>Ga0208246_1001811_pt1 | contig 11068 bp, 11 predicted proteins | sample RifOxyD2_FD_184039 | JGI IMG/M metagenome (GOLD analysis project Ga0208246, IMG submission 184039) | Soil microbial communities from Rifle, Colorado - Rifle Oxygen_injection D2 (SPAdes) | ecosystem: Environmental > Terrestrial > Deep subsurface > Rock core/Sediment | place: Rifle, Colorado...
AAGCCAGGGCCGTGTTCATGGGTGACGGCAAACAATTGGCGGCCATTGGTGCAGGCAAAATGTTCAAGGAACTGCAAGAGCTGGAATGCTGCCAGCAGGTCAAATTGGAACAGGTTTTTCGCCAGCTAACGCCCCAGCTGCAAGAGGCGGTGGCTAAGGTGAAAGACTTTCAAGAAGACCGCAACCCCCAGGGCGTGGAGCAGGCCTTTGCCCTGCTTAGGGCGCAGGGCGCTGTGCATTTTGCCCCTGATCGGGAAACGAGGATGCAATTTCTGGTGCAAGACTATTGCAGTCACCAGGATTTGCGCCAAGTTTGCCTGCTTACAGCCCGCAATGAAGACCGCCATGCCCTGAACCAATCGATCCGCACTGAGTTGCAGGCCCAGGGCCGGGTGAGCAGCGAGGAGCAAGAACTGGTGACACGCCACCCCCACAACCTGACCGCCGCAGACAAAGCCTTTGCCGCTAACTACCAAGTGGGGGACTACGTGTTTGCCAAGGCCAACCTAGCGGGGGTGCAGGGGATGAGCGCCGGAAAGGAGTACCAAATCATTGCGGCGGATTGTCAAAGCAACCGCCTGACCTTGCAGGGGCCACAAACCAGCCTTGAGGTGGATTTGCTGACCGAGGGCGAAAAGCTTTCTGGCTATGCAGAGATTGCGCAATCCTTTGCCCCATCTGATCGGGTGGTATTTTTGAAAAACGACCGCAGGCTGGACGTGGAAAACGGCCTCACGGGGCAGATTGAGCAGATAACAGGGGCCAACCTGTGGGTGAGGCTGGATAACGGCGACCAGCGGCAGTTTTCCTCAGAGGATTACCGCTACCTGGACCTTGCCTATTGCACCACGTTGCACAAGGCCCAGGGCCAGACCGTGGATGAGGTGATGCTGGCTGTGGATTCAGAAAATTCCCTGCTCAACAAAACCGAATCCCTTTACGTGGCCCTAACCCGTGCCCGCTTTGCTGCCCAGGTGTATGGGGATCAAGCATCCACCCTGATCCGCCAGTTTGAGCAGGGGCAAGAAAAAACCTCAACCTTGGGGTATGAAGAATTTGAATTAGAAGTCCCTGGGCATAAATCTCTGGGGAATGTGTACGGCAATCAGGAAGTAGCCCTGATCCGCCAGTTTGAGCAGGGGCAGGAAAAAACCTCAACCCTGGGGTATGAAATTCAAAGAGATCAAATCTTGGGGCAGAAATACCCGATCCACGGCAATGAACCTTCAACTCTGGATCAAGTATTGCGAGAGCATTTGGTGGGTTTACAACTGGCGGAACAATCCCCTTTTCCGGCAGGGTTGGAGCAGAACCAAGCCCCTGACCCCACCATGAATGGAAGTGCAGAGCTTGCGCATTCTGGACCTGAAATCAGCCTAGAACTTTGAAGCCGGAATAAGGATTCCCAGCCCAGCCAAAATGCGAGCGCCTATTAGAGAGCATACAAGCCTTTACGGGCGGCTGCAAAAATCTCTGGATGTTGTTTATGGAAGCTTTGATTGGCTTCAATAATTTCGGCAAAAGGGTTGCCGCTGTTGGGCGTTGCATTACGCTTGGGGTAATCACAATCCCCCCTTGACAATGTAACCTAATGGGTTACAATACATCAAACAGCCAAACATTATGATTTATTCCTTTAAAGACAAAACAACGCAGGAGCTTTTTCAAAAGGGACATGCAAAGCGGCTCGACAAAGAGCTTTGCAAAAAAGCCTGTAAAGCGCTTGACCGCGTGCAAGCGGCAACAAGGTTGGAAGATTTTTATTTTCCGCCTTCGCTTAGGTTTCATGCGTTAGAGGGCTACACCCCCAAACGCTTTGCGATTCGGGTCAATGACCAATGGCGGATCAGTTTTGCATGGGATGAAGGTGCCCATGAGGTTTTATTTGAAGATTATCACTAAGAGGCATTATGTTTTCAACCAAGCGCAAACCAACGCACCCCGGCGATTTTATTCAATCTGATCTCATTGAAGAGTTTGGGTTATCGCAGCAAGAACTTGCCGACCGCCTGGGCGTGAGTCGCAAAACCATCAGCGCCCTGATTCATGGCAGGCAGGCTTTGACCGCCAATATGGCGGTTCGGCTGGGAATGCTCACCCGCACCAGCCCTGAAATGTGGTTGAACCTGCAAAAGGCGGTGGATTTGTGGGAAGCCCAGCAAAGCGCAGAGGTTGAGCATTGGAAGATTGAGCCTGTCGAGGTGTAACCTCCCGAATAACCTATTGAGAAACAGGGTCAGTTTATTTTAAGTTCAACCTGCCACTGCAACCGCACTTGCTAGGACTTGGAGCGCCGTCTTGTTTGCGCCGTTTACTCAAGCAACAAGACCAGTTGCGTTAATTGCTATTATTGCGTTTATTTCGATTGATTACTACGATGGTCCTACAAAACCTAATGGAAGGCCGCAATGAACATGACCTATGGAATGAATGAGCCTATAACCCCTTCCGAAGCGGATGCTTTGCTGGCCGGGGAAATTGGTCGGATTCTGGGGCAACATGCCCATGAGTCGCTGTTGGTGCAAATTCCTGAAACCAACGAAACGATGAAATTACCTGCGGCAGCTGTGCGCCTGCTGCTTGACCTGCTTGCGGAAATGGCCAAAGGCAATGCCATTACCCTGATTCCCATTCATGCGGAATTGACAACTCAACAAGCAGCAGAGTTGTTGGGGGTTTCCCGTCCCTTTTTGATCAAGTTGCTGGATGAGGGGGCAATTCCCTTTCGCAAGGTGGGGACGCACCGCCGCATTCTGTTTGTTGATTTGATGGCTTATAAAAAGGATACCGATGCCAAACGCCACTTAGCCCTTGATGCATTGGCGGCCCAAACCCAAGAACTCAAGATGGGCTATTGATGACAGATACCTTTACCGCTGCTTTTTTATTGCCGCGGGGCCTTGCCGCCTAGAAACCAACCCCTTGCTTCATCACCAGTGCCAATTCATCCACCACGTTTGCCGCCCGGTGCAGCGCTTCATCCCGCAAATGGGCATAACGTTGGGTCATCTGCGGGCTTTTGTGGGTGAGTAGTTTTTGCAGGGTGTAAAGGTCCACCTTGCCGGAACTGGCCAACATGCTGGCATAAACATGCCGCAGGCCGTGCATGGGGCGAAAGTCTGCGGGAAGTTTGGCCAATTCCTTAATGCGCTGCACCTGCCGTTTGATGTTGATCAGCTTGCCCCCGTTCAAGCCAGGAAAAACATAGGGGCTTTCGGTAAAAGGCCGCTCGTGGTTGCGCAGAATTTCCCTGGTGGTTTGGTTAAGGGGGATTTGCTGAGCCTTGCCGCCCTTGGATTGGCGAATCAAGATAAACCCTTTTTGAAAATCCACGTCCCGCCATTCCAGGTTGAAGAGTTCTCCCCGCCGCATACCCGTAAACAAGGCCAAGAGCATAATGTTCTTGGCTTGGATGTTGGTCTCTTGCTCCAAAACCTGAAGCAGCATTTGCAATTGTTCGCTGGTCAGGTCTTCGGTCTTGGAGTTGTCCACTTTGGGCAATTCCAGGGGAAAGTTCACCCCAGGGCAAAGCTGCTGACTTACGCCAAACCGGGCGATTCGCCGCAACAGCGCCAGATTGTGCTTGATGGTTTGGGCTTGCAGGTGTTTTGCCTCCAACTCGCGCCGCAGCCTGGAAATGTCAAAGGGGGCAAGGGACAATGGTTCGCGTGGGCCAAACAGGGGCGAAAGGTGATTATTAAAATTGCTTTCGTCTGTGGCCCTGCCTGCATAGGTTCCTTTGTGATCCTTGTAGGCTTGCCAAAGTAGGTCAAAGGTCCAGACAAGCTTTTTGGCTTCTTCGCGCTGTTCTTGATTGCTTTGTTCTTTTCCTTCAATGCGCAAGGAGCGAATCCGGCTAGCCTTGGCTTCGGTCATCGCTTGCAGTGAAGAACCCACCTTTTCCATGTGGCGTTGGCCATTGGGTCCGTAGTATTGGACATAAAAAATCTTTTCCTCTTTGCCAGTCGCTTTGCTAACCTTCTGGCGATAAAAGACTCCTTGATAGTTTGACTTCTCCATAAGCTGCCATTTCTTTATACTGTTCTTTATACCATTGAACCGCAAAATCCATGAAAAATGGTACAACGCATGAGCAATAAAAAGCAAGAAAAGACTTTAAAAATAAGCTAGATAGTACTTGGTGTGCTTTGGTGCAAAAACTATAATTCGGCCTTCCAAGCTGAGGGCCGCGAGTTCGAGTCTCGTTTCCCGCTCCATTTTGTATTTGGGGGTCGGCTTCGCCATACCCCCAAACCCCTTGCGTCGCGGCGGTTGGCACAGCCAACCTGCGGCGCTCAATCAATCGCTTAGGTGACTTTCATCCAGCCCTCAAGGCTGCCTGTGTCAAGTTTGTGTCAGTGGTGCAAACCGCTGGCGCAATCTTTAGTTGCCCAACGTCATTTGCCCGACTGATGCAAATTCATTTGCAAATTCATCGCCTCGGTCAGGCTTAAACGTTGCAGCTTTTTCGACATTTCCCCTGTCGATAGCGGCGTGTAATGCAATTCATTGATCTCGGCACTGTTGCCCAGGTAGGCACCCGCTTCTTTGGCGCTAAGGCCATAGCGCGAGCGCAAAACACTGTTGAAATAGGTGCGTAAATCCTTGATCTGCAAATTTGCCACTCCGGCAGCTTTTTTAATGCTGGCCCAAGAATGTTTGAGGCTGTCTTGCCGCGCCCAGGTCACTTGCCGATTCCCTTTCCCATCCCGGCGTGCCACCTGTTTGGGAAACACGAATTCGGCTTGGTGAGCCTGATGACCTGTGATTTTGCCCTGGGCATTGCGGATCGGCACCAGGCCGACTGTGGGCAACCGTGGCAAGGATTTCAACAACTGTAACGCTTCGGGGAATAACTCGATTTTGCGCGACTTGTTCCACTTCGGCGACCAGCCCAACCCGTTACGGGTGGGGCAATGGGGTTTGTGTTGGATCGTCCAGGTTCCCTGTTCTAGGTTAAAATCACTCCATTCGGCATGCAGCACCTCGCCCAAGCGCGCCCCGGTGAAGACCAAAAAACGAATCATGGCCCCCACGGGTTGCCCGGCTAGGTTTGGCAATTGTTCCGGGTCAATGGCGAGAATTCTTTCAATCTCGCTGTTATTGGCCAACCGATTGCGCACCTTGCTGCCCCGATTGGGGAGCAGGGGCTTTTTCGGCACCGGATTTTTGCCTTCCCACAGTTCGGCATCTTCGATCAGAAAATTATAAAATTTTCTGACCATCCGCACCGCGCCATGCAGCGTGGCCACAGCCAAGCCGCGCTGGTCCAGGTGCCCAATCAAGAGCTGTACATCAACGGCCTTCACCTCATCCGCATAGATTTTTCCCTGTCCCTGAAAAAACGCGACATATTGACGCAATGCCGATTTGTCGTGCGCATGGGATTGGGGGCCTTTGCGCGATTTGGTTGCTTCGAGATACAACGTCAATGCCTCTTCCAAGGTGGGGCGGTTTGGGGTTGCGGCTTTCGCCGCGCCCAGGTGTTCCCGGTCCAGCTCGTCAAATTCGCCCAGCAGCAATTGGCGCTCTTTTAAAGCGCACAGCCGTTGGGCCATGTTCGCCTGCTCGTGACAAGGCCGCCGCACGCGCACCCCATTGGGCAGGTAGTACTTTAAATAGTACGTTTTACCCTTCTTGAGTTTGCGCGCATAAACGCTGCATTTGGGCTGATAGCCCAGGTTGAAATCAGAGACGTTCATCCGTTCCTCCATAGGTTGCCCCAGGGGTGGAATCGTGGATCAAACCTCTCAAGTCCGGTTTCAATTTAGCGGGTTTTGGGAACATTGGGAATCCGTTTTGAACTGGGGGGCAACAGATTTTGTTCATGGATGGTGACGCGCGTCCGCTGTGCCAAAAAATCCACCAAATCTTGATAACGAATCCGCACCTCACGCCCCAGGATCAGATATTTCAAGTCACTGGCTTCGTAGAGGTGGTGTTTGATGGTGCGTTCTTTGACCCCCAATGCCTGGGCGGCGGCGGGGATGCTGTAAAGACGTAGGTCGGGCGGCATTTTGGTTTCGTCCGGCACCCGAAAAGGCTGGTCTGAAAGGGGAAACGGGTTGTCCTTGTGGTGTTTCATGGTCATGGCCTGGATCGGGTTGACCTGACCATAGCGGAACCCCTTGCAGAGGCTAGGGGGATGTAGGGGGGACGTTAGGATTTCTTAGAGAAAACAATGCAGTTTCTCGCGCAATTTTGCCTCTTTACCCCAACCCTGGGTGCGCACCTCGCTGCAAATTTTTCGGAATTTGTCTCCGGTAAAGGGCAAGGGAGTTCCCTGCTCATCCCGCCAAACAAACAACCCGGCAAAAATCTGGTTGATGCCTCTGGCGGGCACCTGGAAGTGATCCTCGATCCAGCTGCGCAGGTGTGCCAGCTCGGACTTGCTCCCCAGCCAAATCATCTGTTCCTGCGGCAAACGGGGCAAGCAGCCCAAGTTGTACAGGCAATGGTTCAGTCCGGCCCAGTCGTCACAGCGGGCCAACCCCAATGCCTCTAAAAACCGGAGCAGAGCAGCCAGCAACGGCGCTTTACCGATCTTGCCCTCTGCGGTCCATTGAGGAATGAGCATCGCCTTGCTGGTGGCTGCCTGGAGTCGTTGCTGGGTTGCTTGCTCAGCACGCCAATGCAAGCCGACAAAGGAGAAAATAATCAACATGCTGACCGCAAACCAAGGCCAAGCCCAGGGGGTGGGGTCTTGATGAAAAAGAAACAGCAAAAACAGGAACAGGTAAACCAGAAGGGTAAAGGCTTCCCTGATATCAAAGCCTAACAAAAGGATTTTTGCCATGTTGGATGATGCAGCAACGTGATCGTTCTGCCTCTGACCTATCATGCAGAGGCTGCCAGGGCAAGAATCAACCAAACGTTGTTTGCCTTGGGTAGTTCCTGCAATCGGATTTGGAATTGCGGAAAACCAGCACTCCCCCCCCATGTTTTTGATGCAACATCTACCTGCCGACCGATTGCAGGAACCCCCCAAGGTGGGCGGAAGAGACAGTCAAAGGCCTGTCAAAGTTCCTCAGGAGCAACGCAAAACGAGCGAAATTTGCGCCAGATTTGTTGCAAGTATCAAAGCTGCTGCGCTGAATTTCTTGCTGGCCAACGGCGGCCTTGCGCAACAAATTTCTTTGGTGGTTGCTCGGGGGGATTTGGAAGCGCTGCGCGCAATTCTCCCAGGATTTTTTGTTAAGGAATGCCCTTCGTGGCAAATCGAAAAAATGGCTCGTTTGGCAGCACACACCACGCAAGCTCATTTAGCTTGCAGCACAGTGCAAAATGCGGCCTTTCTAACTGTAAATATTGGTTTAGCTTGATGCGTTGCGCGGCAATGCAAATGCATTGCAAAAAATCAATCAAACCGAAGATTAAAAAATAAAATCATATTGATAGATGCATTGCATGAATGGTTTTGGGTCGATCTATGTTGTTGTTAGAATCGGTGCAGAAACGCCTAAGAAAGTTGGTGCGCGGGTAAAGGCCATGGGCTTGCCGGATCGTAAGGCCAACAACACATGCTTGTTCTATGCGATATGTCCAAATTAATTGTTTGCAATTGCCAACAGCGGTTTGCATTTTGCGTTGATTTGTCCGCATAAAGCCGTTCACTCAAAGGCGCTACCGCTGAAAACAAAACAGAAAATCTTGCGTTCCAACTTTGGTTGCAATTTGGGTAAAAAACTTTGACGTTTCGCACTCCCTTTTCGCGCCAAACCCCCTTGCCAATAGCGATTGCCATGAGGGGTTGCGATTGCCTATCTTCATGCAACGGCAACCAAAAAACTTCATGCAAATCACCGATTTTCACGCTAAATATTACGCCTTAGCCCTGAGCCGCCGCTTTGGGTCTGACGACCCCAACAAGCTGACCAGCGCCCTTGGCGATGCCCAGGTGGACCTGAACCCGCACCAAATCGAGGCGGGCTAGGTGCAAATTGAATGTTTGGTTAATTCGTTTACTTCAGGTTGAATTGGGAGTATATCAACAGACGAAAAATGAAATCCGGTGATACATTGAAGTTTACAACGGACAGGCCGCTAGGCCTTTTGTATGGATCAATAACCCGAAGATTTGAGTAAGCAGTATCATGCCTTACAGCAAAAACTGCGATAACGAATTAACCAAACAGGCCAATAGATTCTAAGGGACCAGCTTTGACGAGAGTGGTGAGCAAATTCGTTAAGATACGGCATGTACAAAGAGGCTAAAATCTGCTGTTTATAAAACATTGTGCCTCGATTTTGCAGGCAACCTTAATTGTGCAAACATGTTAGACTTCAAAACGATCGACTTGGCAAACAACCCGAATGCAGTAGTGCATACTTGGGAAGAGGCGCTTGAAAAAACCCAAGAACCTAATTTGCGAATCGCCCATAAGGGAAAAGAATTCCCTTTCGGAGCAGAAGTTTTAATGATTCAAATGATAGGTAGATGGGTTAGCCAACAAAAGCACCAATCTTTTCACACCTTCATTCAACCTCCCCAGACAGGCGTAATTGAGGACTACTCAACTGTGCAACTGAAAAAAATAATTGCATCTGATTGGGGTTATATATTATTATCACTTTTGCGAAATCAAGAAGGTTATATAAGAAGGACTGATAATAGCATTATAAACTGGAATGAGGTTGAAAGTATAATCCGTGAGAAATACGAACAGTTTCAAGCTCCAATAAAAAGGGGGGAGCAAGGCCAAATCAAAGGAAGGTGCGCTTCGCTAATTTGTGTTGAGCCCACCCAAAGTAGATTGGATCATTTTTATTTTGATGATGGCAGCCTTAGACCTGAGTCAGAATTTAGGAATGTTTTAGAAAAAATATATGCTGAATCCTTTAGAATGAAGGCCTCAAACGTTTCTGATCAAAATTTGCATCGTAGAAATGAGATGCTGGAAGATACCGCAGCTGTGCTTTATGAACTTTTTGAAAATACCGATAAATGGGGAAATAAAAATTTTCAAGGTGAAATTTCTGAAGGTACAAGAGGTGTTCAGTTCAAAGATCAAATTTTCAGTGGAGGGAGTGAAGGACCATTAAAAACCTTTGCTACGTCAATGAAAACTAATAAATATATTCAACTTTCTGTTTTTGATACAGGGCTGGGGCTGGTTCAACATTGGAAAAAGAAGCCCATTGCTGAACTGTCTATTCAAGAAGAACATCAAGCTTGCCTGGAATGTTTTACCCGTGACTTTCAAATGGGTGACAAAAAAGGTTTGAAAAGACTGCGTGAAGTTATAGATAAGCGAAAGGGATTTTTCCAACTTCGAACGGGGCGTTTGTTCCTGTATTATATCGGGGGAGAAAGAAGCGCTAATAATCAAATTATCCTCAAAGATTTTTTTTCTCAGACAGAGGCTCCGACTCAACTTCCAATTTCCTCTGGAACTAGTTATACAATTCTCATTCCAATAGATTAAGAGCCGCAATGAGACACTTTTTTCTTTTTCGTCTGCCTATATCTGAAAGCGATAAATATAGGCGGAGTTTGGCAATTTATTGCAGTGTTGGTTTTGATTATCAGGCCTTTGAAAATCCCTTTAGAGAGCATATTGAGATAGAAGGTCGAAGCGATTATATATATTTACTTGGGGCACAAAAAGATTTTGATAATCTTAAAAAAATAGAAAAAATAATTGATGAGCGTGAGTCGTTTGGTCCATTTAAAGCCAAAGTAGAATTGATACTATTTGATATATCCAACATATCCAATCGAGTTCATTTTGATGGTTCTGAAAAATATGGCTCTAATGCCGAGTTAAATTCTAACTTGTTTCGTTTCGAAGGGATGTGGAGTATTCTTGAACGCCACAAAGGGTTGTTAAAATCAACTTCGACTCATCACTATGCGTTGCCTTCGGGAAAGCATAGTAATCAATACATTCGCGTTGCCAATGCGATGATTGATTATGCAGAAATAGAATTTATAGCTTTATTCTGTCTTAAGGATGTAGATTCAATTACGGAATTAAAATATATATATTGCGATACTGGTGGAATAATTCCTGTTGCAGGAGCGGTTTGTCACTTAGTTAGCTATCTTTCCGGAAGCCCCCAGTGCATTACCTACGAAAGCTTTTCATCATACGATGTTTTAAGGGCAGATAAAAAATATCGATTCGGAAGTGCTGAAAATTCATTGTTTCTGATTTCCGCCAGCGCATTTGGAGGTCTTGTTGACGATTTAAGGAGGAGGTACCAGTCATTACAGTCAGCAAAAATGATATACCTTTATTCTTTTAGGCGTTTGGAGGGAAGGACAGTTCTCTGTGAAATTGAAGAGAAATCGAAGGATAAAATTACAGCTATGGCTGAGGGTAATTGTGACCTTTGTCGTAGTGGATCGATTCCCTTACGCATCAAAGGGGATCACTTGCAACCTGAAGATAATCAGGATACGGAATCTATCACGATTCGTCAGGCCGATGCTCCGAAATGGCTTGATGAATTCATGATGTTTTTAAAAGAAAAAAAGCTGGTGTCTGTGAATCATAGACGTTCTAGTATACATACTCAACTTACACAAACATCAGCCCATGAAATTTTCATTGACTTGCAAAATGTGTTTGAAGAACTAGGTAAAAAAAATAAGTTAGACGCAGAGTGGTCTAATTTTAAATGTCGATTGGGGCAGCTTCTTAACAATGCAGTTTCATGCAAAGTCAAAAGAATTATTCACCTAGACAACCCAGGGTCAAAAATATTCGCTGAGTACATAAAATCTGATATGGAGCTGTCTGGCGATGTCAAAATTATACCATTTAATCTTAAAGATAACGCAAAATATTTTTCACAGAAGTTTGCGCAAGAAAATTGCAAAGATAATACATTGGTAGTGGCATCTGTGGTTTCGAGTGGAAGGGAGCTTCTTGGTTTAAGTCAAGTTTTGCGAAATCTTCAATGCAACCATGGAATTACTTACATTGTTGGGTTAGATCGTCTTTCTTCCAGTTCAATAAGAAGAGAGTTTCAAAGCAACTTAACTTTCGGTGAACAACCAAATGATTTTGGCTTATTTGTTGTAAAAAGCATTGAACTCCCACATTCTAATGAGTCCTCTGTT
>Ga0208246_1001816_pt1 | contig 11042 bp, 11 predicted proteins | sample RifOxyD2_FD_184039 | JGI IMG/M metagenome (GOLD analysis project Ga0208246, IMG submission 184039) | Soil microbial communities from Rifle, Colorado - Rifle Oxygen_injection D2 (SPAdes) | ecosystem: Environmental > Terrestrial > Deep subsurface > Rock core/Sediment | place: Rifle, Colorado...
GTATTCTTGAATTAGTCCGAACGCATTTCGCCGCCGCAGGCGGCGAGGAAGTCCCCCCGCGAAAATTCGGAAAGGCTGCGGAGCCGCACCGCTGACAATTTCAAGTTTTTCTTTGGCGGCATTTAATCAAAAAGGATTTCTAGTTTTTCGAGGTATGACTCTGCCATTACACATTTTACCGATAGCTGGAGTTTCGACAATAGGTCGGGATAAATTCCATTTTGTATATCTAAAACAAATTGGCTCATACCACTATCAATATAAGTCGGATAAAAAATCATGTCGTACTGCACACCATTAAACTCAATACCCTCAAGTAAAGTTGGGAGTTCGGCGAGGATATATCCGGCCAATTTTACTTGGTCGGCTTCAACGACAGATTTTTTGCGTAGTTCGCAATATTTTTTCACAAACGAGAGTATTCTATTTCGAAAATCGAGATTAGTTTCAAATTCACTTTCTAAAGTTGCAAGAAGCTTATTGAATCTATCTGTTTTTACATCTCTCCACCGGATTACTTTTACTCGATTTTCGACTGTGGAATCTTTTTCTCGCGCGATTATTTTTATTGCACGCGAAAACATATCATCTAAGCCCTGTGCTTTATTTGAAACCTTTTCACCGGCAGAAGTCTCATCAAGATTATTGAAAATCATCCAATTTACAGCATCAATTTCATCGGCAATAAGTACAACAACATTCTTTTTTGTTCGTTCAATAGCCCACTCGACATATGCCTTAGCAAGCTCTTTCGTCAGGAGCTTATTGCCGAGGCTTATGCCTATAAAAATATTAAATTTTCTTAGCTCGACTTCTTCTCCTGTAGTGCTAAAAAATTTGATTTCATTTGAAGTGTCGAGGTCATCATTGGTTTCCATAAGGATTAAAAAATTTTTTTCCCCAAAAATTAAAATATGGTTCGAGCCGATGTTTTTCTCCGGGTTCTTTTGCGGTTTTGAGCGGTGCGGCTCCGCAGCCTTTCCGAATTTTCGCGGGGGGACTTCCTCGCCGCCTGCGGCGGCGAAATGCGTTCGGACTAATTCAAGAATACTGCACCAGAAAGGAATTCGCAAGTTTGAATGGTTCGCCTCGCTTCGCTCGGCGACTAATTCGTATTGGATTTTGGGGGCAAAAAAGAATTGACGATTTTGCATTTTGGGGGAAGAAAATTTTTTAATCCTAAATTATAAAAATCTATGAAATACATACTGTACGCTCGTAAATCCACGGAGGAAGATGACCGACAAGTGCTTTCTATTCAGGCGCAACTCGAAGAGTTGCAAGAGTATGCCGCCAAAGAAAAGCTTGAAATTGTCGCCTCTTTCCAAGAGGCGAAAACCGCAAAAGAGCCCGGGCGAATTAAATTCGCAGAAATGTTGTCATTGATTGAGAGGGGAAAAGCAGACGGCATTATTTCGTGGCACCCCGATAGATTAGCTCGCAATTCTGTAGATGGTGGCAAAATAATCCATTTCGTAGATCGTGGCTTGATTCATTCCCTAAAATTTCCCACCTTCTGGTTTGAAGCGACACCACAAGGTTTGTTTATGCTTCAAATTGCTTTCGGTCAATCAAAATATTTTGTAGATAATTTGCGAGAGAACGTGAAGCGTGGCTTACGACAAAAAATACGAAATGGTACATGGCCCGGTTGGGCTCCGGTTGGCTACTTAAACAACCCTAAAACCCGTGGCATAGACATTGACGCGGAGAAAGCTCCGAAAGTGCTAAAAATGTTTGAACTGTATGCCACCGGAGCATATACGCTTCATTCTCTCGCAAATTGGTGCGATAACAATAATCTGCGGGGTAATCTTGGGAAGAAACTTGTTATCGCAAACATTCAAAAAAATCTACAAAATGTTTTCTATCTCGGTTTGATGAAATGGAAAGGGGAAATTTTTGAGGGAAAACACGAGCCGTTAATCTCAAAGAAACTTTTTGATAAATGCCAAGAAGTTATGGCGAAGCGTGGCAAAGTACAGGAAGTTAGAAAACACCACTTTGCTTTTCTTGGCCTCTTAAAATGTGCCTCATGTGGTTGCTCAATCACCGGAGAGCGACAGAAAGGTCATAACTACTATCGTTGCACCAAGAAAAAAGGTTTGTGCCAAGAAAAGCATTATTTGCGAGAAGAAGCGCTAACCGAGCAAATCACTTCTTATCTTCAAAAAGTTTCTTTGTCGAGCCAAGACACCGAGAAAGTTTTGGCGGCGTTGGATAGTGAGCAAGATAAAGCGCGAGAGAACGCACAAAGCAAGGTTGACGTTTTGAAAGAACAGTTAGCCAGCATAGAAACAAAACTCCAAAAGTTGCTCGACATTTATTTAGCCGACACTTTATCCACAGAAGAATACGTCGCCAACAAAGGTCAATTCATTTCCCAAAAAGTCGCTCTGACCGAGAAAATCACCGACTTTGAGACAAAAGGGTTGTCTTGGCTCGAACCAGCTCGTGAATTCGTTTTGTCCTTGAATCAAGCCACGAATCTGCTTTCTCCTCTCAATCTTTCCGGAATGACAACATTTCTGAAAAACATTGGCTCGAACCATGTTTTGCAAAATCGCCAATTCTTTTTTGCCCCCAAAATCCAATACGAATTAGTCGCCGAGCGAAGCGAGGCGAACCATTCAAACTTGCGAATTCCTTTCTGGTGCCCGGGAGAGGACTTGAACCTCCACGCCTTACGGCACATCCACCTCAAGGATGCTTGGCTACCAATTACAACACCCGGGCATTTTTGTCAATACTGTTTACTGAGGTCTGGTCATTATAGCTAATGCTTTCTCAACTTTCAATCGTTTTCGACTGAGACAAAGAACGTTCGGTGAATAATAAATTGCATCCAACATGATGCGCGAATCACTCTTTGCAAACTTAAGCTGGTAACAACTTGTCGCTTGCGCATGGGTGATGTGACCACGAACCTGAAGGCGTTTAGCTATCTCGTTTTGCAGCCACTCTACGTGCGCCTTACTCGCCGATACAAATGAAGCATAGAAAAGGTAGCTTGATCTCCAGCGCTTATCCCAGTAAGAATAAAACGAGCCGTCCCCGTCAAAACTTCCACGCAAGAAGTCAAAGAAGTAAGCATCTGGTATCTTTACACTAGCAATCGTCTTTGATTTCCGTGTCGTTATTCCTAGCGTCGTTAAGAACTGGTAAAAGAGTACGTCCCCCACTTGCACCCGATACGTTTTGTTCTTATTGGACCCAGACGATTTCTGACCAATGGTACAAGTAATCTTTAGTGCCTTACAGAAATTCTCTATCTGCTCAAGATCATTAGAGGTGAAATCAATGATGCGTCCGTTCCCCGACAAACACCCATCAGTAACGATAAGCCCAATTGCATAAGCAAAGTCCGGCGACCACCCGATCTTTACTTTCCCCTTTGGCTTTGGTCCTCTCTTCCCCATGAAAGGCATTATATACCCTCAAGGTGATAGCGTCTATCTATTTATCCACAAAAGAAAACCGCTCTGTGTAGCGGGTTTTCTTTTGTAAGAATTGAATTTATGCCAACGCTTCCTCGGCGGCCTTCTCGGCTTCGGCGGCGATGGCAGTTTCGTTGATCTCCTCGGGCGCCTCCTCTACCGATGCACTTGCGACACGAGCCTTGCGCATCTTCTTCGAGATCTCGCGGGCCACCTTCTCGCGGATAAAGTACAGCTTTGCGCGGCGAGCCTTGGCGCGGCGGATGATCTCAATCTTGTCGATACTAGGCGAATAGAGCGGGAAGATGCGCTCTACACCAACACCACTGGCCACCTTGCGAACAGTAAAGGTGCCCCCTGCTTCACGGCCATGCTTGCGCGCAATTACGAGCCCTTCGAAGGACTGGAGGCGGGTCTTTCCCTTCTCCTGAATACGAAGCGCGACACGGACAGTGTCGCCAGAGCGAATATCGAGCTTTTCTCGTTTGAGCGTGGCTGCGGTGGAATGAATTTTCTTTTCCATAAGAGTCTGGCTACTTTAACAGATTTTCCGAAGTTCTTCAAGGGCGCGGGCCATGTCAGCTGGTAGTGGTGCCGCGAAGCACTTTCGTGCCCCACCGGGCACCACGACCTCGATCGAAGCAGCATGGAGCGCGTGGCGCCCCAGCCCAAGGGGGCACACCTTGCCAGGCGCATAGAGCGCATCACAGACGACCGGCTTTCCCAGGGATCCCAAGTGCACCCGCACCTGGTGAGTGCGGCCAGTCTTTGGATATGCTTCGAGAAACGTATAGCTCTCGTCGGGCGTAAGGCGAAAGCGTTCGAGTACCTTGTAGTACGTCAGTGCTTCCCGAGCAATGCCCGTTGCCTTGGCGCCCACCGTGCGCAGCTTGGGATTCCCGCGACTCCTACCAATCGGGCGATTGATCATCCCCTGCTCTTCTTTCACTGTGCCGTACACAATGGCCTGGTAGACTTTCTTCGGCCGCTTGTCATATCCCTGCTCCGCACTACCTGCACTGAACTGCCCCTTAAGTACCTGGTATGCCGCTTGTGTCTTGGCGACAAGCACCACGCCACTGGTCTCGCGATCGAGCCGGTGCACGAGCCCGGCGCGCATATATTTACCCGTCCCCTCTCCCACCCCTTCTCCAACATTCTTGGTCTCCGGATAGTTCTCGAGCAGCCAGTCCACGAGCGTCGACTCACTGCTACCGATATGCGCATGCATCAAAAGCCCGGCTGGTTTATTCAAGACAAGGAGCCCAACATCTTCGTAAATGATGCCGGGCTCTTTGGAGTTTTGTGTGTTGTGTTTTGTGGTGCTCACTAGGTACCAAACCGACGTTGTCGTCTCATGAACTCGTCGACCATGCCCATGAACTGCTCTTTCTCAAGGTCCGGCCAGAAGACCGAGGGGAAGAAGAGCTCGCTATATACTGACTGCCAGGGGAGGAAGCCGGAGACGCGCTGCTCACCCGAGGTGCGGATAATCATATCCGGATCCGGTATGCCAGCGGTATCCAGTGCTCCTGTAATATCTGCCTCGGTGATCGTTTCCATGAGATTGAGCCGTTCGGTGCGCAGTTTGTTTATCGCGCGCACCAATTCGTCACGACCACCATAGTTTGCAGCAATGACAGCAGTGAGGCGTTTCGCTTCTCGGGTGCGATACATGGTAAGTTTGAGAGCGTCTTGAATCTCTGCGGAAAACTTCCGCAAGTCACCAATGTAGATAAGCCGGATACCCTGCTCTAGGAAAAAAGGAATCTCTTGGACAATGCGCTTGGAAAGCACTGAGAAAAGCAGGTCAATTTCCTCTTGCGGGCGATTCCAATTCTCTGTGGAGAACCCGTACGAGATAAGATACGGGACGTTGGCTTCAATCGCCCATTGGACTACTTGTTTGTATTTGAGAAATCCAGCTTCATGTCCTTCTATGGATCGCAACCCCCGCGCCCTTGCCCAGCGACGATTGCCATCAGGAATAATCCCAATACAGGTGGGCCCGCTGATCGTATTCTTCTCCACAGTATCAGACATAAGCTTCTACTGTACTAAATAGTAATGTAGCGCACAACAGCTTCGTGCATAGTCTTTTCGCAGAAGCGTAGTCATGGTACGCTTCCAAACATTGTCTTATTTTTCCACTCTATGCCCAACTTTGTTCTTTCACGTGCGGTAGTCAGCGAACGCTTCCGGTCAAACTGGAAGTCTGGCCTCGCGGTAGCGCTCGTGAGCATTCCCCTTTCTATTTCCCTCGCTCTTGCCGCAGGGGCAACCCCCCTCATGGGTATTATAACTGCCGTATGGGCGGGAATAGTTGCGGCGATCCTTGGTGGTAGTAACTACAATGTCATCGGTCCAACCGGAGCACTCTCCGGCATCCTTGCCACGTATGCCATCGCCTACGGGGTTGATAAGCTTCCCACGCTCGCTGTGCTCTCGGGGGTGTTCATTCTTTTGGTCTACATATTCCGCCTGGAGCGCTACATCACCTTTATTCCAGCGAGCGTTATCCACGGATTTACCCTTGGCGTTGCCTTCATTATTGGTCTCAATCAAACCAACTTTGCGCTCGGTCTCACTGGCCTTCCCGCCCACAAAGAATTCATCGCAAATGTGATTGAGTCATTCCGCCACGTCGGCCAAGCCGATATCGCCACCATAGCCATCTTCGTGGTTGGCCTCCTCGCCCTCTTTGTTTGGACCAAGCTGCTGCCAAAGATTCCTGGAGCAATTGTCCTCGCCCCCATTGGTATCGCTCTCGGCTACCTTACGACTGAGGGGTATGTGCAGCTTCCTCTCCAAACCCTCTATTCCAAATTCGGCGCCCTTACTGCCGACCTCTTTCGCGTTACACCAATGACGCTCGACAGCGTAAACAAAGAGATGTTCGTTGCCGCCGCAGCAGTCGCCGTCATTGCTATTCTGGAAACTTTAATCTCCGCGAAAATCGCCGACGGCATGACTAAGTCTCGCTTTGATCGGCGCGGGGAGGTGCTCGGGCTCAGCCTCGCGAACATCGTGTCCGGGCTGATGGGGGGACTTCCAGCCACCGCAGCTCTAGCCCGAACAGCCTTGAACGTAAAGAGTGGCGCCACACATAAAACATCCTCTGGTATAAGCGCGCTTCTCGTTGCTGGTATTTGTCTCGTGCTCTTCCCGGTCTTTAACTACCTTCCGTTAGCCATAGTGGCAGCGATACTTGTGCATGTAGCCATTCGCATGGTGCAAGCTGAGCACTTTAAACAACTCTATGCGCACGATCGTGTCTCGTTTGTACTCGCGCTTGTCGTAGCGGGTATCACTGTTTGGTTTGATCCGATCATGGGCATCCTCATTGGCGCCGTTATTTCCCTGCTCCTCTTCGTCGATCGTCTCTCCTGCGGACGCTCGGAAGTTACCATTAACAAGATGGATCGCCTGCTTAAGCGCGTAACGAGCGACCAGATGCTTGCCGAAGAAGACCATGGGGACATCCTTGTGTATCGCTTTGCAGGAGTGCTCAATTACGTGAACTCCCTATCGCACATCGAACTTATTGAAAAGATTACCAAGCCGAAAGTGGTGGTGCTCGGTCTACGAAACGTGTTCTTTATCGACATTGATGGCTTGGACGCCCTTGAAGAGATGATCGACATCTTGGAGCAGAAAAGCATTGTCGTCTACTTGAGCGGAGTAAACGAGCTCATCGCCCCCCTGGTGAGACAGCACAAGTTCTATCTAAAAAAGCAGCGGGAGCAAGCAATCTTCGGCACCTCGAGCCAAGCCCTCAAGCACTACGGGTTCAGGGGCACGCTTACTGCATAGGTTGCTCGTTTTGATTGCTTTGTGGTAGGTTTTTCTCGGGAGGACAACATTCACTCATTTCAGCTTGAAAGGAGCTGCGGATGCATCGATTCATCCAGGCCATTCGAAATGGCTATCGGCGCGTCCGCAGGTTCCTGCGGCGACGACGGTACCAGCATCTCCGCGCCATCATCTTCGATATGGACGGGGTACTCCGGGACAGCATCTTTGAAATCTGGATGGCAACCCGCGAAACCCTCGAGCACTTCGGGGTGCCCAGGGAGAAGCTGCCGACGTACATTGAGTTTTGCGCCTACTACGAAGAACCGTACGAGCGATATTACGCACAGTACGGTGTCGTGGTGGACAGCAAAGAACTCTTGCGGGTATACCTAAGCTACTGGCACGCCAGACGACACGCCCCGAAGTTCTTCGACGAAATTGAGGAGGTACTTCGCGAGCTGCGGGCGCTTGGCCTCAAGATTGCCATCGTCAGCATGAGCAATCCGGACCACGTAATCGCCCTCCTCAGAGATCGCGGGCTCGAAGAATACTTTGACGTGGTGGTCGGCGGCAGGCACCAGAAGAACGAAGCGATGCTCGACGTCTGCCAGATTTTGAAGGTCGAGCCAGAGGAAGCTGCTTACGTTGGCGACCTCAGGAGCGACATGGCCTTCGCCGACATCGCAGGCCTCTGGCGCTGGGCACGCCACTACCCAGGGCATGACCTACCACCAGATGCGTGTTTGCATCGGTGCGAGGTGGACGCTCGGATCACGGGTACGTTGCACGAGATCATCCATCTCGCGGCGGCAAGGGTTCAGCAACAACAAGCAGCGTAAGCAGAAGTGAGCGGGCCGGGCGATCAAAGAGATCGCCCGGCCCTTCGCAACTTCAAGGCGCCTTCTTTATTACATCCTCAAGTAAAAGAGATTTAATCTTTTCAATCCAACCCATGATGGTCAGAAACAATTTGGTGTCACAGACATAGATGTCGAAAGTACCGTAAGGAAGTTTGTCTCGCTTTCCTGAGCTCGCGATACTTGGCTTGATGTATGTTTTGAAAAACTGACTCTCGGGAATACCGGAAACCTTTGACCAGTACAAAAGAGCTTCCTCGGCGTTCAAATGAGAGTATGTATGAATTGACCCCCTGAACCTTGACTCTGGCACCCTGCAAATTTTTCTGAAGAACAACATTGAGACCTTGATCACGGCCGGATCGGAGTTAGAAATTCTGGCCATTCCGCGGGACGTCTTACCGCCTTCCCCCCAATACAACATTGCCCCTATGACCTTGAGCTCATAGTCAGAAATAGAGTGAATATCTTTTTCTGCTTCAACCATAATACGTGACCGTTTTGCAGACTCGTTTGCCAAACGATTAATGCGCCGCTTTTCTATTGACTCAACGCTCCTGCTTGCAAGTGAGAGTCTGCTCCTTTGTTCTTTTGTTAGTTCAACCCTTCTGGTCCACAAACTAATACTTGCTTTTGAAACGCCGACCTCTCGAGCAATTTCATTCATCGACATTCCCAGCCTCCGTAATTCAATTGCTCTTCTTTTTTCTTCTATCTTCATACTATGTAGTATACCGCTCCATGGTTTGAAAACAAATAAGTTCTCCTGTCTTCTGGTTGAATTTTCTCTATAAATACAGTAGTATAGCAGTTACTCCGTGCGCGATTAGCTCAGTTGGTTAGAGCAACGAGTTTACACCTCGAAGGCCGGGGGTTCGAGTCCCTCATCGCGCATTCGACACATGCTCAAAGAGTACACCTACAATGTCTCCACGCTCCCGTGCGGACTCCGCCTGCTCCACATGCCATTTACAGAGGCAGCTTCGGTGTTTGTAAAGCTGATCGGTAAAGTCGGCGACCGCGCGGAGGGAGCGCACGAGATAGGCGCGGCACATTTCTTCGAGCACCTCATCTTCGACGGCACACCAAGCATGCCCACCGGCCCCGATGTTGCCCGCACGCTCGCCCGCATGGGTGGTAGGAGCAACGGGCAAACCGGCGGTGAGACCGTCCGCTACTGGGCGCACGTGCTTCCCGAGCAAGCAGAGGGTGCGGTTGCATGGCTTGCCGACATTTTTTTGCACTCGCTCCACCGAGAAGAAGACGTGGTGAAGGAGCGCAAGGTGATCGCCGAAGAACTAGTCTCTCGACTCGACAATCCAGAGTCGGTATTCTGGGATGAGTTCGAGTCAAAGATCTACGCCGGCACACCAATCGGCCGCACCTTGCGTGAGACGATGGACTTCCTCCCCAAGCTCACTCGCGAAGGACTGCTCGCCTACAAAGACCGCGCCTATGTGGCAGAAAACTTTGTGCTCGAGATCGGGGGGAATATTGACCACGCACGGGCACTCGCCCTTGCAGAGAAATACTTCGTTTCCATGGCATCGGGAGCCCGCATGCAGTTTGCTCCAATTGGACACCGTACGTCTATCAACTACATTCTTAACAAAGATGTTGAGCAGGCCAAACTCGCTCTTTTTTTTCCTGGCTTTTCGGAGTCAGATCCCGACACTCCGACAGCAGCCGTACTCGCTCACATTTTAGGGGGCGGTCAAGCATCTCGTCTCTTCATCAAGCTCCGCGAAGAACTCCATTTGGTCTACAACACGGGCGCGCACCTTGACACCTTGTCCGACACTGGCGACTTCGTCGTAAGCGCGAAACTAAAAGAACATAAGCTAAACGACGCCACCGCGGCCATTATAGAAATCCTTACTGACCTCAGTACCAATCAAGCTTCTGACAACGAACTAGAAACCGCTCGCAACACAGCCGAGATGGCGCTTGCTCTAGAGGCTGAGCGTGTCGTTGGGCACATGGGCGCCGCGGGGCATCAGCTCCTGATGACGGGGAAAATAGAGACACCGCAGGAAGAGATGGCAAAAATAGCCAAGGTCACCAAGGCCGACGTATTGCGTGTCGCGCGCAACATCTTTACGAAATCACCGCACGTCGGCCTTCTTGCCAAAGATCGAAAGGAGTTCACGCTTCCCGCGATCACCTAGTCGCAAGGTTTCACCTTGCCGAACGACAAGATTTTAGGTAATACAGAAACTCGAATGCGGAAGCCTTGCTTCTCATTCAGGACCAGAAGCAAGGCTTCCAAAGAGCCCGTACCTTGTTTTTGCTAAATACCATGAAAGAATTGCAGAGAGTTGCTCGTCAAAATAATTGGTGGAATCGATAAGCGCCCGTCCCCTACTGACCAGTTGGTCGTATGCGGGGACGGGCGCGTCTGCGCCGTCGGGCGACTTGCTTGTTACTTGCGGTAGCGTACGGTTTTACCCGTTGCTGCCGCAGGACCCACGGGCTTGATCTGGCCCCATGGGTTCCACCAGTTGAGAGCGAACGGAGCGACGAGCGTTGCCGGCGGCGTAGCCGAGCTGCTCACTTGGTCCGGGTCGAGCTCCAGGAGCTGGAGGTCGCCCGTCCTCTCCTGTTCGGCGAGATAGATACCGTCGCCGGAGGGAGTGGTAGCGACCAGGTCGCCGGACACGTACACATGGGGGTACACCGGTCGCCACGCCTCCCAGCTACTCACCGCTTCGCCGGGCGTGAGCAGCCTGACGAGCAGCCAGAGGAACAGCAACCCTTTCGTCGCCCATTCAGCGATTTGGAGCCGGCGATTCGTGTGACTCACGGCCGGAGTCCCGGCCGCGGCGGCAGCGACAACAGCAAAGGCCGCCGTCCGCTCCACATGCTGCTGGTACACGGCCCACAGGTTGAAAACAACCAGAATCGTAAAGACGATCATACCGATTCCCCCTCCTTCTCGGGGTGATCCGGAGAC
>Ga0208246_1001820_pt1 | contig 11030 bp, 13 predicted proteins | sample RifOxyD2_FD_184039 | JGI IMG/M metagenome (GOLD analysis project Ga0208246, IMG submission 184039) | Soil microbial communities from Rifle, Colorado - Rifle Oxygen_injection D2 (SPAdes) | ecosystem: Environmental > Terrestrial > Deep subsurface > Rock core/Sediment | place: Rifle, Colorado...
CTTTTTATTTCCCTTAACCTTACCCCCAACCATTCCCTTGTGGCAGGTTGCTTTAGGGGTTAGTTTTGGGGTGGTGATTGGCAAAGAGGTATTTGGGGGAACAGGCAAAAACTTCTTAAACCCAGCTTTGACTGGACGGGCGTTCCTCTTTTTTGCCTACCCTGCGCAAATCTCAGGTGACGCGGTCTGGACTGCTGTAGATGGCTTTAGTGGGGCAACCCCCTTATCCTTGGCTGCAAGCAGTGGTTACACCGGGCTGACCGAAGCTTACAGCTGGTTTGACGCCTTTGTGGGCACCATCCCTGGTTCAATGGGGGAAACCTCGACGTTGGCCTGCTTGCTAGGAGCCGGATATTTGCTGCTGTCTGGCGTGGCCAGTTGGCGGATTATGCTTTCAGTGTTGGTTGGGACGTTTGTCTTTTCTAGTATTTTATATCTGATAGGCTCGGACTCCAACCCCATGTTTAGTGTCCCTCCTGGTTGGCACCTCGTCTTGGGCGGTTTTGCCTTTGGCTTGGTATTTATGGCAACCGATCCGGTTTCGGCGTCCATGACCTTTAGGGGGCAATTTGTTTACGGCGGATTTATCGGGTTTATTGTGGTGATGGTGCGGGTGATCAACCCGGCCTACCCCGAAGGGATGATGCTGGCAATCCTTCTGGGCAACACCGTGGCCCCGCTGATTGATCACTATGTGGTCAAAGCCAATATTACTCGGAGGAAGCTGCGCAATGTCTAAGGAATCTCCCAAAAAAGTAATCATGGTGGCCGTGGTTACCTGTTTGGTCTGTTCGGTCCTGGTGGCCAGCGCTACGGTTGCCTTAAGGCCTGCCCAAGAGCGTAACAAGGCCTTGGAGACCAAGAAAAATATCCTCCAAGCGGCTGGTATTTATACCGAGGGGATGGATATTGATAAAGCCTTTACCCAGGTTGAGCCCCGCTTGGTGGACCTGGAGTCGGGTACCTTTAGTGATGGGGACCCTTCTCGATTTAACGCGATTAAAGCCTCTAAAGACAGCAGTACCAATTATCAGATCCCAGCCAATCTGGACATTGCTAAGATTCGCCAGCGTGCCAAACAGGCTTTGATTTACTTGGTAAAAAAGGACGACCAGATTGAAACGGTAATTCTGCCGATCTATGGCAAGGGGCTGTGGTCCACCTTGTATGGCTTTGTCGCCCTGGCGGCCGATGGCAATCAGGTTAAGGGCCTTACCTTTTATGAACATGGCGAGACCCCTGGTCTGGGCGGTGAGGTGGACAACCCCCGCTGGAAAGCCCAGTGGCCCGGTAAAGCGATATTTGACGGTAAAGGTAATTTAGCGGTCAAAGTCGATAAAGGTACGGTTAGCCCTGATTCGCCAATGGCGGTCCATCACGTAGATGGCTTGGGTGGGGCAACCTTGACCACTCGCGGGGTTAACAACCTGATTCGGTACTGGATGGGCGACAATGGATATGGCCCGCTACTTAAAAGCTTTAAAAAACAAGGAGCCTAAACATGAGCCAAATGACGGTCAAAAAGGCCTTACTTAGCCCGATTTTCGACAACAACCCAATCATGTTCCAGGTCCTGGGCATCTGCTCAGCCCTGGCGGTGACCAGTAAGTTGGAGACGGTTTTTGCTATGTCGGCGGCGTTGATGTTTGTGACTACCTTTTCAAACATCGGCATTTCAGCGATTCGAAACCTGATCCCTTCGTCAATTCGGATTATTGTGCAGATGGTAATCATCGCCTCTTTGGTTATTGTGGTGGACCAAATCTTAAAGGCCTACATGCCCGCTATTTCTAAGCAACTCTCGGTATTTGTAGGGCTGATTATTACCAACTGTATTGTTATGGGTCGCGCCGAAGCCTTTGCCATGAGCAACCCGGTCGGGCTTTCAGCGGCAGATGGCCTTGGTAACACATTGGGTTATTCGTTGCTTCTACTGGTGGTTGGCGTGATTCGCGAACTGACTGGTTCGGGCAAACTTTTCGGTTTTAATATCCTTACCCCCATTACCGAAGGGGGCTGGTATCAAACCAACGGTTTGATGATCCTGCCACCCTCGGCCTTTTTTATCATCGGATTCTTAATCTGGGGACTTCGTACCTGGAAGACGGAACAACAAGAGCACGATTAGGAGGCCCTGAATATGGAACATCTGTTGAGCCTTTTTATCAAGTCCGTCTTTATCGAGAACATGGCTTTGGCCTTTTTCTTGGGGATGTGTACTTTCCTGGCGGTCTCCAAAAAGGTGGAAACCGCAGCTGGACTTGGAATTTCGGTGGTTGCGGTGCAGGCGGTGACGGTGCCTGCTAACAACCTGCTTTACACCTTTTTCCTTAAAGAGGGTGCGCTCTCCTGGGCCGGTATGCCGGAGGTGGATTTAGGGTTTTTAGGTTTTATCTCTTATATTGGGGTGATCGCGGCCATTGTGCAAATTTTAGAAATGGCTTTGGATAAGTATTTTCCACCCTTGTATAATGCCTTGGGTATCTTCCTGCCCCTGATCACGGTTAACTGTGCCATTATGGCCGGTTCTTTGTTTATGGTGGAGCGGGATTACAACTTTACCGAGTCCGTGGTTTACGGGGTTGGTTCAGGTGCTGGTTGGGCACTGGCTATATTGCTGATGGCCGGGGTTCGAGAAAAATTAAAATACTCTGATGTGCCACATGGGCTTCGGGGTCTAGGGATCACCTTCATTACGGCAGGACTGATGGCCATGGCCTTTATGTCCTTCTCAGGGATTCAGCTTTAATCCGGGCCCAAGCCCGACACCATAGATAGCTATGACATTGATCATTTTGGGCGTGGTGATGTTCACCGCGATTGTCCTCTTTTTGGTGGCCTTGATCCTCGGTGCCCGCTCTAAGCTGGTACCCAAGGGAGATGTTAACGTCCAGATTAACGGCCCCGATCACGTAATCCAACTCTCTCCCGGTTCTAAGCTATTGGGAGCTTTGGCGGACAAACAGATCTTTTTAAGCTCTGCTTGTGGCGGCGGGGGAACCTGCGGCCAGTGCCGGGTTAAGATCCACGAGGGCGGTGGGGATATTCTGCCGACCGAGTTGAGCCATATTAGCAAAAAAGAAGCCCGCGAAGGCGAGCGGCTGGCCTGCCAAGTGGCGGTTAAAAGGGATATGAAGATCGAGGTGGAACCCGAATTTTTAGAAGTCAAAAAGTGGAAATGTACCGTTCGTAGTAACAACAACGTGGCTACCTTTATCAAGGAATTGGTAATGGAACTGCCGGCTGGCGAAGATGTACCCTTTAGGGCTGGTGGTTACATTCAAATCGAATGTGGTCCCTACGATATTCAATATAAGGATTTTGAGGTCGCCCCCAAATACCGGGGTGATTGGGATAAGTTTAATATCTGGCAATACCACGCCGTTAACCACGAGCCCTGTATTCGGGCCTATTCGATGGCTAACTACCCCGACGAAAAGGGCATCATCATGCTCAACGTGCGGATTGCCTCGCCCCCGCCTAATAAGCCAGGGGTTCCGCCAGGGATTATGTCTAGTTACATCTTTAACCTGAAGGCAGGTGATCAGGTTACGATCTCGGGTCCTTATGGCGAGTTTTTCGCTAAAGACACGGACGCCGAGATGATCTTTGTCGGTGGGGGCGCCGGTATGGCCCCAATGCGCAGCCATATCTTTGACCAGCTAAAACGGCTCAATACTAAACGTAAGGTAAGCTTTTGGTATGGTGCCCGCTCTTTGCGCGAAATGTTTTACTACGAGGACTTTGTCCAGTTGACCAAAGACCATCCGAACTTTGTGTTTCATGTTGCGCTCTCGGACCCTTTGCCTGAAGACAATTGGACCGGGGCCACAGGTTTTATTCATAACGTCTTGTTCAAGCAGTACTTGAAGGACCATGAGGCCCCAGAGGATTGTGAGTTCTACATGTGTGGCCCGCCGATGATGACCTCGGCGGTGATTAATATGCTGCAAAGTCTCGGTGTAGAAAAGGACAATATCCTGCTCGACGACTTCGGAGGCTAAAAGGCTTTGCCCATGGGTTGGTATTCACCAAAAAAAGGGCTCCTTTTGGGGAGCCTTTTTCTTTTGCTCTCTTTGGCAGGCTGCCTGAAATCGGCTCCCGAACCAGTGGAGTTGCGGGGGCGAGCCATGGGGACGTCCTATAAAATTCTCTATCTTCCCACTGCTGAAACCCCTGAAGAGTCGGAAGTTCAAGGCATGGTGGCCTTGACCTTAAGTCAGGTCGAGCAAAAGATGTCCACCTATTTAAAAGACTCCGAACTTTCTAAACTTAATCAAGCGGTCAAACCAGGAGTGTATCCGGTCAGTAAGGAGACCTATCGGGTTTTAAGTGAGGCCCTAACCTTGGGATTAGAATCAGGTGGGGCGCTGGATATTACAGTGATGCCCTTGGTGGACCTTTGGGGTTTTGGTCCGACCGAACAAAAGGGGATTCCCCCAGAAGATCAGATTCAAGAGGCGTTGGCTAAAACCGGGTTGGATAAGTTGGCCTTAGACCCCAAGGGTGGGCAAATCCAAAAAAAAACCAGCAATTTGACCCTGGACCTTTCTTCTATCGCCAAGGGATACGGAGTGGATCAAGTCTCTGATTTACTTAAAAATCTGGAGATCAAAAACCATATGGTCGAGATCGGCGGGGAGATTCGGGTTTTAGGCGAACGCCCTGGTGGCGGGGCTTGGAGGATTGGGATTGAGGAACCGGTCCCCGAAGGTGGGGTAAACCGAGTGGTTGAATTGAGCGACCAATCGATGGCAACTAGTGGCGATTATCGCAACTTCTTTAGCGAAGGCGGTAAAAACTATTCCCACACCATTGATCCCCACACAGGCCGCCCGGTGATACACGATTTAACCAGTGTTAGTGTGATCCATTCGAGTTGTATGACCGCCGATGGCTGGGCGACAGCCTTAATGGTCTTAGGCGAGAAAAAGGGATTCCAACTGGCTGAAAAAAAAGGGTTGGCCGCCTATTTTATCTACCGCGACAAAGACTCCCTTAAAACCCGTGGCACCGCTGCGTTTAATCAACTACTCAACCCCGAAGCGGGCGAATAGCGGCCTCAAACGAGTTCTATATGGAAATGATTGCTTCGATGCTGGTGTTTGGTTTGGTGATGCTGGGGATGTCTCTAGGAGTGATCTTTGCAGGCAAAACGATCAAAAAAAGCTGCGGTGGTAGCAGCAATTGTGATGTGGACGAGGGGAAGATTCCAAGTTGCGACTTTTGCGAGAACCCAGAGGAAGAAAAACGGGTCTGCGAGCGGCGTAAACGGCGGGTCAAAGAGGCTCAAAGCCGAATGCTCAAGCCCTTTTAAACCACTGGGCAAACCCAGCAAAAAAACCGGTTTTGACCGGTTCTTTAGCCGAAGACAAAATCCGTTTTTCCCGCCCATCTACGGCCAACCAAGCACTTTGTAACTTAAGGGTCCCCGCGCCTTGGTGTGCGAAGCGTGATTTATCATGGGTCACTTGGTGAACCAGATTTTTAAAGTCAATTTCTTGCAAGTGGGCCCCTTCTTCAATTAGTGGTTGTAAACAGGCAAACTCAATAGCGGCCAAGAGTTCGGCTGGGTCGTCGTTTAAATCAAGCTGGCCATAAGGCCCGGCTATTTGCTCTAAAAAATCGGGTGCTTCCAAATCGCCGGTTAATAAAACCAGTGGATTTTTAGGGCGCCTGTTGAAGATATCCAAGAGATCCTGGCGAAGCGCCTGATCGTAGTCATCGAAACACCAAACAAAGGCGTCGAAGTCCTGTTCCTCCATCAAACTTTTGAGCCGCATCCCTCCGCGTGCCGTTTCGGTTGTAAAACCAAAATCTTGCATCCGTTGGTGCAGATCTTCAGGGAAGTCGTTGGCACAAACCAGTAAAAGTTTTAGGTTCATCTTGAGCCTTAGGGTTTCCCCAAGGACTACCAGACCCGCCCAAACCTGTAAACATTTCCCCGAGACCGCGGTGACCGCGAACTCTTAATTAATCATCTAAGCAAAATCTACGCCGATGCAGGTCTTTCGCTACGTTCGACATCAACAAAATAAGGAAGAACTGATCGATTTTTTATGCCGCCGGTTCCCCTATCACCCTCGATTCAAGTGGATTGAACAGGTAACAAGCGGGGCCTTGACCGTAAATACGGCCAACGCTAAGCCTGCACAGATATTAGAGACCGGCGACCAAATCGAATACCGGAGGGAGCGGGCCTTAGAGCCAGCGATAGACCGGCGGTATAAGATGGTTTATGAAGATGAGTTTTTGTTGGTGGTGGAAAAAAACGGGAATATCCCCATCGTAGAGTCGGGCCGATTTTATCAAAACACCTTGATAAACGTCCTCAAAGAGGAAGAAGGCTACTCAGAGTTATTTGCGGTCCACCGTCTGGATAAGGAGACCTCTGGCTTGGTTTTGGTGGCTAAAAGCGCGGAGATGGCCAAGGCCATGGGTTTTCAGTTCGCCAAGGGGGAGACGAAAAAAATATACCAAGCCGTATTAATTGGCCAATTGGAACAGGAGGTTTTGGTGGATCAGCCCATCGGCAAGGTCAAGCCCGCAGGGCCGGAGACCGTGCGGATTCGCCAGCTAATCGAGGCGGGAGGCAAAGCGAGCCAGAGTATCTTTAGGCCTTTGGCCAAGGCTGGTGGGCTAACCTTGGTCGAGGTAGAACTGCTGACCGGGCGGACCCACCAGATTCGCTGCCACGCCGAATGGCTGGGAATGCCGATCTTGGGGGACAAGCTTTACGGACAGAGCGACGAGCGGTTTTTGCGGATCTATCAGGGCGAAGAAGAGCCGATTTTTGGCGAGTTTGGCCTCATCGACCGGCAATTATTGCACGCCGGAAAATTAGGTTTTTTCCACCCCTCCTCCGGCGACTGGCGCGAGTTCGACGCCGACTTCACCCCCCACTTCGCCCCCTATCCCGCTTGCGCCCCGCTGCTGGAGGCTTGGGCGGGTAAACTGGTTAAGGGTGCATAATGGGCAAGGGGCCCTCGGCCCCTTGTGGGGTGCAGGGGTGAAACCCCTGCAAGAGGTCCGCGTTTGAGGAAAAATGAGAATAGAGAGCAAAACCCAGAAGGACGGTCCGTCCAGGGTTAAAGGCTGTGGGCAGTCGAGCGGGTATTTCGCCTTGGAAAATCCTGGGACAGAACACCTATTTTGTCGCCCTACCCATTTCCTCTACATGGTCATATGTATCTGTTTTAATAGTCTTATAGATGATTTTCTAAATAGTTATACTTTCCCAGGATTTCCCGCATTTTCAGGGCTAAGTTGGGGTCGCTTATTAACTAAGAAGGTATATTGGCGATAGTATATTGCTTTAAACCGTTGACCGGGATTTTGTAGCCGAGGTAGATAAATAGGGGCGGTTGATTTTGCATGTTATAGGGATGGAAATATGTTGGAAGCAATTGATTTTTTCTGTGGAGCGGGCGGCGTTACTTGTGGCTTCCAACAGGCTCAGATTAAAGTTCTAGGAGGAATAGATATCGATGCTTCTTGCCGTGAAACCTATGAGAAAAACAACACTGCGAAGTTTTTTCATATAGATGTCTCAAATTATCCTGTTGAAAACCTATCAAAGGAAATCAATTTTTCCAAAGATCAGGACAACTTGATATTTGTTGGATGCAGTCCCTGCCAATACTATTCGAATATAACCACGGATAGATCCAAGTCTAAAAAAACTCGCTATCTGCTTGCCGATTTCCAAGAATATGTCGCATTTTATCGCCCTGGGCATGTTTTTATCGAGAATGTGCCAGGAATTGAAACGAAAGCAGGCTCCCCGCTGGAAAAATTTAAATCTTTCTTAGTTAAATCTGGCTATTCATTTAGCGAAAATAAACTCAATGCAAAGCACTTAGGAGTCCCGCAAAATCGACTTCGATACGTTTTAATAGCATCGCGGGTTAAAAAAAGAATTGAACTGAAATTGCCGGCAAATGAGCCAATGCGAACGGTTAGGGACGCAATAGGTGACACAAAAATATTTCCAGAAGTCCCGGCGGGTTTTTTTGATAATTCTTTTTTTGCCCATACCACAGCAAATTTGTCTGATCTTAATATTGAACGGCTAAAAAATACACCGAGTAGCGGAGGTGATAAGCGAGATTGGCCAAAAGAGCTACTTTTGGATAGTAATAAAAATTATTCTGGTCACTACGATGTTTATGGGCGAGTGGATTGGGACAAGCCGGCACCGACAATTACAACAAAGTTCAGAAGCTTATCCAATGGAAGATTTGGTCATCCAGAACAGAACCGGGCCTTGTCTCTTAGAGAAGGAGCGACTCTTCAATCTTTTCCTTTAAACTATACTTTTTACAGCAACAGTCAGGGCACTGTAGGCCGAATGATTGGTAACGCGGTACCCCCAAAACTGGCTAAATTTATTGGAGAGCAATTTAAATGAAAGAACTCATTAGCAATCTAGAAAAATTATTTAAACCAAACCAGCGACATAGCAATTTCCAAAACTTTATTACACAAATCAATTTCCCTTTTTATAAGGGCCTTGCTGAGTTTACTCAAATCAATTTTTCTTTTCCGCTCACGCTGCTAGTTGGACAAAACGGTTGCGGGAAGAGTTCTGTCCTGCAAGCGCTAGAGACTGCTCCTGAACAAACTGCACTTACCTTAAGATGGTTTACTACTCATTTAGACCCTATAATGTTGTCAAAGGATGGGCAAAGGCCCTGCTATTGGTACGAGTATTTTAACAAAGAGGCTGGAAAAATTGTTCAAGTTTTAAATACTCGGATCAATAAAAAAAATAACCCTGATTACTGGGAGTCTTCTCGTCCTGTTCTAAAATATGGAATGCAACCTTTAGAGGAGTTGTCTGATGGAAAAACACAACCGGGTCGCTCTAAAACTAGATGGAACGGGGTGAGCCGTAAGGTTGTCTATATCGATTTTAGAGGTGAATTAAGTGCTTTCGACAAATATTTTTACTTTGAGAAAGCACCAAGGAAAAAGCTGTATTCTTCTCGCCAAGATTACCTGAGGTATTTTTCAAAGTTTTTGAAGATTGTTTTTGAAAACAATCGCAACTCTTATTTATACAGAAGCAAGCAAAAAGTCCGCTCTTTTTATGAGTTTTCCGCCCAAGAGTTGGACGCTCTTTCTAGTATCCTTGGAAAGAACTACTTGTCAGCGAAGATCGTTGAACACGATTTATACAAAAATTTTGGCTTCAGTGTATTTTTTAGAACCGATGACAGGGGGTATTCTGAAGCCTTTGCGGGGAGCGGCGAAATGTCGGTCGTCACTACGGTGCATAAAGTATTTAATGCGGAACCAGGCAGTCTAATCCTGCTTGATGAGCCAGAGGTTTCTTTGCATCCAGGCGCCCAAAAAAAACTATTAGAGTTTCTGCTTCAACAAATACTGGAAAAGCGGCATCAAATAGTAATAAGCACGCACAGTCCATCTATTGTAGAAAACCTACCGAAGGAAGCGATCACGGTTTTAACCCAAAACCTTGCAGGGAAATTTAACGCTATTGATTGCGTCCCTGCTGAACTTGCCTTTCAGCATATCGGACACCAAAAACAAGGGAAAAAGCGAATTTTTGTGGAAGACCTTGCCGCAAAACAATTACTTGAAAAGGTGCTGTCCTCCAGAAACGATCAGTCGGACCAGATGATTGAGGTCGAATTTCATCCAGGTGGAGCAAAAGATCTTTTTAAGGAAGCTCTGGTTATTGCCCGCTTGGGTATTGAGGGCATTTTTATCTTTTTTGACGGGGATCAGAAAAGGCGGACCATTCCCAAGGACACAGATATATCTGATGGCCAACTTGATGGTTTGATAACTGAGGTCACTGGGATTAAGATTGGCAGCTTTAGTTTTACGGCAGATTCTGGTAACTCTGACCACATTCCTCAAGAAAAGCGAAAACTGCTAAATTTTATCAGGGAGCGCTGTTTCTTTATGCCAGGCAATGATCCAGAGGACACCATCTGGGAGTCTTCTGGGCTTGCCGTTAAATTAACCCAGTATACCCATAGTTGTTACAAAGAACGCATTTGCGCTTGGGCAAAGGACGAGGTTGATAGTGTTGATGCCCGTGATTTTAAGTCATACAGAGGGCGACTGCTAAAAAAAATGTATACTTTCCACCCTAAAGTCCTTGAAATAAACGATTCGATCAACAAAATAGTTAATGGGAGCTATACAGACTAGGGCGTAAGCGGGCCAGGGGCCCGCCTTGCCGGACACCGCTATTAGGCGTTAGCGGCGGGGATGATGGAGATGAAGCGTTTGTTCCCCGTTTTGTGGATAAACTTTACCGCACCTTCAGTCAGGGCGAAGAGGGTGAAGTCTTTGCCTTGGCCAACGTTTTTACCGGCGTGGAATTTGTTCCCTACCTGGCGGACCAAGATGGTCCCGGCAGTTACTTGTTCTCCGCCATACTTCTTGACACCCCGATACTGGGGATTGGAATCGCGTCCGTTTTTAACGGAACCTTGTCCTTTTTTATGAGCCATGGTCTCTCTCGTTAGCCCTGGATATCAGTAATTTGGATCTTGGTGTAATCCTGGCGGTGACCCTGTTTCTTCTGGAAACCCTTGCGGCGTTTCTTTTTGAAGGTAATAACCTTAGGGGCTTTGCCATGAGCCAGCACTGTGCCGGTAACTTTAGCGCCAGCCACAAAGGGGGCACCAGTTTTGTAGTCGTTTTCGCCAGCTTTTAGAAACAATACTTCGCTAGTCTCGAATTTTTGGCCTTCGTCGGTGGTTAACTTGCCCACGAAGAGGACCATGTCTTTTTCGACGCGGTATTGCTTGCCGCCGGTTTTAATGATCGCGTACATCTCTTTCCCTGCTGGGGTTTGGAACTGAAACGACATATATAGGTTTCTGGTGCCCAACCTGTCAAGTAGATTTTGGCCTCTAGCTGCACTAGCCCCTAAACTGTCCCTTCCCTAATCCCGCTTTTGGGCGGCCATGAGATTTAGGGTGGCTTCGATGAAGTCGTCTAGGTGACCGTCTAGGACCTTTTGGGACTGGCTGGTCTCGAAGTCGGTG
>Ga0208246_1001825_pt1 | contig 11006 bp, 8 predicted proteins | sample RifOxyD2_FD_184039 | JGI IMG/M metagenome (GOLD analysis project Ga0208246, IMG submission 184039) | Soil microbial communities from Rifle, Colorado - Rifle Oxygen_injection D2 (SPAdes) | ecosystem: Environmental > Terrestrial > Deep subsurface > Rock core/Sediment | place: Rifle, Colorado...
GGTACAAAAAGACCAACCCCACATCGCTGCCGGTGATCAATTCCTTGTCTCCATCGTTGTCCAGGTCCGCGGCTGCGGGGGCGCTGCCCTTGGGAAAGCTTTGTGGGCCTCCGTAGTCGGGCAGCAGCTTCCAGCGGCCTAAGTTGTCGGCGGTTTCGTTGCGCATAAAGTAGATCGGTCCCGCATCGCTGCCCACCATCAGTTCCATGGTGGTGTCGTTGTTTAAGTCCGCATAGGCAGGGGTAGAGCCGATGCCGATATCCATGAGCTGGTAGTCGCGGCGGATGATGGCAAAGCGGTTGGCCTCGTTGCGGATGTAGGTCATTTTACCCCACAGGTTGCCCACCAAGATATCCAGAATCCCGTCGTTGTTCAAATCCAAAACGCTGGGGCGGCTGTTTGCCCCCAACCAGAGCTTGGCAAACTGGTTTTTTTCCAGTTTGAAGTCTGCCTGCTCGTTGGTGCCGTAGTTCATAAAATAGAACAATTGCCCGTCTCCGGTGCCCACAATCAGGTCTAGGTCGCCGTCTTGATCGAGGTCCACCAACAGCGGAGAGACGTTTTTTAAATGTTTGGTTTTTAAATAGTCGTCTGATTTTTCTTTGAACTCCCATTCCTGGTCAGTGCCCACGTTTTCGTAGTAATGCACGGAGCCGTCGGCGCTGCCGATCAACATATCCTGGTCGCCGTCCAAATCCAAATCTCCCAGGGTGGGGCTGGAGCGCTTGATCTTGCCGTTACGCACAAGGGGAATCGGCAAGCGCACCCATTTGGGGTCCACCACTGCTGCGCCGGTTTCCTCGGCAAAGCCCAGAGTTAGGGATTCTTCTCCCTCGGGTTCGGCTTCTTCGGAGGCGCCGTCTTGGGTGTCGTCGGCAATGTCCAATTCAATGGGGCCTTCTACGTTTTCCACTACCAGACTCCCTGCCTTTTGGTCGATGGAGTTGTCCACCACCACCTGCAGGGCTTCGTCTTCGCCCTCGGTGCCGCGGTTGATGTATAGCAGAAAGTCGCCTTCGTCGTTGCCAATCAGCATGTCGGGTTGGCCGTCGCCGTCAAAGTCGTCAAAAATTGGGTGAGCCAAGGCATCCACGTTGAAGTTGGCCAGGGATTTGTCGTCCAGGGTCCAGTTTTGGGTGTCTTTTGAGTCTGCCGCCGGGCGCAGGTACAGGATGAGTTTGCCGTCTGGCCCGCCCAAAACCAAATCTGCGGCTTTGTCTTGGTTCCAGTCAAAAAAGGCGGGTACCGAATTTCGCTCCACCTTGGAATTGGCAAAGCGGGTGGATTCCAAAGCAAAAATCGGCACCTGGGGCGTTCCCTTGTTGAGGTACAAGATCACCCGTCCGGTGAAGTTGCCAGCCAACAGGTCCAAATCCCCGTCGGCATCAATGTCGATCAGGCGGGGCACGGCGTTCGAACCCACGTCGATCTGGAAATAGGTTTTGTCGCGGAGCTTCCATGCCGCTTTGCCTTTGCTGCCGTTGTTTTCAACAAAGGCCAAAACCCCACTTTTATCGCCAATCAACAGGTCCAGGTCGCCATCACCATCCAGGTCGCCTAGGGTGGGGGCGCTGTTTTCCATGCCGGTCATAAAGATCAAATCTTCGGTCTTCAGCTGCCAATCGGGCACCTTGGTTTTGGAAATGTTTTCAAAATAGATCAGGTTGCCCGTGCGTTCGCCTACAATCAAGTCCAGGTCGCTGTCGCCATCTAGGTCGCCAGAGGCAATGCTGGCACGGTTGCCCGTAATGACCAGCTTGTTGAAGTGAAACAGGTTGGTGGAGATGTTCCAAAGCACATGCTCCTCGGCTTGAATGCGGTTTTCGTAAAGCGAAACAGTGGGGTTGGCGCTGCCGATGACCAAATCGTCATCGCCATCAAGATCAATATCCACAAACTGTGGGGCCGACTCGCCACCAATATCGATCAATTGAAAGGCATCATCGGTGGGCTGCCAGTTGGGAAAAAAGCGGTCCCCCTGGTTGATAAACAGGCTCAGGGCACCGTTTTTCTTGCCCACAACCAAATCCAGGTCTCCATCATTGTCCCAGTCGAACAAGGCAGGGGAGGCATGGGTTTCCAGGCCGAAATCCACCACCCTTAAGGGGGGGCGGTTTTTAAAGTCGGGCTTCTTGCGGGTGCCCTCGTTGATGTAGAGCCAAACCTTGCCGTTGACGGTACCCACAACCAGGGAAAACTTCCGTTGCAGGTCGATGTCAGCAAAAATGGGCACCGAATTGCGGCCTACGTTGATGTTTTCAAACTTAGGCGTGACCAGCTTGAACACGGGGATCAGGTTGTTGCCTTGGTTTTCAAAATGCCAAATCCGCCCGTCGGCGCTGCCAATAAACAGGTCAAAATCGCCATCGAAGTCGATGTCCACCAAAAAGGGAGCGCTTCGTTCCCCTACGTCGATCTTGTTCCAGACCTTCATCTTGCGCCCCTGCTTGCGCAGCTCGAAAATCGCCTTGTAGGCCTGGGAAATCAACACAAAATTGGGCGACTTGGCAGTGCCTTTGTTTTCAAAATAGGCAAGTTCACCGTTGTCTTGGCCCATAAACACGTCTTGGTCGCCATCGCCGTCAATGTCTACAAAGGCGAGTTTGGAGTTGCGCATCTCGCGCGAGAACAGCAGACTCTGCTGCCCCTTTAATTGCCCATAGTAGCGCTGTTCCCATTTGTAGCGCACGGTTTTTGCCTGCCCAGACTGAGGCAAACCCAGCCCCAACAGGGTTGCTATCAGTAATAAAAATAATGAACTAGAGCTGTTCTTCAAGCGATTCTAACAGGCTGTGGCCCCAGGCCGGATTGGGAATTTCCCTGGATTCATGCAAAAAGCATGTTCAAAGCCGGGGCAGTTTGTTTTTTTTATTTGCCAGGAAACCCTTCCTCTTGGCTTAGGGAAACTCTGAAAACCTCAGAGTTTCCTTTGCGGGCCAGGATAGCCCGCCAAATCAACGAATGTAATGAGTTGATTTGATTGTGCAGGGGAGCTTGGCTCCCCGTTGCGCATTACCTGAAAAAGTCCAGGGACGGACTTTTTCAGAGGCCCTTAGGTTCCGCTGCCGTCAAATCTCCCTCCCAAACCACAATACCCGGCCAATTACGTCCAGGGTTTCGCTGCGGGGGTCGATCAGCTGTTCTTGGTAGTCGGGGTTATCGCTTTTCACCCGAATCAGGCCGTTGAGCAGGCGCTCCAACCGTTTCACGATCAGGTTGTTTTCCACCCGCAGCACATACAAAAGCCCGTCTTTAACCTCGCGCTCGGCGCGGTTGATCAGGATCAAGTCCTTGTGCCGCAAGGTGGGTTCCATGGAATCGCCGATCACGTTGATCAAGGCCAGGTCTTTGGGGGCCACCTTGAGGTTGCCCCGCACCCATTGCTGGTGAAACGCCAGGTGGTTGATGATCTGCTCGGATTCGATCTCTTCGCCAGACCCGGCGCTGGCGTGGATGCGGTAATGGGGCACAAAGACAAACTCTTGTCCCAGGTTGCCCTGCACTGCGAGATCAGGCGGCTGCACCCGCATTTGCAGCGAGGCATCTGGCAGCCGCCGCTGCAAAAGCAGGCGGGCTGCCGGGCACAGTCCCCAGGATTCGCCGTCATAGGTCTTGCGGGGCAGGGTCTTGGAGGAATGAAATTGGTAATAGCCGTTGCGCTGGGGCCAGGAGGCGGCCAAACGCAGCTGGGCAAGGCTGGGCGGCAGGGGCAGCCTGGTTGTATCAGGGTTTTGACGCTGGAACAGGCTGCGTTGGTCTTCGTCCCAGGCGGCCCAGGCAACCTGTACCTCGTCGGGCAAACGCGAAAGGGGGTACAAATGCAAGGGGCTGCCGTTTTTGTGGCTTTGCTTCAGGTGCGGCCAGGCCTGGCTGCGCGCCTTGTTGGTCAAACTGGTGCTGCTGGAAAGCTGTAGCAAGGAGGCAATTTCCGTGATTTGGAAATAGATCTCTTGTGGGTTTTGCTCGTTCATCCCCTAACTCGCAAAAAAAGGTAAAAGCGAATGACTTTTTCAATGACTTCAAAGGAATCAGGGAAAAGTATTCCCGGTAGGCTAAAAATACTTGAAATAAGTACTTAAGTAATTTATAATCAGTTAAAACATTGCAGGCGGATCGACCAAGCGAACACCTGAGTTTCCAACAGGGAAGAGGCAGTATGACCAACCCTTAGGGAAAATTCTAAGGCATTCCCCTTGGGGTTACAAGTTCTTTTATAATTGAACTTGAATTATTTTATGTCTTCCATAAAAAGTATTAAAAAATAATCGTCTGCAAATTCGGCGAGGTGCCATGAATCTGGATCGGATCAAACAAGAATTACTTCAATTTGAAGGCCTGTGCCTGAAGCCTTATTTCTGCCCTGCCGGAAAGTTGACCATTGGGGTGGGCCGCAACCTGGAAGAGGTGGGGATCACCAAAGACGAGGCGCTGCAGCTGTTGTCCAACGACTTGCAACGCTGCCAGCGGGAGCTGGAAAACGAACTCCCCTGGACCCGGCATTTGCCGCAAGAGGCGCAAGAGGTGTTGCTGCATATGACCTTTAACCTGGGGTTGCGGGGGCTGATGGGTTTTAAAAACGCCCTGTCAGCCCTGGAACATGGCAACTACCGTTTGGCCGCCCAAGAGATGCTGAATTCCAAATGGGCTGGCCAGGTGGGGCAGCGGGCGCAGCTTTTGGCCCGGCGTATGGAATTGGTGGCCGACCAACCGATGGAGATCAAAACCCTGTTGCAAGATCTGGCCGCCCAGCTGGGCCGTATTGAACAATCCTTTTCCCAGCAGGGGCAAGGCAGGGGCGCATGGAAGAACTAATGCAGCTTTTGGGCCAAGAGGCGGCCTTTGCCGTGATGACCCGCTTTGGCGGGGTGAAGCTGTACATTCCCCAAAAACCGGAGGATGCCCACCCCCTGGCTGATTTATTGGGCAGGGAGGTGTTATGCCGTCTTTGCCAGGCCTTGGGGGGGACTTACCTCGAGGTGCCGCGCAACCAAGCGCGGCTTCGGCAGTTGCAGCGGCAACGGATTCACCAGCTTCGGGCAGAGCGGCTAACCCAAGCGCAAATCGCCCGCAAAATGGGCTGCACCGAGCGCTGGGTGCGCCAGGTTTTGAAGCAATATCCCTTGGCAACCACGCCGGAGCAGCCTTTGGGGACCCCATTGCAACTTTGAGTAAGAGGGGGCATAATAAAAAATTGATACCAACAGCCCCATCGTGAATACCCCAACCCGCTTTTTCCTTTGCTTATTGCTTGCGTCCACTCTTGCTTCTTGCGCCCGCTCGGCTTTTGAGTCGGCTCAGGAACAAGGCAGCCTGAGCGCCTACAACAGCTTTCTTGCCGACCATGGGGATTCGGAATTTGCCGCCCAAGCCCTGGCGGCCAAAGAGCAAATCCTGGCGCAGGCTGCCGAGGCGAAACAAGATGTTGCCTCTTACCGCGCCTATTTGCAGGCGTTTCCGGCTGGCCCCCGCGCCGAATTGTTTAAAAGCAGGCTCGAACCCCTGCTGTTTGCAGAGGCCCAAAGCCAGCAGAGCCTGACCCTTTACAGCTCCTATCTGCGTAACTACCCCCAAAGCGCTTTTTACCCACAGGCTGCTGCAGAATACCAACGCCTTTTGTTTCAATGGGCCAAGGCCGAACCGCTGGACCAATGGCTGGAAGAATTTTTAAGGCTGTATCCCCAAGGCCCCTACAGCGCCGCAGCAGAAACGCTGTTGGATGACCGCGCTTTTGAACGGGCCAAGGGCGACCTGGCCGGGTTGAGGGGGTATCTGGATCGGTTTCCCCTGGGCAAACACCGGGCCGCCGTCGCTGACGCAGCGGAACAGATCGAATACGCACGCGTAATCGCCAGCCCCAGCCTTGCCGCTTGGCAGGCGTTAAAGCAGCAATACCCCCAAGGCAGACACGCGGCCGAAGCAGAAGATGCAATGGCGGAATTGGATTTCCAACAGGCGGTGAAAATCAACACCCGCGAGGTGCTGCGCGCCTTTTTGAAGGCTCACCCCCAAAGCCCTTTGGGGGTCAAGGTGCGTGAGGCCTTGCTTAAGTTCAACCTGCAACGGATAACCGAAACCAGGGCCTGCAACGGCTGCGTGTTGGCAGGGGGCGACCTGCAAGGGTTGGATTTGCAAGGGGTTGACCTGCAAGGGGCGGATTTGTCGCAAGCCAAATTGCAGGGTGCCAAGCTGCAGGGGGCCAAATTGCAGGGGGCCAAGCTGCAAGGAGCTGATTTCACTGGAGCCATTGGGGTTGAAGGTCTGACCTGTGCCCCGGAATCCATCGGGTTTTGCGCCCTCTACAGCTTCGAGGACCTGGCAAGGTTCAAGGCCACCAGCAGCTGCGAAGGCTGCAACCTTCACGGTGCGCCCTTGGCGGGCATTCGGCTGGAACAGGTCAACCTCAAGCGGGCCAACCTGAAAAAAGCCAATTTCAGCAAGGCGGAGATGGAAAAGGCCGATCTGGCCGGTGCCGACCTGGCCGAAGCCAATTTTAGCGAGGCCAACCTAAAATTCGCCAACCTGCAAGATGCCAAATTAGAGAGCGCGAACTTTCAAAAAACCCTGCTCAAGGAAGCGAATTTCAAATTGGCCAAGATCGTAGCGACCGACTTCACCGGGGCTGACCTGCGGCGGGCCGAATTCACGGGTTTGACGCTGTTGGGGGCCTTGTTTCGCGGGGCCAACCTGCAGCGGGTGCGGATGGAGCAGATCAACGCCGAAGCACACGGCAGCCAACCCACCGACTTCACCGGCGCAGACCTGCAATGGGCGTTTCTCAAAGGGGCGCACCTGCATGCCTTGCTGGTCGGGGCCAACCTGCAAGAGGCAAGGCTAGAAACCAGCGACCTCAGTAACGCAGACCTGACCAACGCCTTGCTGATGCAGGCTGAACTCGGCCAGTCCAAATTGGCGGGAGCCAAGTTGCAGGGAGCCAATTTTACCGGTGCCCTGTGGTTGGACGGCGGGGAATGCGGCCCCGGCAGCCTGGGCCGCTGCCTGAAGTAAACAACTCCTAAAATTCCAATTCCCGAATCGCCGAATCCACGGTTTCGGAAAGGGCAGGGGAAGGGGTTTCCTTAGGCCTTGGGTGTTCTTCCGGGGTCAGGCTGAGGGAATCGTATAAAAAGCGGACTGCATCTTGCACCTCTTTGGTTTCCCATTGGTTAAAGGGAATCAGGTGGAGCACATCCAGCACCCCTTCCAAACAAATCTTGGTGTATTGCTCCAGCCTCAGGTTGAGGGCTTTGAATTCAATGCCTTTCAACTTGCCTTCTTTATTGGCCAGCTTGCGGCTGCGGCTGTTCATCACGGTGTTGTCGTTGGCGGTGGTCATCAAAAAGGCATAGGGGTCCATGTAGGTTTCTGCCAGTTCCATGCCCTCTTGCAGCCCTGCCCCTGCCGTATCCTTTTCAAAATAACCGATCCCCATGCAAAAGAGCAAAGGGGTTTCGTTGCCCACGGTGGGCATCAAAAAGGCGGTGTAGTATTCCTTCACCGCATTGCGGGGGGCTTGGGGGTGTTTGAAATCGTTGACCACCACTGCCGCATCGCCCGATTGCTTGAGGTATTCAAACAACACCCGAAAGGCAAATTTCAACGTTTTTACGTTGGTGCTGGTCTTAAAAAGCTGCAGGTTGGCGGCAAAGGCGCGCTTGCCGCCCTCGGTGCGGTCGCCCCGCACCCCCGCCACGTTGGTCTGCACCAGGCGGTAGCCCTTTAAGCGTTCCAGGCACTGGGGGTTTTTGGCCAGGGGGCGGAGTTCCTCGATATTGTTCACATCGGCAGGGACTTCGTTAAAGATCTCGTCCAACCCCTTGACCTCGCCTTTTTCTTTGGCTTCTTGGTAGTGGTCCACCACTTCCACCACAAATTCGGCAACCGTGTTGACGGCCATGATGCCCACTTCTTTTAGCTCGGTCATGGCGGCCACAAACCGGCCAAAAAGGCTGTCATCGGCCTTGCCCGCCTTTTTGCGCTCTTGGGCCTCGGCAAACAGCTCTTGCAGGTCGCGCTTGGGGTTGGACAAGAGTTGGCTGATAAAGTCGCGCACGTCTTTCAGGATGGCATCCATGGTGGTGGGTGCTAGCAGGTTCAAAAATTTAAGCAGGTCTTCTTGGGTGGCGTTGGCATCGAAGACCTTTTCGTTGGTCAGTTGGGCGATCAGCTTGCGGCTGGGCCGCAACTGCTCGTTGGCATAAAGAAAGCAAGCCACCACCTTGGCCATGTGGGCGGGTTTTACGCCGGGGATTTTGCCTTTGGTGGTCAAGTCACGCACAAAAAACTTTAAAAAATCAAAGCGCTTTTTGGCATAGACCGGCATCATTTTGTGGGCCTGGGTGTAGGCGATCACCTCGGCCAAAGAAAGGTGCATGCGTTCGCCTTGGGCCAGGTTGGCTTTCATTTCCGAAGCGCCTGTTTTGGTAAGAATCTCTCGCAACAGGTCCAGGGTCAGCTCTTCTTCCACCTGCAGTTCTTTGGCTTTGGCTTTGATGTAGGCGGGTTCAAAGAGGGCGATGATCTTGCAGGCCAGGTCAAAGCGAAAGCTGTTGAGGCTGTATTTTTGGCTGTCGATGGTTTTGGCTTGAAACAGCTCGTCCGTGGCCAAGAGGGTGCTGATCACCTGATCCGTGCCCAAAAAGGCCTTGAGAAAGTTCCACGCCAGTTTGACCAGTTGTTCTTGGGTCGAAAAAATAGTGGCTTCGGCTGTCACCTTGAGGCTTTGCAGGGAGCCTAAAAAATCAATTGTTTCAAGGGCAAATAGCCGTCTTGCACCGTTTAGGCTGGCCAAACCGTCCATTGCCTCGAGGTAGATGCGCGAAACCTCGGCAGCGATGTTTGGGTCTGCCCAAGGGCTTTTTTGAATCTCTGCCAAAACCGCCTTGGCGGCTTCCAACTCCACGGGTTGGCAGGCATCGGCCATCTTGATGATGGTTTGATTCCGGTCTTGGCTGATGATGCGTTTGCGTTTTTGCAGGCGCAAAAACTCTTCAACGTTTTTTTGCAGCTTTTTGGACTTGTTGGTGTCGTTCATGCGGACCTAAGGTATTTACCCTAAAGTATAGGCAAGAACAAACCAAGGGGGCAAGCAGGTAAGATTACCAAATTCTTTAAAAAAAGCCGTAAGGGAAAGGGCTATTCGGGCTTTTTGGGTGGGGGAGGCGGGGTTTCCCGCGGTTTTTCGGGCTTGGAAGCATGATTGATCAACCAAACCAGGGGAAAGGCAACAATCAGCAGGCCCAAGCTGGCGCTAAGAATTTGGCTTAAGTTGTCCATCGGTGAACTCGCTACGGTTTCGCCTAGGCTAGCAAGTTCCGGCAAAAATAAAAAGTACCCCCCGCAAAATCCACCTAGGGGAACACCTTCCCCCTGATCATCTGCCTCGTCCTGTGAGAAAATGGCGAACCAAAACCCGAGGAGGAACATGGACCTGCAACAATTCAACGCTTTGATTGACCTCGCCATGGATGCAATGGCGATCTTGTTTCCTTTGGCCGCGGTGTATGCCGGCAGCTTGAAAAAAGCCAAAGGGGAACTGGTGGCCCTGTTGGATCACAGCCCCGTGGCCAACAAAGCCCTCGCCCAAATGGCCCGCAACCTGGGGGCCAACCGGGCAGCCAAGGAAATGGAACGCCTTTAACCCCAACCTGGTCTGCACCCTGTGAACAATATCGAACAACGCCGCCAAACAGCGATATTATGGTACAGCCAGGGCCGTTCTGCGCCTGAAATCGCCCGCGAGTTGGGGGTTTCCCCTGCAACCATCTACAACGACCTCAAAGGCTGCCCCAAGCGCAACGTCACCACCTCGCAGCGAGCCGCCAGTTTGGATGCCAAAGCGCCCAAGCTGGATTTTGAAGAATATCTGGAATGCATTCTCACCGAGGCAAAACGCAGTTTGGAAGACCTAAAAAGCGATTCCGACCTGCGGCCCGAGGTGAGGGTAAAGCAGATTCAAAGCCTGATCGACAGCATTTCCAAGGCGACCCAGACCATCAAAAAGCTGGACCCGCAACTCAACCTGGAAATGGTAATTGGCGAGACCCTGCGTATTGTGGGCGAGGTTTTGTCGCATTCCGCACCCGAGTTGGCCGAGCAGTTTATCGCCCAAACCCACCTCGTTGAGCAACGCATTCTTTTGGCAAAACACCGATGGCAGGTTTAAGCAGCACCAAGCTAAAAAAGGAGTTCGACCAACTGCGCAGCGGCTTGCGCCGGGAACTCAAAGCGCGCAACCCAGCGCTGGAGCCGGGCGATGCCGAGTTCCGCAAAAACCTGGCTGACCGTTCTTTGTTGGATTTTATAGGTTTGTACCTGCCTCATTACCTACCCCGAGGCAAGGCCAATCGGTTTCATCAAGATTTTGCCGCTTTTGCCGCAACGCTGGGCCAGGCAAAGGGAGGCGCAGGTTTGCGCCTGGCCCTGGCCGCCCCCCGGGGCAACGGCAAAACAACCCTACTCAAGGCGTTGGTTTTGCAAATGGTTTGCTATTCGCAAAAGCGCTTTATTTTACTGATCAGTGACAGCCAAGAGCAAGCAGCCGAAACCCTTGAGGCGATCAAGTTGGAACTGGAAGAAAACCCCTTTTTGGAAGCGGATTTTCCCCACCAGGTGGGTAGGGGCGAAAGCTGGGCCATCGGCCAGGTGGTGACGCGGCAAGGGACCAAGATCAAGGCCTATGGCACCGGCTCGCGGATTCGCGGCGCTTCGCACGGGGTGCTGCGGCCAGATTTGATTCTGCTGGACGACCTGGAAAACGATGAGCAGGTGCAAAACCTCAAAGGCCGCGAAAAGACCTTTCAATGGCTTTGGAAATCGGTCTTGCCCCTTGGCCCGCCCGACCAAAGCCACGATGTGGTGATGACGGGCACCCTGCTGCATTATGATTCCGCCTTAAGCCGCCTTTTGCAGCACCCCGGCTTTACGGCAAAAAAATATCAGGCGCTGGAGCGTTGGCCATTGCGGATGGATCTCTGGGAAGAATTCCAACGCCGGTTGTGGCAGGCGGG
>Ga0208246_1001832_pt1 | contig 10966 bp, 10 predicted proteins | sample RifOxyD2_FD_184039 | JGI IMG/M metagenome (GOLD analysis project Ga0208246, IMG submission 184039) | Soil microbial communities from Rifle, Colorado - Rifle Oxygen_injection D2 (SPAdes) | ecosystem: Environmental > Terrestrial > Deep subsurface > Rock core/Sediment | place: Rifle, Colorado...
AATCATCACTAAAATAGATAATTTATATCTCATAGAATATCCTTTCTATTTGAGCGTCTCGCCAAGCTCCCGCCATTTGTTAATTACCGCTTTCTTCTCATCCTCAGTAGCATTTTCGGAATACGAAAAACCTTTTCCGGTAATGCTCATTAATTTCTTAATAGTCTTCTGCCTCTGCGGCTCAGGCGCGTTTTCCAAACTATTAATCAGCCATTGGGTTGGGGATGAATTCTTATTCCCGGAATACCAATCATTCCATTCCTCATACTTATTAAAAGTGCAGCCGGTCAACTCAACCAGCGCGTTGCTGGTGAATGTAATCGCCTCTCCTGAGGCATCCTTCATGATAGTGATAACCTGCCTGATATTCCACTTGTCGCCCAAAAGAACCAGATAAGCAAATCCTTTTGCCTTAACTAAAACACTCTGATTCTTGGTGAATTGTTTGATAATAACATCCTTAGTAAAACCTACCGCTGGTGATTTTTCTACTTGGCTGAATTGCTCAGTATACTTTTTGGCAATACCTGCAAATTCAAGCAATGATGATTCCGGCTGGTTCGCAGCTAATAGATAAAGCACCTCTAAAGCAATCCGGCTAAGTTCTTCATCAGTGCTTATTTCCCGGCGCGAAATATTCTTAATAACAACCTGCATCTGAGAGCGATAACATTGGAAATACGCCAGAATATACAGTCCGGATAATGATTTTATCCTGGTATCCCTTTCAGCCTTGATAATTCCTGCGCCTAAAACAGGGATAGATTTCTCCCGTAATTTAAGAATATGCTCCACCACTTTATCAAGGTTAGCCAAGTCCCTATTCTGCAATTCATCGGCGAATAGTTTTTCCGGCGTGACTTGCTTAGGGGGCGACTGCTTGATGACATCTTTTTCCGCATCTATAACCGCGGGAACTGCTTTATTATTAACAATGGGTTCCTCTTCAGATTGCTTGATAAAAACATTGTAGATAATAATACCGCATATAATTATGGCCACGCCAGCAACCCATATCGCCCGCTTCATATAAAACGGCTGTCCCGCTCCACCGGAGATGGAATGAGAAGTGTCAGATGAAGACTGGGCTTTCTCCTGTGTTTTCATCACCTGCCTGATGGTTCCACACTTCATACAAACCGGCGATTCATCTTCTAACTCTGCTCTACAGGTCAAGCATTTTATCGAAGCGCGCGATTCCTTAGGTTTAGCCAGGCCTTCAGTGGCGACCAGGTCTTCAGCCGTAATTTCCGGGGTTACAATAACTTGGTTACAAGATGGGCACTTGACCTTTTTACCGGCGAATTCATCCTTAACCCGCAAGGCCTTACCGCATTCACACTTAAAACTTACTGGCATTTTAGTCCTCTCTTACTTACTGTTAGCCCGCATGGGCGTTACAGCAAGTTAGATCCCGACGAACCCGAAGGGACCGCGTATAGCGAATGTCGGGACAATCCATTAAATATTAACAGATACCCAACCCATATACCCGATAAACACGTCAACAACTATATATTTAACGCTATAAATTTCAAGAATTTATATTGACCGCCTAATGGATATTTAGTTTCATTTTCCATAGAGATATTTATTGCGTTAAGTTATAAGCGAAAGGAAATAGTGTATGCTGTGTCCGAAATGTAACCGAGCAATAAGTCTGGATTACGGACAAGACAAATGTCCTCATTGCGCCGAACTGGTTGGAACCGACACTGTCCTTAAAAAGGCTCCGGAAGGATTACAGCCGCCCTCTTCAGGGCCGGCCAATCCAATGGTAACCATCAAAGAGGACCCGGAAGGGCCACCAACCTGGGATGACGAAGGACCATTCTTCAGCCGAATTTGGAACACCTTCGTAGGTACAATGGTCCACCCCAGCGCATTCTTCAGCCAAATACCGACTGATGCCGGAATTAGCAAGCCGCTTTTATATGCCATCATTGTCGGCTCAATAGGCATGATTTGCGCCGCTATCTGGCAATTTATTTTCCTTTCTCTGGAAGTACCATTCTTTACTCCAAAGCAAAATGAACTACCTCCAATGATGTCCAGCTTATTTACACCACTAATTTTCGCGGCTTGGATTGTATTGTCGCCTGTTTTTATTGTCATTTGGTCATTTATCTACGCCGGTATTTTACATCTATCATTAATGATTATTAAGGGAAATGAACAAGGGTTTGAGGCGACTTACAGAGCTGTCACCTATTCCACAAGCACCTATTTATTTAATCTTATACCTTTTTGCGGTGGCGTAATTGGTGGAATCTGGCAAGTAGTCATAACTATCATTGGACTTAAAGAAACACACGGCATCTCTACCGGTAAAGCCATCGTAGCATGGATACTGCCGATAATATTTTGCTGCGGGTGCGGGATAGTATTATTTGCCCTTGGCATGATGGGCGCAGTTGGCAGTAGTTTCAGCGGTGCACCAAACTACTATTAACACTACTGCCGGAAGATGACTTTATAATTATCAGTTAATGAATGTGCTATCTCAGAAAAAGCTTATTATAACCCTTAACTCTTTTTACGGGCTTATCTATGCTGGCATCGCTCTTATTCTGCTGACCACCATGCTGATAGTCCCCAGCCAACTGGTCTTCCGCGCAAACTATCCGGGTACTAAACTGCCCTTATTGCAACAACCGATTTCATTAAATATGTTCACCTGCACCTTTAAGAAAATTACCGGCCTGCCCTGCGCCACTTGCGGCGGAACACGCTCGACATTCTATTTATCACATCTGAGATTAAAACAATCATTGATGATGAACCCCATGGTTTTTTTGGGATTTGTCAGCCTATTAATGTGGGGAATAATATCGCTTATCAGCATCGCTTTCTACAAATCTAAAAACATCACATTTACCCTGCCAGGAAAAAAACTACTGGCTATCCTTATTATTGGTGGCATCTTGATTAACTGGGCATACCTGATATTTATCAGCAAGCCATAACAGTCAAAATATGAACTTACATAATTTTAATAATCGTCCTTATCCTTTCTTCCTCATTAGTTCAATGCGCCATAAGGAATGGGGCCGGTTCTCGTTTATCGGCTCAGACCCATTTTTAGTGCTCAAATCAAAGGGAAATAACATCACCATTGAACAAGGCGGGAAAATAACCCATAAAAAAGGTGACCCGCTGGAAGAGTTAAGAAGCATCTTAAATATTTATAAAGTCAGGTATAATCCTAAAAGCCCTGCGCCTTTTATGGGCGGCGGGGTCGGGTATTTGGGATATGACCTCTGCCACTCCATAGAAAAACTGCCCTCCACCACCAAAGACGACCTGAAATTCCCCGATATATTCTTAGCATTTTATAATAGTGATTCGGTGGTGCCATTTAATTCAGTTATGTCTTTTGGTTCGGCTGCTCCTTGCCATAAGGCAAACCAACACAGGAAAAACACGGTAAAATCTAACTTCACCAAACAGGAATATCTCAAGGCTGTCCGGCGCGTTAAAGAATACATATCTGCCGGTGATATCTATCAAGCCAATCTCTCCCAGAGATTCGAGATTCCGCTCAACAAGCAGCCGCTGGAATTATTTCAAGACCTGCAACAAATTAATCCGGCGCCATTCTCCGCCCTGTTAAAACCCAATAATAACCAGTTTATCATCAGTTCATCACCTGAACGCTTCCTTAAAGTGATAGACGGTTATGTAGAAACCAGACCTATAAAAGGCACACGTCCCCGGGGTAAAACCAAATTAAAGGATAACCAACTCAAAAAAGAATTACTCCATAGCATCAAGGATAATGCTGAATTGGCTATGATAGTGGATATGGAGCGCAATGACCTGGGCCGAGTCTGTAAATACGGTTCGGTAAGGGTCACTCAATCCAAGGTACTTGAGACCTATCCCACCCTACACCATCTGGTGTCAACGGTAAAAGGCGAACTGGATAAAAAATACGATTTAGTGGATGTAATCAAGGCAACATTTCCGGGAGGTTCCATTACCGGCGCGCCTAAAATACGGGCCATGGAGATTATTGACGAGCTTGAGCCGACCAGACGCAACGCCTATACCGGAGCTATCGGTTATATCGGATTTGATGGAACCATGGATTTATCCATTGCCATCAGAATCATTATGCTCAACGGTAATAAAGCGTATTACCAAGTGGGCGGCGGAATTGTGTCTGATTCTGACCCGGCCAGTGAATACGAAGAAACGCTTACGAAAGGAAAAGCGCTAATGAAGGCCTGCCTGACTTAGCGCCCCGCTAAATGTCAATAACCGCTTGGTCTTGCCTGTGACCTTAAGTCTAACCTTAATAATCCTCTTTGGACGCTGATTTCTGGGAATCAGCGGCAATAACTTATCAGCCCATTCCAGAACCGTTACGGTTTTACCAGATAGCAAATCATCCAAACCCAATCTGAATAATTCTTCGGGCTTATTCAGGCGATAGGCATCAAAGTGGAATAAGGATAATTTCCTACCTTTATAGAGATTGCCCAGGACAAAACTTGGGCTGGTGATTCGCTCTGCCTTTGCCACACCTAAACCTCTGGCAATACCCTTGGTGAAATAGGTCTTACCGGCTCCGAGTATCCCTATCAGGGCGATAAAATCACCGTCTTTGAGTTGCCGGGCAAGACAAGCGCCTATTTTAATGGTCTCGGCTGGACTATTAGAGATAAATTTAAGCATTTAATCTGTGTAATCTGTGGCTAAAAATGGCTATATCCTTCTGGTTTAATTCTATTTACCTCGCCTTGCCTTGAAATCAAGTATATCCCTTTTCGGTTATTTACCATCCCGATAATACTAACGGGTGTTTTAAGCGCCCTATCGTGAATAATCTTCACGGCCTCTTTTAACGGCGCGGTAAAAAGCAACTCAAAGTCCTCGCCATCAATCAAGGCGTGTCGCATCGGCTTGCCTTTTAACTTATATGCATCTCGGCTAATAGGAATACTTAACTCATCCAGCACAGCCCCAAGCTTACTTGATTCCAGAATATGATTAAGGTCTGCCACTAAACCATCCGAGATATCTATCATAGCGTTTATTTTATAATGCCGACTCAGCAATGTTGACTCTTTTAATCGTGGAGTAAAAGACAAATGTTTGCCTAAGATGCTACCGCCCAATTTACCAGTTACTAAAATTGCATCGCCATCACGAGCATCCGAACGTGTTACGGGTTTTGATTTACTTATGCCCAAAAGTGTTGAGGTAATGGTAATCGGTCCTTTAGTGGCTGAGAGGTCGCCGCCGATAATCTGGACACCGAATCTCTTACAGATAGAATACATTCCTTTAAATAATGGATGGGTAAAAGATGGCTTAGTAAACTTTTTAGGCAACGAGGCGCTAATCAGAGCATAGATTTTAGTAAAACCGCCACCCATTGCAGCCAGGTCACTCAAAGAAATGGCGATTGATTTATAACCGATTTGTTCAGGGGTTGCATAATACACCCCTGCACCCCTCTTTTTAGAGGGGACTATAAAATCTATTCCCCCAACAATCGTATCGGTGGTGGCATAAAGCAGGTTACCGTCAGGTAGTTTGACCGCGGCGCAATCATCACCCGAACCGACAAGAACGTCAGAGTTATATTTGAGATGCTTTTGTAACCAGTTTATATATCCGAACTCTGATTCTGGCATAGCATATTTGCTGATAAAATGATAAGTAAATAAGTTGATAAGGAGAAAGGTTTTTATCAACTTATCATCCTATTAACTTATAAACTAATTCTTGGGTGCCTGGTCGTAGAACACAATTTCTCCGAGTGTTTTGCGCGGCTTGGGTTTTGGCTCGCCGTCCGCATAGCCCAGCGTAGTCAAACACACAACCCTCAGATGGTCAGGAATATTAAGTGTCTTTTTTACCTCTTTCTCATCAAATGCACCAATCCAACAGGTGCCTAAGCCCTCTACGGTCGCGGCTAATATCAGGTGGTCAAAGGCAATCGCAAGATCAATGGCCCAGCTTTTCATATAACAGCCCTGTTTCTGGTATGACTCATCTTCATTGGCCACGCCGACAATCACCACCGGCGCCTCGGCAATATATACCTGGTCACGGCAGGGCTTGACTAATTTCTGCTTTAATTCAGAATTACGCACCACGATAAACCGCCAGGGCTGGCCGTTCTTACCGGACGGCGCCAGATGCGCCGCATCCAGCACACGATATCTCATCGCTGACAACATCCGGCTTGTATTTGCGGATACTGTGCCTCTTCTTTATCGCATCATAAAAATCCATAATCTAGTTCTCCTTTTTACTAATACCAATCCCCAATTCCTCCAACTGCTCATCAGTGACATCAGACGGGGCGCCGGTCATCAGGCAGGCGGCGCTGGTGGTCTTGGGGAAGGCAATGACATCGCGGATAGAGTCTAATCCCAGCAGAAGCATTATTAGCCGGTCTATGCCAAAGGCAATACCGCCGTGCGGCGGTGCGCCATAACGTAGCGCCTCTATAAGAAATCCGAACCTATCCTGAGCTTCTTTTTCACTGATACCAAGCAGCGTAAATATATCTTTCTGCAGGTCTGAGGAATGAATACGGATACTCCCGCCGCCGACCTCAACGCCATTCATTACCAAATCATAAGCACGAGCCTTGACCTTGAGCGGCTCGGTCTTAAGAAGCGGTATATCTTCGGCTCGCGGAGAGGTAAATGGATGATGAACGCTGTCAAGCCGCTTTAATTCTTGATTATAAGTATATAAAGGGAATTCCACTATCCAGCATAGATTAAACCGGTCCTTTGTATTGCTATCCTGTACTAATTTATTAGAAAGATGAACCCTAAGATTTCCTAACGCAGTATTAGCCATATTTACGTCACCAGCAATAATAAAAATCCAACTACCTTCTTTGGCATCCATCGCGCTGATTATTGATTTTTGAACATCGGCCGACAGGTATTTGGCAACAGCGCCGGTTAGCGTATTATTCTGGACCTTATATGAAACTAATCCCTGGGCGCCGAATTCCTTAACCAGCGCCGTGAGTTTGTCTATTTCACTGCGTGAGAAATCTTTACTTGTTGGAGTTACAACACCCTTAATTACCCCGCCCTTTTTTGCGGTTTCCTGGAAGACCTTAAAGTCGCTCCCGGATACTATGCCGGTGATATCAAACAGTTTCATTCCAAATCTTAAATCCGGTTTATCACTTCCGTAATATTTCATGGCATCGTCATAGGTCAGACGCGGGAATGGCGTTTTTATCTCTACGGACAGAACATCACGCAGGAGTTCCTTAATCATCTCCTCCATGGTAGCCATAACATCATTTTCATCAACGAATGACATCTCAATATCCAGTTGGGTGAATTCAGGTTGCCGGTCTGCCCTGAGGTCTTCGTCCCGGAAACAGCGGGCAATCTGAAAATACTTGTCCAAGCCGGCAATCATTAGAATCTGTTTAAAGAGTTGGGGTGACTGGGGCAAGGCATAGAATTCGCCCGGGAAAACACGGCTGGGCACCAGATAATCCCTGGCGCCTTCAGGCGTGCTCTTGGTCAGAATCGGGGTTTCTACCTCAGTAAAGCCCTGACGGCTAAGATATTCCCTAATCTTATAAACAATCTTATGGCGAAAAATCAGATTATTCATCATCTCCGGACGCCTCAGGTCAAGATAACGGTATTTGAGCAATAACTCGGAAGAACTGAGTGTGGTATTAAAAGTATTTCCACATTTTTCACATTTAACCGATATATATTCATGTGTCATATTTACCGGGGGGAGAGTTCCTCCTTCGGGTCGGGCACCCACACTATGACCACCATATGTTTTACTCTCACTGAGATTAATACTGCCGCATTTTGGACACGATGAATCAATATCAACCGGCAATGGGTCGCTCTTGGCCAGGACTTCCAATTCCGTAACATTTATCTCTATTTTGCCGGTAGGCAGATTAGGATTCTCATAGCCCTTGAGCCGGGCAATGACCTGACCTTTTACAACAATGACATAATATGGCTTCAGTGATTCTGCCTGTTGGTGTATCTGCGGATTTTCCTTAGAATTAAAGACCAGTTGGGTAACGCCAAAACGGTCCGAGAGGTCAATAAAAATAATAGGGCCGTGGTCGCGTCGACTCTTGACCCAGCCGGTCAGTATTATTTCCTTACCGACATCATTTTCATTAAGTTGATTACAATAATGTGTTCGCTTCATACTGCTTCGCACTGAAGAACTGAAAAACGGAGAAACTGAAGAACACTTCCACTATACCCTGTTCTTTCGTCCTTTAGTTCTTTGGTTCTTTGGTTCTTTGGTTCTTTGGTTCTTTGGTTCTTTCGTATATTATTACCCGCCGCTAATGGGCGGAATGAGTTTTATATCATCACTTTCCTGTGAAATGTAGTCTAAATCCTTCTGCTGGTCATTAACCGCCACCATCATTATCATACCGTCCGGGATACCCATTTCACTAACAATATCTTTAATCGACTTGGGCTGACTGATTTCCTTCTCCAGTGTAGTCACGCTGCCCTGCCCTAAATAACTTCTCAGAATCCCGTAAGCCGTAATTTTTATCTTCATTAATATTATCTCTTAAAACGTCTTTTGGTAATATAACCCATCCGAGCTAACCGGCGCGCTTTCAGCCGTTGCACGGTCTGCTCGCTAATCTTTCCAACCAAAGGAGCGGTCTTAAGCGGCATCGGATTAGCAATTGGCGGAGCCGCTATCGGTGTAGCTGTTTTTATTTCGCCGCCTTTCAACACCTTCTCCAAATCAGAGATTAATTCAGTCGGTGACTGATACCGCCCTTCCCTTTTCTTAGACATCATTTTAAGTATGATTGTATTAACCGTATTGGAAATTTGAGGGTTCTTTTGTTTAGGAGGGATAGGTTGCTCGTTAATGTGCTTGCTCATCACGACCAAGGCGGTTTCGCCCTTAAAAGGAATCTCTCCGGTAATACAAAAATAAAAAGTTACGCCCAGAGAATAGATATCGCTGCGGATATCAATATCCGAATCACCACGCGCCTGTTCAGGCGAGATATAAGCCGGAGTACCCATCCGGACTTTTTGTTGCTGCGAAGTATCACCTTCCACCACTAATTTCGCCAGACCCAAGTCACATAATTTGACGGTGTTATCCTTGCTGGTAATCATAATATTACGGGGCTTAACATCCCGATGCACCATATTATTTTTACAGGCATGCTCTAAAGCCCTAGCCCCCTGAAGAATAAGTTCAGTCAGCTTCTTTTCCTCCATTGGCCCCTGCTGCTTAATAATATCTTCCAAGTCCTTACCCTGGACATATTCCATTGCGAAATAATGGATACCGTTCGATTCTCCTACATCAATCCCCTGAATAATATTGGGATGATTTAGCCGGGCTACAGCCCGGGCTTCTTTGAAAAACCTCATCACGAATTTCTCGTTACCGACCAGGTGTGGCGAGAGAACTTTGAGTGCAACTTCCCGCTCCATACTCAACTGGACGGCCTTATAAACCGCACCCATGGCACCCTGCCCGATTAGCGCAATTATTTTATAACCAATAATCTGGGTATGGCCGCCTTCCAAACCCTGCTTCTGAAAAATATCTCTGACCTGCGTCTCAGTTAAATAGCCCTTATCAATCATGACTTCGCCGAGTTTCTTGGGTACCACGCCCATATCCCTGATTTTGCGCTGAATCTCAAGGCATTCATTAACCTTTTCAGCCGTGGTATAGCCTAAATTTACAGCGATATCACCGAATGAAATATGACCTATTTTCTCCATAATGCTATTATACTGCAAAAAAATATCGACTTAGTCAAGAGTTTGGAATGAGAATATACCCGTCATGAGAATCTATTGGTAATTGGGAATCGGCGATCTTTACCGAAGGCGCGAGGTGTGATTTTTACTCCAGGCGGCGATTGGCGACGCTTGTATTCACTCCGATCCACCATCCTAATTATCCGTTCCACCACCTTGGGTGACACGCCGGTCAACCTTACTATCTCAAGCTTGCCCATATTTTCTTCTATATAAGCCTGCAAAATCGGGTCAAGAACATCATATTCAGGAAGCGTGTCAGAATCCTTCTGATTAGGTTTTAATTCCGCTGTAGGCGGACGAGTAATAATTTCCATAGGAATAGGATACTTGCCATTCTTATTATATAACAAATCATTACCATAAGATGATAACTGATAAACCAAATACTTTGGGACATCCTTAAGTAGGGCAAATCCTCCAGCCATATCTCCATAAAGCGTGGCATAACCAGTAGACATTTCACTCTTATTCCCGGTAGTCAGCACAATCGCTCCAATCTTATTGGACAGCGCCATCAGAATCGTGCCCCTGATTCGCGCCTGCAGATTTTCGTGCGTCAGGGTAATTTTACCGGATAGCCCTAATGATTTTAAATACCTTTGATAGATGTCTTTGATTGGCACAGTTAATAACCTTATACCTAGATTGTGCGCCAGGTTAATAGCGCAATGAGTGCTCAATTGGGAGGAAAATTCAGATGGCAGGTAGAATCCCTTAACATTTTCCTTACCTAAAGCATTTACGGCTATCAAGGCGGTCAGGGCAGAATCAATCCCGCCGCTTAAACCAATTAACACCTTCTTAAACCCATTCTTTCTGATATAATCCTTCAGCCCTAGTTTCAGCGCCTCATATATCTCTTCAACATATCTGTTATCTTGTATTTTATATCTCGCAGATTTTTTATTTTGTGGTATATTCACTACGAGTAAGTCCTCATCAAACGCCTTTGCCTGAGCAACAAGCTCTCCGTTAGAATTAAAAACCATAGACCGGCCGTCAAAAACCAGCTCATCTTGTCCGCCAATAAGGTTAACATAGCCAAGATAAACCCCATTCTCGCGGGCTCGTCGGCTAAGGATTTCGTAGCGTTCAAAATACTTACCTGCGTGGAATGGCGAGGAGCTAATATTAATAATAATCTCCGCACCGTTTTTACCGGCTTGCTTATT
>Ga0208246_1001833_pt1 | contig 10966 bp, 10 predicted proteins | sample RifOxyD2_FD_184039 | JGI IMG/M metagenome (GOLD analysis project Ga0208246, IMG submission 184039) | Soil microbial communities from Rifle, Colorado - Rifle Oxygen_injection D2 (SPAdes) | ecosystem: Environmental > Terrestrial > Deep subsurface > Rock core/Sediment | place: Rifle, Colorado...
CGAGAAGAATGTCCGTAAAATTTTTGACACTTTTTATGATTTGTGTGAAAAAACAAAGTCGGAGCCGATACTTTTGCTAAATGAAGCAGACCAGTTTTTAGGAGCACGCTCAAGCGGCGTAAACAGCGGTGCGGATCAGATGCATAACCAGATGCAAAATATCTTTTTAGAGCAGATTGAGAAGTTTAAGGGCGTTTTGATAGCGACTACAAACCTACTGGAAAACATAGACAAGGCATTTTCAAGACGTTTTAACTATAAGATAGAGTTCAAAAAACCAAACAAAGAACAAAGACTCTCTCTTTGGAAAAAGATGCTTCCAAAAGATGCGCCTTATGAGAAAGATTTTGATGCAGAAGCGCTATCAGGCTACTCTTTGACAGGCGGACAGATAAACCTGATTATAAAAAATACGGCATATAAAGTGGCAGTAAGAGAGAAGCCGCTCTTTGCTTTAGAAGATTTTGAACAAGAGATCAAAAAAGAGAAAGACGCAAGCTTTGACAGCGAAAAATCGATGGGATTTTTAAATAAATAGCATGAACGAGCACATGCAAGAAGCTTTAAAAGAGGCATTTAAAGGGGTTTTGAAAAATCACGGCGGACCATTTGGTGCCGCAATTGTCAAAGATGGCAAAATCATCGCAAAATCTCATAATAAAGTTTTAAAATTAAATGATCCAACCTCTCATGCAGAGATGAATGCCATAAGAAAAGCTTCCAAAAAACTGGGAACTTTTGATCTTGAGGGATGTGAAATCTATGCAACATGTATGCCATGCCCTATGTGCATGGGTGCTATACGCTGGGCAAATATAAGAACTGTCTACTTCGGTGCAACAAGTCAAGATGCGGATGATATCGGCTTTAGAGATAAAGAGTTTTACGACAAAGAGTTTCTGAATATAGAAAATATAGATAGAGATGCATGTCTTGAACCGTTTAAGGCATGGCAGGCAAAAGAAGACAAAATAATTTACTAAAAAAGAGAGAGATTAGATGATATTGCTGCAGATAGATTTTCCGTTTGAGGGAGGTATGGGCGAAGAGATGAGCAAGTCTTTTAAGGAACTTGCGGAGTCAATCAGAGATGAAGAGGGTTTAATCTGGAAGATTTGGACTCAAAACGAAGAGACAAAAGAAGCAGGCGGAATCTACCTCTTTAGCGATAAGCAAAGTGCGAAAAAATATATGAATATGCACATAGAGCGACTAAGCGGATTTGGGGTAAAAGATATCAGAGCAAAACTTTTTGAGGTAAATGAACCTCTCTCCAAAATCTCTAAAGCACCTCTTTGGTAAAGAGCGTTTTGTATATGACATGCTTCTGGCTTATGACACTCTAACGTCAATCATCTTTCCCTATGTAAATGGCGAACTTTTTGCTTTTCATAATATTTTATACCTTTATATGCTTGTCTTAGGTAATATACCAGCCCAAACAAATTACAACTACACAAACTTATAAAAAGGATTTTATAAATGATTACAAAACAACAAAAAGATTATATTATTCAATTATTGCAAGAAGGCAAAGACATTCCAGAAGATTTTAAATATCAACTTTTTCCTACTAAGCAAAAAGAGTATGAACTTGCTTATGCCGGAAAAATGAGAAAAGAAGATATTCTTGCAAATGAAGACGGTGTTTTCCCTGTGCCTTTACAAGTAGAAAAAGTTTTTAATGGCAATGAATATGAAGCATATGAAGATGATTGGAAAAATATGATTGTTTTTGGAGATAATTTACAATTTTTAAAAACCATTTATGATAATAAAGACCCACTTATAAAGGATAAAGTAAAAGGTAAAGTAAAACTGATTTATATTGATCCACCGTTTGCAACGACTGATGAATTTCAAAACAAAGAAGGAGCAAAAGCCTACAATGATAAGAAAAAAGGAGCTGAATTTGTTGAATTTTTAAGAAAAAGGTTAATAGTTGCAAGAGAAATTTTAGCCGATGATGGAAGTATTTATGTGCATCTTGATCAAAAAATGAGTCATTATATAAAAATTTTAATGGATGAAATATTTGGTAAGAATCAATTTAAAAATGAAATAGTTTGGCATTATGGTACTTATGTTGGTCAAACAAGCCGGAATTTCCCTAGGAAACATGACACTTTATTTATGTATTCAAAAGGTCAGAATTTTACATTTCATCCTCAAAGAGATGGAAATCCAGAAGCTGATGCAAACTATAAGAGATGGTTGAAATATTTTAATGAGAACAGCGAGATAGTAGGTTCAAATTATCCCAGCGAGGATAGTAAATTCAGTGGATATGTCAAACGATTTAGAGATGATTATGGAAGAGATCCTCTGTTAGATGATGATGTTATATTAACCGTAAATGGAAAACTCGTTGACTCTGTATGGGATATTCAATCAGTAAATCCAATGTCAAAAGAAAGAACAAATTATCCAACTCAAAAACCAGAAGAACTTATTGAAAGAATTATTAGAGCAAGTTCAAATAAGGGAGATATTGTTTTAGATTTTTTTGGTGGCTCTGGCTCTACTATGGCAGTTGCTGAAAAACTTTGCAGAAAATGGATTACTTGTGATCTTGGAAAACTTGCATATTTTACCATACAGAAAAGAATTTTACAAATTCAAAATAGTAAAGATTTGGAAGACCAAAAAAAGAAATACGGTAAAAAAGCAAAAAGTTTTGTCACAGCAAGTCTTGGAAGTTATGATTTGGCAAAAACTTTTGAACTTGAAAGAAAAAAATATTTAGAGTTTGTTTCAGGACTTTTTGAAATAGAATCTAAAAAACATAAAATTTCAGGGTTTGAATTTGATGGGAAAAAAGATAATTATCCTGTAATTATTTATGATTATAATACTTACAAAGATTCTTCTATTAATGACAATTATTTGCAAGATATACATAGAAATATTGGGAAAAAAGTAGGTTCAAGAGTTTATATTGTTGCACCTATTAATTTTGTTGATTTTGTGGATGATTTTGTAGAAATTGATGATGTGAAGTATTACTTTTTAAAAATACCTTATCATATAATAAATGAACTTCATAAAAAACCTTTTGTAAAAGTCAGACAACCACAAAGCAAATCAAGAGTAAATGACATTGAAGAAGCAGTTGGCTTCCATTTTAAAAGACCGCCAGAAGTAAAAGCTGAATTAAAAATTGAAAAAGACGAAATAAAAATCATTATTAAAAGTTTTAAAACAACCGAATTACAATCTGATAAAACAATGGAAGAAAAAAGCTATGATAACTTTGAAACTCTGTCTTCTGTGTTTGTAGATAAAATTTATAATGGAAAATCTTTTGAAATGGACGAAGCTTTTTTTGCTGATGAGTTATTGCCCAAAAAATCAAAGAAAAAGAATAACGATGAAGATGTTAATTTGAAAGATTTATCACAAGTAGAAATTCCATTAAAAAAATCAGAAATTGGAGAGCAAATAATGATAATATGTACTGATATATATGGGAATGATTTTACTCAGACTTTTAAGGTATAACAATGCAAGATATAAAAATATACAAACAAAAAGATTTAGTTTTAAAAGTAAATCAAAATTATGATCCTACAAAACTTGATTTGGATTCTTGGGATATTTTTTTGGATAAACTTTGTGGCGATAGAGAATATCAAAAGGAAACAATAAAAAATGCGATTATTTATCTTGCCAGTGGCAGATATGTAAAAATTGAAAATTTGGTTGAAGAAAATTATCAAAATAATATTGAATTACAAGTGAAGTATAATTCTCTAGCAGATTATAAAAAACACTTACAACTTCCAAATAAACTTTTTGCAAACATTGATTTAGCGACAGGAGCTGGAAAATCTTATGTTATTTATGGTATTGCTCAAATAATGCTTGGACTAGGTCTTGTAGATAAAGTGCTTGTTTTGTGTCCTTCTCTTACAATAGAGTCTGGACTTACAGAAAAATTTGAAAGTTTAAGTGGAAGCAGTGAACTAAAAAATACAATCCCAGACAATGCAAAATGTAAAAATCCAAGTATAGTCAATGCTAATGTGACTGTGAAAAACGGTGATATTTGTGTTGAAAACATTCATGCTGTATATTCTACGACAGGCTCATCTATTGAAGATAGTTTTAAAAATCAAGGAGAAAGAGTTTTAGTTTTAAATGATGAGTCTCATCATATTTTTAATGCAATTTCAGGAAATACGGGAGAAGCAAAAGATATTAAAAGGTGGAAAGAATTTTTAATTAATCCAGATTATAATTTTAAATATATTTTAGGATTTACAGGAACAGCTTATCACGATAATGAATATTTTAATGATATTATTTACAGATATTCACTAAGAGAAGCTATTGAAGGTAAAATTGTTAAAAATATTGAATATGTTCAAAAAGATGATAGTTCAGGAATAAACGAAAAGTTTCAAAAAATTTATCAAAATCATCAAGATAATGTTAGAAAATATGACAAGATTAAACCCTTATCGATTTTAATTACAAAAGATATTTTAAAAGCAAAAGAGTTAAAAAGTGATTTAGTTGATTTTTTAGTAAAGCAAGAAAAATTATCCAAAGAAGAGATTGAAAAACAAGTTTTGATTGTTACCTCTCATAATGATCACAAAGCAAATTTACCAAAACTAAAAACAGTTGATGAAAAAAATGATCCCACTAAATGGATTATTTCAGTTTCAATGCTTACAGAAGGTTGGGATGTAAAGAATGTTTTTCAAATTGTTCCTTGGGAAGATAAAGCATTTAATTCAAAACTTTTAATTGCACAAGTTTTAGGGAGAGGTTTAAGAGTTCCGGAGATTTATCAAAATCCACAGCCAAAAGTTATTGTTTTTAATCACGATTCTTGGAGTAAAAATATAAAAGGTCTCGTAGATGAAGTTTTAGAAATTGAGACAAGAATAAGTTCTCATGTTTTGAAAGATGGAGAAAGATCAAAATATAATTTTGAAGTTTATAATATTGACTATACGAAAGAACAAAAAGAAATTCCTCATACTCCTAAAGATGAAATGACTTTTGATTCTTTGATGCAAAACGGAATTCCTTTGGAATCTCAGTCAACAGTTGTAAAAAAAGGCACAGATTTTGAAAATGTGTTGGATTCTAAAAGTAGAAATAAAGAATATACGATTGAACATGAAACTTTTTCAGTTGATGAAATAGTAGATAAAATTTATGATGAATTGTCTGTTAGATTTTCAGAAGGAAAAATTTTAAATATTGACGTAGAGCAATATTCAAAAGAAAATTTACCCAAAAGAGAAGTAATAGAAAATCTTATTTTAATGTCAATGACTAAAGTGGGAATTAAAAAAGAAGATGGTTTGATTCAAAAAAATAGATCAAAGATACTTCAATCTTTTGGAACACTTTTAAGGAAGGCATCAAAAACAGTTGTAATTGAAAAGAAAATAAATGATTTAACACCAGTATTCACAAAAGATTTAGCAAGCGAAAGTTGTGGAATTGGAAATTTCAGAAGAGATTATTCGGTTTTTTACACTAATAATTGGAAAAATGAAATTTTAAATGAAGAGCAGCAAAAAATATTTGAACAAGTCATTGACGATGAAAGTTTGCCAAAATCGGCTACAAAAGAGCAAAATGAATTTTTATTTAAAACACCCGTAAATATTGTTTTTACAAATGCAAAACCTGAAAGAGAATTTGTAGAGTATCTTTGTAAAAAAGTGATTGCAGAAAAAATCGAGAGTTGGATAAAATCGAGAGATAAAGGGTTTTACCAAATTGAATACTCTTGGAGAAAAGCAAATCATCAAAAAATAGGAAATTTTAATCCTGATTTTATTATAAAAGTTAAAAAAAATGATTTTGAGTATTTTATTGTTGTAGAAAACAAATCTGATAAAGATGATTCAGATGAAAACAAAGCTAAATATAAATATGCAAAAGAACATTTTGAAAGACTAAATAAAAAATTAGAAGAGCAAAAAATTAAACAAAAATATATCTTTCATTTTTTAAGCCCAAATGGCTATACAACTTTTTTTGAGTATTTGAAAAATGAAATCTTACTTGAAGGACAAGATAAATTTAGATGTGAGTTGGAGATTTTACTAGAAGAATAGAAGAATTCTTTCAGCCAACCCAAAAATAGCATTTTGGATTGGCTACATCCTCCTTAAACAACCACTGACATTATCCGAGAACATGCCGTGATGCAGGGTTGTGATTTGGCGGAGCTTTTTGCAACAAAGATAAAAATAAAAATATTGCAAAATGACATACTTTTTAATGAAAATAAATTATTTTAGTATCATGGATAAAATTAATATTTAGGACTCTGAATAATGAACATACAAACTAAATCAGATATGGTTATCTATGATGATGGTGAATTGGAGCTAAATGTTTCTGTAGAAAACGAAACTGTTTGGCTTAGTCAAAGTCAGTTATGTGAGCTTTTTGGTAGAGATAAATCAGTTGTTTCAAGACATATTAGAAATATTTTTAGTGATGGTGAGCTAGAAAAATCTTCAACTGTTGCAAAAAATGCAACAGTTCAATTTGAAGGTGGAAGAGAAATTTTAAGAGAAATTGAATACTACAATTTAGATGTAATTATTTCTGTCGGCTATCGGGTCAAATCCAAAAAAGGGGTACGATTTAGACAATGGGCAACATCAGTATTAAAAAGCTATATTATCAACGGATATGCGATAAACTCTGAAAAAATCACACATCAAAGGTTTAAAGAGCTTGAAAATGATGTAGTGCTTTTGAAATCAAAAGTAGAAAATATTTTAAATTCACTTGAAGACAACTCTCTCAAGCCAAGTAAGGGAATTTTTTTTGATGGGCAAACATACGATGCTTATGTTTTTATCAATGATTTGTTAAAGAGTGCAAAAAGTGGAATAGTGCTGATAGACAACTATATAGACGACACCGTTTTTACACTTTTTAGCAAATATCCAGAGTTAAACATAAAAATCTACACTCAAAATATTAGTAAGCAACTAGGACTTGATTATCAAAAATATAATTCTCAATATAAAAACATAGAGTTAACAGAGTTCAAAAATGCACATGATAGATTTATGATTATCGACAATAAAGAACTCTATCACATCGGAGCAAGTCTCAAAGATTTGGGCAAAAAGTGGTTTGCTTTTTCAAAGTTTGAGATAAGTGCTTTGGAGATTTTAGGTAGGTTGAAATAATGGCAAAGCTAACAGCACTTAACAATGATATCAGATCCAAAAAGAAGCATGTAACCTTTTAGTAATCACACTGAAACATCTCTGTAACACTTTTTATGCACAATTACACCATAAAATTTGCTACGAGGTGTTTTTATGCTAGTTTTTTCAACAAAAGTAATCGACTATATATGTAAGTATTACAACATAAACAGAGATGATGCAAGGGCAATCGTTGAGGATGAGTGGAGCAATATAGAAGAAGAGTTTGTGGCTCAAGAGCGTAGCGCTGAAGATGTGGCAAAAGAGCTTATATCTTTATATATGGTGGCTTGAGTTATGTCCCTTAGCGTAGAGAACTACTTTAACCACTACTACCGCTCTTTTTCAAAATTACCGGATTTTGTTCGCACAACTACAATCTCTTTTTTTAAAAAAGTATTTCATGAAGATGAGATAAATGATGTTTTGGTTAACAACAGACACCTTGATGCGTTTGATTTTATCGAGTTTGTGCTTGATTATTTTAACATCGACATTGCGATAAATAAAAATCAGCTCCAAAGAATCCCCTCTTACGGAAGAGTCGTCATTATCGCAAACCATCCTCTTGGCGCACTCGATTCGCTTGCACTTTTAAATGTTATAAAAGATGTGCGAAAAGATATAAAGATAGTTGCATCAAATTTTTTAAGCGAATTTAAAAATTTAGATGAGATCCTTATTCCGGTGGATAATGTAAAAGCGAAGATGACAAGAAGTTCCGCAGAGGCTATTTATGATGCACTAAACAAAGATCAGGTGATCGTAATGTTTCCTTCCGGTGAAGTCAGCCGTGCAGGATTTGAGGGCATTAAAGACACTAAGTGGAAAAAAGGGTTTTTAAAAATAGCACAAAAAACAGAGTCGCCGATTTTGCCGATTTTTATAGACGCCAAAAATTCAAAAACATTCTACTTTCTCTCAATGCTAAACAAGTCCTTAGCAACTGCCTTGATTCCGAATGAGATGTTTAAGTATTACAATAAAAAAATCGCATTTGTCATCGGTAAAAGTATCCCGTACGAGAGCTACTACACTCCGTCAATTGGCATGGCGGATAGAGTTAAAATGATTCGTAAACATTTTTATATGATTTCTAAAAATGAAAAAGGAATTTTTAAAACATATAACGGCATCGCACTTGCGCAAAATAGACAAGAGCTAAAAAAAGAGCTGGAAAATGCAAAACCTATCGGCGAGACGACGGACGGCAAAAAAATCTACCTATACGCAAATGCTGGAGATAATGTTCTCATAAAAGAGATAGGCAGACTTAGAGAGATAAGTTTTCGCCAAGTCAAAGAGGGAAGCGGGAAACAGAGAGATATTGATGATTTTGACTACTGCTATGAGCATATTATTCTCTGGGATGAAAAGGATTTAGAGATTGTCGGCTCTTACCGCATTGTAAAGTCAAGCGAAATGATAGATGCTTACGGTATCGACGGGCTATACACCTCGACTCTTTATCGATTTGATAAAACTTTTGACAAATATTTATCAAGCTCCATAGAGCTGGGACGCAGTTTTATTCAGCCAAAGTATTGGAATTCAAGAGCGCTTGATTATTTGTGGCAGGGAATAGGGGCATATCTTAGATCAAATCCCGATATCAGATATATGTTTGGCTGTGTAAGCATATCTAGCTCATACAATCAAGATGCTATGGCACTCTTAGTCTATTTTTATACAAACTATTTTGGTTCAGAAACAAAAAGCGTAAAACATCGTGATAGTTACGTTGTCCCTGAATCAAAAAAACAAAAATACGATGAACTCTTCTTTAAAAATGATTATGCAAAAGATTTGATAACTTTAAAACGGGAACTCAGTCTTATGGGTTATGTAATTCCGACACTGTTTAAACAATATAGTGAATTATGCGATGAGAGAGGAGTTGAATTTATAGATTTTGGAGTAGACAAAGGGTTTGGAAACTGTATTGACGGCTTTATATTAGTTGATATATATAAATTAAAACTGCAAAAAAGGAGGCGCTATTTAGGTAATTAGTGTTACAAATCTGCTTTTTGTAATTTTTTTATCTCAAAAAGTGTTTCTATCTTACACATAAGACTACATCATTGAAAAAAATGTGTAGTGTTTTGTAACAACAATCATTTCAAATATCATCATAATCTTTTATTTAATACTCTTTTTGCTACAATCTTTGCAACTGTTTTTTCTAAAAATATGTGAAAATATTTAAGTCAAACGGCTTATGTTTTTGTGCGTTTTAAAACAATAATAATAACAAAGGTGGGTTATATGGAGCATATTAGTACTGCAAATCCGTATTTTGGGGTATTTGTACTTTTTCTCATAACATTTGGTGCATTTACGATGACGACAATTGTCGCTCGTTTAGCAAGTCGCGCATTGGCAGCTAAGAATAGTGAAAAAATCAAATTGTCGGTTTATGAGTGTGGACCTGAGGTTACAAAACAGCCAAATAGAATCTCCCCTCAGTTTTATTTATTTGCACTGCTTTTTTTACTTTTTGACGTAGAGATAGTTTTTATGTTTCCATGGGCAGTTGATTTTAAACTACTTGGATGGTTTGGTTTTGCAGAGATGTTAATGTTTATACTTTTATTAACAATCGGGTTTGTATATGCATGGAAAAAAGGAGCACTTGAATGGCACAACATAAAGTAAATTATACGCAAAACGGCGGTTTGCCGGTTGCACTTACAAGTATAGACAAGATCGTAAACTGGGGGCGTTCAAACTCTCTTTGGGCGCTTACTTACGGACTTGCTTGTTGCGGCATCGAGATGATGGCTTCGGGCGCTTCAAGATATGACTTCGATAGATTCGGGACAATCTTTAGAGCGTCTCCTCGTCAAGCAGACGTTATGATAGTTGCAGGAACGCTTACTAAAAAACATGCCGAGTTCATTAAAAGACTTTATGACCAAATGACTGAACCGAAATGGGTTATCTCAATGGGATCGTGTGCAAATACGGGCGGTATGTTTAACACTTATGCGACGGTTCAAGGCGTTGACAGAATTATTCCGGTGGACTTGTATCTTCCGGGCTGTGCGCCAAGACCTGAAACGCTTCAATACGGTGTAATGTTACTGCAAAAGAAAATTCGTGCAAATCAAGCTTCAAGAGCGCAAAAAGCTAAAAGGTTAATGTAATGAGAGCTTATAAACCTAAAGACAATGTACAAGCAAAAGCGTACTATACGGACAGATTTTATGTGTCACCTCAAGTTCCGAAGTATGAAGTAGAGAGCGATGAAGTTTTTGCTCACGATTTGGAAGCGATAAAAGCAAAATTTGATGTTTTGGATGCTTATATCCAAGTGGCTCAAATGGTTGTTTTCATTAATCCAAACTTATGAGAGATGAGCTTGAGTATGTTCAGTTAAGCGAGATGAGCGCGATTGACTGGCTCTCTGCAAGAGGCGGTTTTGAAGTTTTTTATCAAATGCTAAGCATGAGCAAACGCAAACGTGTACGTATAAAAATGTTTATCAATAAAGGCGAAGTCGTAAACTCTGTTGAGAAACTCTTTCGCTGTGCTGACTGGTCTGAGAGAGAGATGTTTGACATGTTCGGCATCGAAGCAAACGGACATCCGTTTATGAAGAGAATCCTTATGCCTTATGATTGGCAAGGACATCCACTTCTAAAAACTTATCCGCTTCAAGGGGATGAGTTTGCCGCATGGTATGAAGTTGACAAGATCTACGGCAAAGAGGCAAGAGATATTATCGGGCCTGAACTTCGTGATACGGCAAAAGTCGACAG
>Ga0208246_1001844_pt1 | contig 10887 bp, 10 predicted proteins | sample RifOxyD2_FD_184039 | JGI IMG/M metagenome (GOLD analysis project Ga0208246, IMG submission 184039) | Soil microbial communities from Rifle, Colorado - Rifle Oxygen_injection D2 (SPAdes) | ecosystem: Environmental > Terrestrial > Deep subsurface > Rock core/Sediment | place: Rifle, Colorado...
GCTATGAGAGTGGCATATTTTAATGAGCTTGACTCTTACGCTCAGTCACATGGATTAGATACAAAGCAGATCATAGAAGGCGTCGGACTAGATCCACGCATAGGAAATCACTATAACAATCCCTCTTTCGGATATGGCGGATATTGTCTGCCAAAAGACACAAAACAGCTGCTTGCAAACTATGCAGATGTGCCGTCAAACATGATAGAGGCGATTGTAAAATCAAACAGTACGAGAAAAGATTTTATAGCTGATAGCATATTGGCAAAAAAACCAAAGATAGTCGGTGTTTACAGGCTTGTGATGAAAAGTGGAAGTGACAACTTTAGAAGTTCGGCTATTCAGGGGATCATGAAGCGTATAAAAGCAAAAGGCGTGGAAGTAGTTATTTATGAGCCGGTACTACAAGAGGATAGTTTTTTTAACTCAAGAGTCATAAAAGATTTGGACGAGTTTAAAAAGATAAGTGATGTTATAGTGGCAAACAGGCTTAGCGAATCAATAATGGATGTAAAAGAGAAAGTTTACACAAGAGATATATTTAATAGCGATAGTTGAAGGATAGATGTGAAAATATTAGTAACCGGAACGGCAGGCTTTATCGGTTTTCATTTGGCAAAAAAATTGCTAGAGCGTGGCGATGAGGTTGTAGGGCTTGACAATATCAACGATTATTACGATGTAAATCTAAAGTATGCGAGATTAAATGAACTTGGAATTCAAGCTCTCTGCTGTGAAAATAGCGAAATGGTTCACTCTGAAAAATATCCGAAACATAAGTTTGCAAAAATTGATTTGGCGGATGCAGAGGCAATAAAGAGACTTTTTGAAGCAGAAAAATTTGATGCCGTATGCAACCTTGCGGCTCAAGCAGGAGTGAGATACTCTATAGAAAATCCGCATGCTTACATACAAAGCAATGTCGTAGGCTTTATGAATATTCTTGAAGCATGTAGAAATTATGGAGTGAAAAATTTGGCTTTTGCGAGCAGTTCAAGTGTTTACGGACTCAACAGATCTCAGCCTTTTAAGACGAGTGACCACACAGACCATCCCATAAGCCTCTATGCGGCAACTAAAAAATCAAATGAGATGATGGCGCATACTTACGCTCACCTTTACGGCATCCATGCAACCGGACTTAGATTTTTTACCGTTTATGGAGAGTGGGGCAGACCTGACATGGCGCCTATGCTTTTTACAGATGCGATTTTAAACGATAGAGCTATAAAAGTATTTAACCACGGCAACATGAGCAGAGATTTTACATATATCGGTGACATCGTAGAAGGGATTATGAAAGTGATAGACAACCCTGCAAAATCGCTTTGCGAGTCCAAACTAGAGCAAGAGTCCAACCTTGCAGCTGACCGTTCAACTGCACCGTATCGCATCTATAACATCGGAAACAATTCGCCCGTGCAGCTTTTAGACTTTATAAAAACAGTTGAAAAATCGCTGGGCAAAGAGGCAAAGAAAAACTTTATGGATATGCAAGACGGTGACGTGGTTTCAACTTACGCCGATGTAAGTGCTTTGATGGATGATTTTGGTTACAAGCCATCAACATCGCTAGAAGTCGGAGTTGATAGATTTGTGAATTGGTATAGAAATTTTTATGGAGCGGAGAGTAAATGAAAGGGATAATTTTAGCAGGCGGAAGCGGAACAAGGCTTTATCCCTTAACAAGAAGTATAAGCAAGCAGCTGCTTCCCATTTATGATAAACCGATGATTTATTATCCGTTATCAGTGTTGATGTTGGCAGGCATAAAAGAGATACTTATCATTTCAACTCCTCATGATATCGGCAAGTTTGAAGAGCTTTTGGGTGACGGCAGTGATTGGGGTATAAAACTTGAGTATAAGATTCAACCCTCACCGGAAGGTCTTGCACAGGCTTTTATACTTGGCGAAGAATTTATCGGAAATGACAATGTTTGCCTAATACTCGGAGATAATATATTTTACGGTAACGGTTTGAGCGGTCTTGTCAAAAACGCGGCTTTGCTTAGAGATGGGGCTATCGTATTTGGATATCAAGTGAAAGATCCACAAAGATTCGGCGTAGTAGAGTTTGATGAAAATCAAAATGCCCTCAGCATAGAAGAAAAACCAAAAGAGCCAAAATCAAATTTTGCCGTAACGGGTCTCTATTTTTACGATAACAGTGTCGTAGAAATAGCTAAAGGCGTAAAACCATCAGCCAGAGGAGAACTTGAGATTACATCGGTAAATCAAGAGTATTTAAAAAGAAACAAACTAAAAGTAGAGCTTCTTGGTCGTGGTTTTGCATGGCTGGATACAGGTACTCACGACAGCCTTATAGAAGCAGGGCAATTTGTGCAAACAATTGAGCATAGACAAGGTTATAAAATTGCTTGTCTTGAGGAAATAGCTTATAATAATGAATGGATAAGCAAAGAAAAAGTATTAGAAATGGCAAATTTTTTATCAAAAACTGCCTACGGCGAATATCTTAAAGATTTGGTAAAATAGAATATGTTTAATAATAAAACCATACTATTAACAGGCACGGCAGGATTTATAGGTTCAAATTTTGTGCCGTACTTTTTAGAAAAATATCCAGACTATAATCTTATAAACTTAGATTTACTTACTTATGCAGGAAACTTAGAAAATCTAAAAGAGTGCGAAGCAAATCCCAGATATAAGTTTATAAAAGGCGATATCTGCAATCGTGAACTTCTAGAGTTTATATTTGACGAGTACGATATACAAGGTGTTATACATTTTGCGGCAGAGAGTCATGTAGATAATTCTATAAAAAATCCGGGTGTGTTTGTGCAGACAAATGTAAACGGGACTTTTACTCTTCTAGATGTTGCTTATAAAAAGTGGATGGATTCGCCGTTTAAATATAAAGAACACTTTTTAGGAACCGATGCTTTAGCTTCGGTAAAGAGCGAGGTTAAAACCTCGCTTCCAAGATTTCATCATATAAGCACCGATGAAGTGTACGGAACATTGGGCGAGAGCGGACTATTTACCGAGTTAACTCCTTATGCTCCAAACTCTCCATACTCTGCTAGCAAAGCAAGTAGCGATATGATTGTAAGAGCTTACAACGAAACATACGGCATGAACACGGTAATCACAAACTGCTCCAACAACTACGGTCCAAAACAACATGATGAAAAACTAATCCCTACAATCATAAGAAACGCTCTTGCAGGAAACCCGATTCCTATCTACGGAGATGGCAAAAATATCCGTGACTGGCTTTATGTGCTTGATCACTGCAAAGGGATAGATCTCGTTTACCATAACGGAAAAACAGGAGAGACATATAACATAGGCGGAAGAAACGAGAGAACAAATCTTCAGATAGTAGATAGAATATGTGAAATTCTTGATAAAGAAGTACCTCTAAACGGAAGTGAGGTTTTAACCTCACCAAACAAAGCTGATGTTAAAACATCAGTTCCAAATATAAAAAGCTACAAGGATCTTATAACATTTGTGCAAGACAGGGCAGGACATGACAGACGCTATGCCATAGATGCAACAAAGCTGGAAAATGAACTTTTTTGGAGAGCAGATGAGAACTTTGATAGCGGCATCGTTAAGACTGTAGAGTGGTATTTAAAAAAGTATAAATTTTTTGAGAAAAAGCTATGAAAAAAGATAGCAAAATATATGTAGCTGGACATCTTGGACTTGTCGGAAGTGCAATTGTCAAAAATCTGCTCTCAAAGGGCTATACCAATTTGGTTTATAGAACTCACGCTGAGTTGGATTTGATAAATCAACAAGCGGTTATAGATTTTTTTGAAAAAGAAAAACCGGAGTATGTCATACTCGCAGCTGCAAAAGTCGGTGGTATTGTGGCAAACAATACTTATAGAGCTGATTTTATATATGAAAACCTCGAAGTTCAAAATAATGTTATCCATCAATGTTACATGCACGGTGTAAAAAAGCTGCTTTTTTTAGGCAGTACATGTATATACCCGAAAAATGCGCCACAACCTATGCAAGAAGAGAGTTTGCTTACATCTGAACTTGAGTATACAAATGAACCTTATGCCATAGCAAAAATCGCAGGTATAAAGATGTGCGAGAGTTATAACATCCAGTACGGCACAAATTTTATAAGCGTAATGCCGACAAACCTTTACGGAGCAAATGATAACTTCGACCTTGAGAAGTCACATGTTCTTCCGGCAATGATAAGAAAAATACATCTTGGCAAATGTTTAGAAGATAAGAACTTTGATGCGATAAGAGAAGATTTGGATAAAAATCCGATTGAGCATATTTCAGGAGAGAGTGCTGAAGAAGAGATCTTAAAAATATTGGAAAAATATGGCATTAAGCAGATGGATGACAATAGTGTAAATATAGAGATCTGGGGAAGCGGAAAGCCCAGACGCGAGTTTTTATACTCCGAAGATATGGCGGATGCATGTGTATTTTTGATGGAAAATGTAGATGCAAAAGATACATATAATGCAAATGCCAAAGAGATTAAAAACACTCACATCAACATCGGTTCCGGTGAGGATATATCTATAAAAGAGTTAGCAGAGCTTATAAAAAGCATACTGGAATTTAGAGGTGAGTTTTACTTTAACACGACTAAACCAGACGGCACAATGCTTAAACTGACAGACCCAGGTAAGCTTCATAACCTCGGATGGAAACACAGAGTTGAACTTAGAGATGGGATAAAAATTGCGTATGAGTGGTATTTAGATACAAAATGCTGACAAAACTGAAATCCCTGCAAAATCATAGCGGTTTTATGAGGTACTTTAAAAATACTTCATGGCTGCTTGGTGAAAAAATCCTCCGCATGGTTGTAGGGCTTTTTGTAGGGATCTGGGTAGCACGCTATCTTGGGCCTGAACAGTTTGGACTCTTTTCTTATGCGCAAAGTTTTGTGGGGCTTTTTGCTGCGATTGCAACACTTGGACTTGACGGTATAGTAATCCGTGAGCTTGTAAAAGATGAAAGCCGTCGTGATGAACTCATAGGTACTGCTTTTTGGCTTAAACTTATGGGAGCATTTGCGGTACTGCTCATACTCGCAATCGCCGTAAATTTTACTTCAAATGACCATACAACAAACATCATAGTTTTTATCGTGGCAGGTGCTACGGTATTTCAAGCTTTTAATGTAGTTGATTTTTATTTTCAAAGCAAAGTTTTAGCTAAGTATATAGTTTATGCAAATGTCATAAGCCTGTTTTTCTCAAGTGTAGTAAAAATAGCACTCATACTTAGCGTTGCTCCACTTGTAGCTTTTGCATGTGTCGTGCTTTTTGATAGTTTTGTTCTTGCTTGCGGGTTTGTTTATTTTTATATCAAAAATCATCAGATAGATTGGAAGTTTAACAAAGCAATTGCCATTGATTTACTGCGTGACTCTTGGCCACTTATAGTAATCACGATATCAGCAATGATATATAATAGAATAGATCAAATAATGATAAAAGAAATGATTAGCAGTGAGGGGGTTGGACTGTATAGTGCTTCGTATACTATATATAACGCATTAGTAGCATTTTCGCCAATTTTTGCTTATTCGTTTCAGACAGCATTAATTAACTCACATAAATATGATATTGAGCGTTTTGAAAAAAGAATGGTAGCATTATATGCATTTGCAATTTGGATTATTTTGCCTATAAGCTTGTTTGTAAGTTTTTACTCACAAGAAATTATTAATATTGTTTTTGGATTGAAATATGATGGAGCAAAAGAGGCATTAAAGCTTTATATTTATTGTGCTGTTTTTGCATTTATAGGAGGCATTAGTTCACGATGGTTTATTATTAATAATTATCAGCGGCTTATGACTTTTTATCTTATTATTAGTGCCTTTTTAAATATTATTTTAAATTTATATTTAATTCCAATATATGGTATTTGGGGTGCAAGTTTGGCATCTTTGATATCATTTTCAGTAGCGTCAACATTTTCTAATTTAATTAGTATAAAAACTTATAAAAATTTTGAACTACAATTTTTTGCGTTTGCTTATCCTTTAGTTTTTATTTACAATGCATTTAAAAATAAATTAGAAAAAGGAGGTGAAAGATGAGTGAATGGATAATAAATAAATTAGTATTTTTTGGCAAAAATAGTATGAAATACAGATTTAAAATTTTATATCATATTAGGCAGATAGTATTGAAATTTCATGACCCTATCATAAGAACATATGTAGGTAATAAATTATTATATATGAATTTTTCCCATCAGTTGCCTATATACTTGGTACAACATATTTTATATGATACTGCTTTGGCACGGATAATAAAAAAAATAAAAGTTAATGAACAATTAAATATTATTGATGTTGGTGCAAATATTGGAGATACTGTAGCCTTAATTAAATCTTCAAACAACAATGTAACTTTTTTATGTGTTGAGGGAAATCCTGCATATTCATTATTACTAAAAAAAAATTATTACAAAGATAATTCTGTAGTAATAGAAGAGATATTTTGTAGCGATATAAGTGAAATAAAGAATATAAATTTAGATGCTAAAAGTGGTACTGCTACGATTGATTTAAGTAGTATTTCAGATAATCAAGCTGAATTTTTAACACTAGATGAAATTATAAAAAAGCATTCTGAATTTTCCAATATTGACTTCATAAAAGTTGATACTGATGGGTTTGACTATAAAGTTTTACGTGGAGCTATAAATATATTGAAAAGTCAACAGCCATTTGTTTTTTTTGAACTAGATAAATCTTTTTTATATAAAAACAGTGAAAATATTATGTCAATTTTTGATTTATTTGAAAACAGTAAATATGAAAATTTTATTTTGTATGATAATTATGGTTATCTAGTTGGTTTATTTGATTTCAGTCAATTAGCGATAGTTGAGGATATCATAAATTACATGGACAATAAAAAAATGTATTTAGATGTATTGATGATAAAAGATATAAATATTGCTAAAAATTTGTATGAATCTGAAAAAAAATCTATTAAAAGCATATTGGAATTATAAAAACTATGATAAATAAAATCTTTAATTTTAAAGTAATAAAAACGAGTGGCATGAAAATTCTATACGACCATCAAATATTTACATCGCAAAAGTACGGAGGGATATCTAGATATTTTTATGAACTTATATGCGAGTTTGATAAAATACAGAGTGTTCAAGTTAGAACATCTTTGTTGGTGTCTGAGAATCACTATATTTCAGATAAAAAACATGTAAATTATATAAAGTTTATACCTCATAAAGAGTTTAGAGGCAAGCAGAGATTAATGAATTTGATTAACAAATCAAACACGATTTTAGAGCTAAAAAAACAAGATTTCGATGTTTTTCATCCTACATATTATGACCCCTATTTTTTAAAATACATCGGTGATAAACCTTTCGTTTTGACTGTGTACGATATGATTCATGAAAAATTTGAAGATATGTTTTCGCCCGATGATAAAACAAGTGAGAATAAAAAATTATTAGTAGAAAAAGCATCTAAAATCATAGCTATTTCACAAAGTACAAAAAAAGACTTAATTGAGCTTTTTGGGGTAGATGAATCTAAAATTGAAGTTGTCTATCTTGGAAATTCTATGTTTTTTAAATCTGATGCGATAGCAAATATCGCTGTACCGAAAAGATATATACTTTTTGTCGGTTCAAGAGGCGGGTATAAAAATTTTGAGAGATTTATAAAAAGTATAACTACATTGCTTATTAAAGACAAAGAGTTAAGCGTTGTTTGTTCAGGCGGCGGTAAATTTAGAAACAAAGAGATAAAACTTTTTGAAGATTTAAAAATATCTAAACAAGTAGTTCAATACGATTTGGACGATGAGGTTTTGGCTTATTTTTATAAAAATGCGCAGCTGTTTGTGTTTTCATCTTTGTATGAAGGCTTCGGGATTCCTGTACTTGAAGCATTTTATTGTGCCTGTCCGTTAGTTTGTAGCAATACCAGTTCATTGCCTGAAATTGCGGTTGATGGTGCATGTTACTTTGATCCATATAGTGAAGATTCTATTAAAAATGTTATTTCGCAAGTTTTAAATGATATAAATCTAAGGGATAAATTGGTACAAAATGGAACTAAAAGGCTAGAATATTTTTCATGGAAACAAACAGCTTTACAAACACAAAAAATATATGAGAGTGTTTTATTATGAAAACAGTATTTAATGAACAGCTAAAAGGCGAGGGCAAACCTCTTATCTCCATTATTACCGTTGTCTATAACGGTGAAAAATACCTTGAAGAAACTATTAAAAGCATCATAAACCAAACTTACGACAATATTGAGTACATCATTATAGACGGCGGCTCAACAGACAGTACGGTTGATATTATAAAAAAATATGAAGATAGGATTGACTACTGGGTGAGCGAGAGGGATGGCGGGATATATGACGCTATGAATAAAGGTATAGATCTCTCACATGGTGAGTGGCTGAACTTTATGAATGCAGGAGATTGGTTTTTTAAAGAGGATGTTCTTGAAAATATTTTTGCAAAAATATCATATCAAAATGTAGATATCTTATATGGCGATCATGAGGTAAGGTATCCAAATAGAAAGCGAATAGCCAAAGCCGGAAATATGCAAGATATTTGGAAAGGTTCGCGCTTTAGCCATCAAAGTGCGTTTATCTCTTCAAAACTTCATAAAGCAAATAAATTCAATCTATCAAATCGGATTGGTGCAGATTTTGAGTTTTTTTATAAAGCGTATAAAAATAATAAAAACTTCAAATATATAGATGTTATAATCTCTAGTATTTCATCAGGTGGTGTTTCTGATATTAAGAGAGTTGATAGCATAGTAGGTTGGTGGAATATTGTAGAAAAAAATACAAAAACAAATTTGTATTATATTTGGATTATTTTGAAAGAGATGGTTAAGAGTTTGATAAAAAATTTTATATAAACTAGGAATGATTTATGAAATATTTTGTTTTATTACAAGCGTTAGGCGACAATCTTATTTCTTTATCATTTTTAGAGCAAATAGATGAAAAAATACACATACTTGGTACTAATCATACTAAAAATATTGCCAAACTAATGGGAGCTAAAAATAATTTTGATATACAACTTGTTTTTGATGATATTCCAGCTTTTTATGATGTAAAAAAACAAGGAGTTTGGGCGGCTATCAAAGATTTATACAAATTTGTTGAATATATAAAAAATAATAATATACAAGAGATTATATTTGAGAAAAAAGATTTTAGAGGTTTTTTAATATCGTTTTTATGTAAATCTAAGATTTATGAGCCAAACAACTTAACTCTAAAAATTTATGACAATAGAAAAGAGCTTATAGAAAAAATCTACAATCAATCAATTAGTTTAAATCACTATACACTTAAAATCCAAAATCCAAAAATTATTGTAATCAATCCACTTACTAGAGTTGAACTAAAAAATATCAAGCACCATCATTTAATATACATAATAGAAGAGTTGAAAAAGTTTGATTATGAAATCTATTTGATAGATATAGAAAAAAAGTATGAAGAGTTTGAGAATATAGTTCAATATTACCTGAGGTATACAACTCTTGATGATGTTAAAAAATTAATCCAAAGATGCGATCTTTATATAGGTGGAGACTCTTTTTTGATTCACTTGGCGTACTATTTAAAACGGAACTATTTTGTAATTTTTTATAGAGACAATGACGATTTTTTACCACCAAATATAGAATTGGATTTTTATATTAAAGCTCATAAAAATAAAAATTTTGATGAGGATTTGAAGCAAAAATTTATAAATATAGGATTGATCAAAATATGAGAGCTAAAACTTGAAAATTTCAATCATAACCGTAGTATGGAATAACAAAAAAACCATAAAAGATGCGATAGAGTCGGTTCTTGGGCAAACATATAAAGATATAGAGTATATCATAATTGACGGTGCGAGCAGTGACGGTACCGTTGAAGTTGTGAAAAGTTACGGCGATAAGATAAGCAAGTTTGTAAGTGAACCGGATTGTGGACTTTATGATGCCATGAACAAAGGTATTGCTCTTGCTAGTGGCGATGTGGTGGGGATACTAAACAGCGATGATTTTTATATAGACAACGGTGTCATAGAGCGAGTTGTGAAAGAGTTTGAAAAAAGCCAAGCGGGTAGTGTGTTTGCGGATCTGGTATATGTGAAGTCCGATAATTTAAATAAAGTGGTGCGATATTACGACAGTTCTCATTTTACACCGCAAAGGTTTGCTTATGGCTGGATGCCTGCTCACCCTACCTTTTTTGTAAGAAGATGTGTTTATGAAAAATATGGGTTATTTAGAACAGATCTTAAAATAGCGGCAGATTTTGACATACTAGCAAGATTTTTATACACTCACAAGATAAGCTACAGCTATATGAAAGAAGTTCTTGTAAAGATGAGACTGGGCGGTGTCAGCACATCTCTTAGTAGTATTTGGATAAATAACATTGAACAACTTAGGATTTGCAGACAAAACTCTATTGATACAAATATATTTAAAATTATTTCAAAATATCCAAGTAAGCTAATGGGATTTGTGAAAAAATAAGTATCAATTAGTAAAACTTATCCTTTTTTTAAAATAGCCGTAAAAACCATATATGACATCGCAATCAAGATAAAAAATGTAAAAATCATAGCTATCGGAAATAGACCGTTAGGATAATGTTCAATATGTCTAGCCACCACATACCCTAAAAAACAGAATATCAGCTGTGCGAGTATTAAAAATATTGTAGTCTGCTTCGTATCTCCAAAAAATCTGTGCAGTATATGATGTATATGCGTTTTATCGGCTAAAAAGGGTGAGCGTTTCATATTTATTCTTCTAAGCATTACAACTATGGTGTCTATGATAGGGATGGCGGCAAAGTATAAAATTATCACCGGATGTATATGT
>Ga0208246_1001851_pt1 | contig 10848 bp, 7 predicted proteins | sample RifOxyD2_FD_184039 | JGI IMG/M metagenome (GOLD analysis project Ga0208246, IMG submission 184039) | Soil microbial communities from Rifle, Colorado - Rifle Oxygen_injection D2 (SPAdes) | ecosystem: Environmental > Terrestrial > Deep subsurface > Rock core/Sediment | place: Rifle, Colorado...
AGTAACGATATTGGACCTACCGTGCGGAACCATTAAACTTATTTTATTACCACCCCTGATAGACCCTCCCCCGAGGGTTTTGTCATTGAGTTTCCAATTGTAGGTGTACTCACTATTATTAGCCAAGCTTGTAGCTGTACCGACTAAAGCTGTTAGGAAGACAGTGCTACCGTAGATAGGTAATGCCCGCCCAGCATAAAAAATCGGAGTGTAGGTTTGGGGTTCAATGATGATGTCTACATACAATGGCTTGATAGATTGAGTAGCCACCATCGTTTGGCCATTGATAGAAGTTAACCGCGCTTCAATTTTGGTTTTACTCCCCACATCTCCGGCGGTAAAAGAAATAGACCGTTTGTTTTCTGAACCAGGAATAAATTGTTGGTCAATAAACCAAGCTATGGTGGCCCCGCCAGCATCAAGTGAGTAGTCGTCTAAAGTAGCGGTCACTAAATCGCGTGGTCCGGGATATTGAGGATCCAGAACAATACTTAATTGCCCGCCGAGAACATCTCCAGAAAATTGCGCCTTAATAAGGCCAGCTGGTGTGCCTAACAAAACTAGGGTTAATAACAGTAAAAATCGCATACTAATATTGTAGCAAATTGTTTGGCAATAAAATTTAACCAACTGCGTTTATTTGGGATAGAGAATTAAAATCCCAATCCAGAGAAATACCCAAGGAAATAAGTTGAGACCGGGTATACAGTAGCCGACTATAGCTAATAATAAAAAGGCGTATTTGATTTCAGTTTTGTTACCACCGAGTGGTTTTAGAAAGGCAATTTTATATTGTAGTCCCACGCCCATTAAAGTAATCATGCCAAGGAAAAGCACCATTGCCCAACTAATAAACACCAAAGATGTCATTGATATAAAATCAAGACCAAATAGGGCCAGAGTTGCATTAACAAGTTCTCCTACCTGTTCTAACAACCAATTTTCCTCAATAGCAGCTGAAGCACCCATAGCAACCAAAAGTAAAACCGCAAAAGTCAGTTGTATCAGCCAAACCCAAAAAACCCAGGAAAACGCTACAACACCAACCGTAATAGCTCGTGAACGCAAAAATGATTTTTTGAGAATTGTTGGTTTTTTACCAACCAAACCAACCAACCGTCGTTGCCCTTGGCGTATTTTGGTGGCACCTTTGCGATATTGGCTTCGTTGATTATTTTTATATTTAGCTGAATCATAACCTTCTTGGTCTTGGTAACGTACATCAGACGGATGAAATCTATCAGTATTATCAAACCCGCCAGCTGGCGATTGTTTAGTACCTACCTGGACATTTTGTACCCCGTTATTATTAATTGGTACTTGTTTCCCATCCTGGTACTTAAATGAATCACGCTCTTTCCTGAAGCGCACATCAGTTGGATGTAACTTGTCAGTATTATCCATATTGTCCTCAGTATACTATACCGCTGCATCACGTAATTCCTGCCGAGCGTTTTGGATTTGGAGAATTTGGGAGGGGTCGGAAGTAATAATCTGATCCTCGGTATAAGAAGCGATGACTTTAATAGCGACGTGTTTGAGACCAACGAAGAATAGCCCTTCCCCCACTTCAGATTCTAGTAAGAGATATTTCTCTTCGTCTGTCAGGTTAAAGGTGTGCTGAATATTATCAATAGCGGTCGGAGATTGCTTCATCAAAAACTGTAAGGAGGAGTTAGTAATCATCGGCACCCCATACGGTGAACGCAGGAAGTCATCCACGTCTTGGGTAATAGTGGCAATACCTAAATAATATTTACGACCACGCTTAGCCAAACTAAAGAGGAATGAAGCGGTGTCTTCAGACTTCATCATCCACCAGGCCTCATCAATAACCAAGAGTCGTTTAACTAGGCGCCTCCTAATAGCGGCCCAGATATAGTTGGTGACGATAAACATGCCAATGGTCTTGAGCTCATCTTCCATATCACGGAGGGAAAAAACCACGAACTTTTGATTGATGTCCACATTGGTCGGTTGATTCATAAAACCAGACCAAGTACCAGAAGTGTATTTTTGCAAGCGACTAATCAATGATGAACTGCCATTCATGCCGGCTAGAACCATTTCAAAATCTGATAGTAGAGGTGACTCCAGTTTGGAAAAGTCACTATGCTCAGTGATGTCTTTGAGAGCGTAGGTCTCACGAATAGCTTGATCCACGATGGTTTCTTCCTCGGGAGTAAGACCACTTAACATCAAGCGAAACAGACCAATTAAATGCACAATTTGCGAACGTAACACATCTGCTGGTTCCTCGTCATCGGCCGGTGGTGGCAAGTCAAAAGGATTGATGTGGTGTTCCGAAGAAAGTGAAATATTAAAAAATCTTCCCCCGGTGGCTTCGGCCAAATATTCGTATTCTCGTTCTGGGTCAATCACAATTACCTCTGTTCCAAACATTAAAGAGCGAAGAATTTCCAGCTTAATACTATATGATTTTCCAGCACCAGAAGTAGCAAAAGTCACTGAATTGTAGTTGGTTAAATCAAAGCGGTCAAATAATACTAAGGATGAATTGTGACGGTTGATACCGTACAAAATACCAGAGTCCGAAGTCAAATCAAAAGAAGTAAAAGGAAAGAAACTTGATAGCGGGGATGAATTAAATTTACTATGTACCAAAAGCTCATCAGTGGCGGTGGGAAAAATACTCGTCATCCCTTCTTCTTGTTTAAAGAGAGCTGGTTTGAGATAGATCAGCCGTGAATCAAGAATTCCTTTGATTTCGTTCTCGGCTTTATTCAAAGTCACATCGTCAGCCCCATAGACAGCTACATATAAACCAACGTTAAATAACTTCTCCTCTGATTGCTGGAGTTTGTCACGCAGGTCCTCCAGATTACGATAAGCTGCCTCCAGTTGCGGGTCACGAACCTCTCCCCGCTCGGCCTTGACGTTAATCTGACTCTGGACCTCGGCCACCTTTTTTTGGAATTTTTTCAAGGTATCGGCTGTGTCTATCGGGTGGATGATAATTGTAATATCTAGCTCCTTTTCCAGATTAAGTACCGGTTCCAACCAGCCGTCATTGAGAAAACGCGGATAAGACACGGCGTAAAAAACCCGGGCTAAAGTACCACTGAGATTGATATTACGCGGACTAATGCTGACAGCCGATGGTGCAATAACATCAGTCAAGGTTAAAAGACTCTCACTGATTGCTTCAGCTGTATCATCTTTTTTGTTTTTCTTATTCAAAATATCAAAGATTGCCATAAGTATTATTGTATCGTAGGCGCTGAGCCAGTTATATCCCCCGGGTTGTATATGTGGTAGAACAACTCCACCAATTCGTCATTCTGTAGAGCAATCGTTCGTACTCCAATACGATTAAGTCCTTGTTCCACCACTGCCTGTCGTTGTTCAAGTTGCAATCTTTCTTCTTCCAGGGTTTTTTCTTGCATCACACTCTTTCCTTGAGAGAGCAGATTAGTAAAACTTCTTTTGAAATCAATTTTTGGTGCAGTATAGGGTATAACCACGAAAAAGTTTTTTGTCATGACATCAACTTCGGTGGTGAAAGAACGGATGAATTCAATATATTCACGAAGCTGAATGCGCATCAGGTCGTTGTCCTGACTACCTTGCCTTTCTAGGAGGGTAGCCAAATACGGTTCAATATTTAGGCGACGTGACTGCACATAAATCTGCAAGGAAAAATCTAAGGTGTTTAAAAAGTTTTGAAACTGAAACAAAATTGCCTTTTGTTCATCAAGTGATTTAAGAGCAAAGTTGACTGATGAGGCCAATAGCACCTTGCAAAGCTGTCCACTTTTAAGAATCACAACACCGTCTTTGATGTCACGAATATGAACGAAATCTTGAGTGGTAGCATTTTTGTTGGCCATAATTTATTTTTTTTGCAGGGCGTTTAGTTCCAGACGGCGGGCCAGGGAAGCGATGTCTTTTTTGGGATTAGCACTAGGATTACCCCGTAAAATAGGATTTTCAATCGTGGTGGTTGGGGCAAAGCTTTGTTTGTGGACAATATTGCGTTTCTGACGCCAAAGATAGAGCTTTTGTTTGCGGGTGTAATTGTAAATAGCTTCCAAGAAGTAGGAAAACGGTCGGTTATTGATGGGAAAAAATCCCAAAGCCGCTGCTAAAAGACCAATGGGTAGACCTATCAGAATAAAAATATAGATGGGAGTAACGAGAAACAATACTACTGCTATAGCACCTCCTCCTCCGACATAGATAAATTGTCGCCAGGTTAGAGGGCCAAATATTTTGTCCTCAATTTCAATAAACTGTGGTACCTCAAATTGCATACTCATATATTATACACGCTTGTTGTGGGCGGAAGCTCCGCTTCCGCCCACCTTATCCCCGCCCCCACCTTTGTTATAGTCCTGCCATCCGTCTTTACGAGTCGCAATGAAGCAATCCACGTCGTCATTCATGGATTGCCACGTCATTCCACTGCGGCTTCATTCCCTTAACAGGGACTGTACACCTTGTCGCTCTTTTTACAAAAGAGCTGGGCGAGTCTTGCGAAAGCCTTCTATACAGAAGCTGTTCAGGTTGTCACTATTTTTGCAAAATAGCAGGCAACCTCTTGCTAAAGTCCACTGGACTTTCTCACCCATGCTTTCTCACTCGCAAAGACGTTCAACATAAGTCACCACTGAGTCCGTCTTTGCGAGCGCACGTGAGAAGCGAACACTTGGAGCTTCGCAAGAGGTTGCCTGCTATTCTGACGCTAGGAAGAATAGCGACAACCTGAACAGTTCCTGTAAGGAAGCAATCCACGTTTTCGTCCGTTGTCATGGATCGCCACGTCACTCCACTATCGTTCCATTCCCTTAACAGGGACTGTACACCTTGTCGCTCTTTTTACAAAAGAGCTGGCAAGGTCTTGCGAAAGCATCCCATGCTTTCTCACTCGCGAAGACGGTGAATGTCGTCACTGTACATCGTCTTCGCCTGCCTGCGCAGACAGGCGAGTCGCAACGAAGCGATCCACGTTTCACCTAATCCCTCTATCCTCCCCACCGGGGCGGTTCCTCAACCGAGGGTCTATTTTGATTTTGCGGTGGGCGTGGTGGAATAGGAGTCACATAATTAGGGGTATCAGATATCGGTCGGCGAAGGTTGTCCTGCGAAGAAGTATAGACTGGTTCGTAATTCAATCCACCAACCAAACCTTCACGTTGTTCTGCAGGATGGGTCATGTCGTCCGCCATGGTGCGTAGGGGTGGCACTACCGGCGCCACATAAGGAGCGATGTCTGGAGTAACTCTAGTAGTATCAAACGGTGTCGCTGGTGTCGGGATGTTTGGTAAAATTGGCTGAATTGCAATTCTGTTCTGCTCCACCACCTCCTTTAATCTAACTGGAATTTGACTTAATTCAGAATCTTCTTCTTCGCTATCAATCGGCTCAAATCCTTCTGGCGGTTGCCAATTAGGGTCTGAAAGTGGTGCCAAAAAGTCTAGTACATCAGCGCCAAGGAGAGCTGCTGTCCGTGGATCAAGTCTGAGTTCTTGCTGAAGAAGTGGCACGGTGTCTTCAATGTTGTAAAAGCCAAGGATAATGTCGCCAACTGTAATCGCGAATTTTTTATATACTTCGTCTTCCCGAAAATTATATTTTTGTGAAATAGAAATTAGTCCATTGCCGGCAGTAGTATACAAATAAAAATACAGTTTATTTTTTTGGGCCGAACCAAGTATTTGGTCACGAGTTTTGTCTTGTACGGGCGATTTTTCCTCCGTACGCAACTCCAGACTGAGGGTATGTATTACCTCGGTCATACTTTGAGGCAGACCGCCGACAATCGTTTTTACCAAATTAGTCGCCGTGATGATTGGTATATCACATTCTGATATAAAGAATCCCATTAATTCATATTCACTCAAGAAAAGCAATAAGTACAACATCAAACCATTTTCAAAAATTACCCTCCCGCTTGTTCCTAAATGTAATTGGGTGCCAAAGATATTTGTTGTCATTTGTGAAAAATCACTCACAACAAAATCTCTATATTCTGGAGTAAGTGCGGCTAGTCTTTTTTGAATTAATTCTTGTGGCATAATTATGTGTCTTTTTCTCCAGGTTTATCTTTTTTCTCACCCTTTTCCAGATCCTTCATTTGTTCCGTTAATACTTTCAACTCATCACTCTTTTTCTTTGCCTTTTTCTTTTTCATACCATCCTTTCCATATTCTTTTACTGCAGATTTAAGATCTTGTTCGTTATGACGAATTGATCCAACCACCGAGCCGCTAGACAATAGTGTTGCTCCAAGAATTGGAAGAACACCACCAGTTACAACACTGGCCGTTACCCCAGCGACAACCCCTGCTCCAATAGCCAATGTACGAGCATATTTTTTTTGCCAGTCACTCCATTTCTTAAGTGTTTCAATATATAGAATTTGGTTTGAATATTCTATTTTCGCTGTTGTTTCTTCGAGTACATCCTGCACGTTTTTATCAGCTTTTTTTTGTGCTTCCTTGAGGGTGGAGATTGTTTGTTCTTCGTCCGTTTCGATGCTGTCTATTATTGCCTTATTGGCAATAATTTCTTGAGCTATTTCTTTTTTTCTTTCTTCGCTCGCGGTTTTCATTTCTTCATTGAGATTTTTTATATTTGTGCGGTTACCAGCTGTCCTAGACCTCACGTCGTTCTCAGCCATAGTAACCGCATTTTGTGCAGAGTCAGCACTTTTTTTTGCGTCTTTGTACTCACTTGTTGCCTTAGCTTTGTTCTCAGCATCATCTGTTGTACCCATTGCCTCCTGAAATTTCTTATTACTTTCTGCTGTCTCTTTTAGTCTGGTAGTATAGCCGCCCTTTTTCCCTTCCCCTATACCAAGAGCTTTACCAACTCCAGCAACCTTACGTACATCAAAACTACTATCAGCTACACCAGCAACTGCATTGTAAACTCTTTTTCCACCCCATTTACTAGCAGCGAACTTCTGAAACTTTTTATTTTGGGTTAAGGCACTTGCTGCACCACCGATAACGGTTCTGCCCCCCTTAGCTAATAGACCGGCGGTAGCATTACCCATACCACGCTGCAAGCGCCCCCTAAGATTTTGCCCCACGGCTATCGCGGTGTCGGCACCGGTGGCGCCCATTTTTTGGGCGACGACGAGTGAGGCGAGTAAGAATCCGATTACCATAATATAAAAAGAAAACATTCCTAAGGCAGATTCAGATGCTTCTATTCCATCAGTAGTAAATATACCAGTTATACTGCCATTTATGACTGCACCGTAACCTTTTATTACTCGTAGCGACAAGTAAAGCATAAACATAAAGGCCGGAGCAAAAAATGCTTTACCCAAGAAACCACTCCAGTATTTTTTGGAATACCCACTCATCGAAGGGAAGACCCATCCCAAAAATAATAGCGGTGAGAAAACCAGATAAAAATTTAAGCCAATATAGCGCAATAAAATCATTACCGCTCCAGCGGCAAAGACAAAAGCTGTGACTACAAATACCAACATTAAGCCAAAGATATATCCTAAAGTGGCACCAACAAAACTATTGGCTGGAACATCCACTATCTTGCTTAGACTTATTATGTTGGTAAAGGTGGTCGAAATAGAACCACCAACATCACCCACCATAGCTTTATAAATTTTAGTAGCGGCTAGGTTGGAAAAATCAACAACAAATTTAGTTATAAAAAGACTAAAATTTACCAACAAGGCGGCGGCCACCAGATACCCAATGGAGCGTTGCGCCGAGTTATTCAATCCCAAAATCATCTGAAAGCCGATATAGACCAGACCGAAGATAAGGGTGAGATTGAAAATATTCCGCACCATCCCCCAAAGGTCATCAATAACAAAACCAGTCCCGCTGTTTTTATAAGCATCACCAAAACCAACAATATAATGTTCTACAGTATAATCAAAGAAAAACCCAAAGGCAGCAGTTAAAACTCCAAAAAATGTTACAACTAATTCATGGAGCCACATTCTTAGGGTAGTTCCTTCGTCTGCACCTAAAGGAATCTCTGGTGGTGGTGTCGTTACTACTTGTGGTCCTGCCGGTGTATCCACTATTCGCCCTTCTGGGGCAGGATCTGGTGCTGCTGGAAGACCGCTTCTGGGGTCGAGTGGTATTGATGGTGGTGTCGGTAATCTATCACCTGGATCACCCTCTATGGCTAAAGATACATTAGGTAACAAAAATACAAATATAAAAAACAACCCCACCAAAGCCATGGTTATTTTATGAGTTGGTAATTTGAATATTGACATGGTTGTTTAATTTGTATCCCCCACTTCGTTCCTTTGTTATTTTTATCCTATCCCCTCTCCCTTAATCCACTTATTGTACCCTACTGTAATATCTGACCCCATTCCACCCGCTTTGTTTCTAGGACAAAAGCGGAGGTGAGTTTGGCGCTATTCACTAACTCAAGGTATTGAGTAGCGACCTCTTGCTGTATATCAGTGGCAGTTTGGGTGGAGTTGGCATTTATGGATGCGTTGTCATAATCGGAGATAAGAACATTAAGGTCAAAAATATTGGCGGTTACTTGTGTTTTGTAGCTATTAGCTTCAGAAATTAATCCGTACAAATCTTCGACAGTAATAACTGCTGAAGCAGTTGGGGTAATATCTTCTCCGACAGTAATAGTAATGGGTGTACTGGTGGAGGAAGAATCGGTACCAGTGACCAGTCCGTCAATAACAACAGTTGAAGTAGGGGTAGAGGTTGATGTCGTCGTAGCACCCATAGCGATTAACTTGTTATTTGCAGTGGCAATAGTGCTATCAATTAAAGTAAGGAATGATTGTTCAATTTCTAATGATTGACTCAGGCCGGTTCTGGTTAAATCGGAACTAAGTCCATTTGACTCATTAACCGCTGCATCAATGTATGGTTCAGTGGAACTGGCACCACTGCCATCGTCATAACTATAGTCCGTGTAGCCAGTACCACCACTTAGTCCTAATAAACCACTGATACCTTGCATGGCCTGGAGCGTTAATTGATTGATCAGAGCGCCGATAATTTCATTAATCTCATCGGCTTCAATTAAGGTGCGTGGTCCAGTGGAGAGTTGAAAGGTTAAGGCCTCGCTAATAACCTTGCCGGGAGTAGTAATAGTACATTTGCCACTACCACTACTGGCGCCGTTGACACCTTCACAAATCTTTTTTGAAAGAAAGCCGTCGCCCCAGTTAGCAATTTCTTTTTGTTGCCCAGCTTCATTGATGAGGCGAATGTTTAGTTTGGATTGGGCCTCTAAATACGCTCCGTAAGGTGTATTTTGTGGATTACTAGTCACCTTTAGCCACTGATCCCAGCCACTCATTGTCCCCTGCATGAAATTTTCAATGTTGTCTTTGATACCAGTTACCGTACAGGCAGTCGGTCCTGAGGGCATACCACTACGGGCTTGAGCATAGTTGATAGAGAGGGCGGCCTGAACATCGAGCTTAAAAGGAGAACAAATAAATTCACCAATCCCCCCCAAACTCTTGATGTATTCGCCGGCAACGCTATCTAAGGCATCGAGCAAAAAGCCATTAAAATCAGTAATAAAAGCCGGGCTACCTTGAAAGCCGGAGTTAATCCAATTAACCAAACTCTGGGTCATGGAACTAACCATTTGTTTAGCAATCGCCCAACCGATGCCATCAAGGACGTTTTCCTTGAGAAAATTACCAGCGGTCGCCCCGGCTGTCGTTCCCGCAAAGACGGAATTGATTTTTTGGGTTATTTCGGTAGCAACATTAGCCAGCCCCGCTCCGGCCTCGGCTTTTTTAACCGGGACGGCAAAAGATGAAAACACTAAGGTGGAAGAAATAATAAGTGTGAGCAAAGTGTGAAAAATGAATTTTGAAATATTTTTCATAGATTATTGGTAATTAGGATCAAAAATCACGAATAAAATAGCCGGATCATTTGGCGCAAAGACCGAAGCGTATGGCAAAATTGCATTGTACATATTTTCCAAGGCCACCTTAAGACCAGTGGCGTCATCTTGGTAGCGCTTGATACGCATCAAAGAAACGACTGGGTCAGTAAACACTAATTGCATATCACTCAAGCTCTGGTAGAGGGCTTGGTAAACATTAATGAGATCCAGATGTTGTTTTAAAAATTGTTCTGGTACGGGGGTGGCGATAGATTGGTCACGGACGTTTTTGTAGACATTAATTAGAGGAACTAATTTTTTTAATTCCTCTGGATCTTCATTTCTTACCGCGCGCTCGAGAATGGTTATTTCGTCTTCATAACCGGCTTCTGGTACATCATTGTTTAAAATAATTTGTGCCATGGTGTTGGCATAGGTGCGAACGGCTGTGGGCGACATCGGGATAGTAGTGACATTGTTTGGTTTGTAAATCACATCTTTGACAGTGGCCCGGAGACGATCAGCGGTCTGTTGAATAATATCAGTTTGTGAAGGCCCAACATTGCCATAGGCCTTTCCTCTCATTATAGATTGAAACAATTGGATACCGACCTGGTCGGTCAAAGTGTTTGGTATTTCGTAGGAAACAGAAGACGTACTGTCGTTTAAAATCAGTGGTGTTTTAGAAACAAATTCCTCGCGCCAGTCTTCTATCCCGTTTTGATCTTTGTCAGAAACGGCGATGAAAGTATGGGGTTCTGCTGGCGTGGCCGAAGTATAGACACTGGCAGTTATTGGTTGGGTGCTTTTACTAAAATTACTGATGATGTATGAACCAGCCATTAAAGCAAAGCCAACTAAAAATGCCCCGGTTATTTTTTGGTTACCTAACATACACTCATAGTATAGCAAGTCATTACTATAAATTAGGCCACCTGGTGAAAAAGCTGTGTAGTTCTCTATGGTTAGGAAGTGGTTAATGTGTTGATAGTTGGTGGATAAATACCGAGG
>Ga0208246_1001857_pt1 | contig 10826 bp, 6 predicted proteins | sample RifOxyD2_FD_184039 | JGI IMG/M metagenome (GOLD analysis project Ga0208246, IMG submission 184039) | Soil microbial communities from Rifle, Colorado - Rifle Oxygen_injection D2 (SPAdes) | ecosystem: Environmental > Terrestrial > Deep subsurface > Rock core/Sediment | place: Rifle, Colorado...
TAAATGCCCATCTGATCCCACCCCGGCTGTCCGCCGGTCAAGACCTCTAGAAATTCCACCGTCGTTGTATCGAGCGGATCAAAACCGAACAGCTCGAATACCCGGCGAATTTTTTCCATCATGCGATCGCGTACCCTTACTTCAGCTGATCCCAAATCGCGAAATCCAGACAAAATTCTCGGCTGAATTAGTTTCTTATCCATGTGATCCTCCCGTTATTTAAACATTTTAACGAACATCTTTTACCTGTATATCCTAGATCAAACATCTAGTTGTGTCAAAGGATAATGGAATATATCATAATTTATTGCTCCTGTCAAGTTTTTCTTTTTCAAACGAACAGCCCGCAATTATTCTTGCTGATTTAATTTAATAAGCGGCCATGGCCGCTTATTTTTTCACTTGAATTGCCCTTGCGAAAAATTCCAGCCGTGCCGTTCGAGGGCGAGCTCGAATTTCGCACGCCGTTCACCACGCAATGACCTAGCGGCAAAAGAAATAATCCCCCCTTTCATCTTCAACTCAAACCTTTGCTTGTCATCCGTTTCATCTGTGTCAAGCACGATGAAATTTTTAATCAACCCAACCTCCTCATTCATGTCGTCCTGATCGTCAAGCGCCGGATCTTCACACAAACAATTGACATAACATTGCGAAAACTGCGCTGGCGTCTTGCACTGCAAACACGCCGATGGTCCATACCAATGCTTGTCTACAACCTTCTGCCAACGAAAAAGTTTCGGCTCGAAACGAAGCTCGCATGAATCAGATTCCCCAAGAATTACGTGCAGACGACAGGTGTCACATTCGTTCCGACACGCACGCACTTCCGGCGTATCGACAACTACGCGCACCCCACGCCAATTATCGAGAATCGCCGTATGCACCACGATGCCACGCACGTGGAGCGAATCAATAAACTGCCTTGCCTGCAACACGAACAGTCTCAATTTCATCGATTCTTGCATTATATTCCTCCGGCAAATTATTTCGTCTGTAGCATGCAACTTTAACGAGAGCCATAAGAATTGTTCGAAACTAACTTTGCTAATTTTAGTAACAGATTTTATCTGACGACAAACTAATTATACCTCATTCAAAAATGATTATAACACACTATCGATGAGAAATCAACCTTGTCCACCTAAAAAACTTTACAAATAAGCCATCATCTGGTAACTTCAGACTAGACCGCAGTTCTGAGTTCATTGACAACCAAAATGAGGTGCCAGATGAAAACCGAAATTGAGTTCTTGAGGATCACCCCTGATAATGTCAATCAGCACTTACCGTCGCTCATCGCCTGCTATCGTTCAGTTTATTCAACTGAACCGTGGCGCGAATGGATTTTCTGTCCCAACTGCAAACGTAAGTGGGGCGAGGAAGACGCGGGAGAACTTTGCAAAAACCAATTCCATTGCCCGGATTGCCGACTTTTGCTTTCTGACTTTTGGGCATCCTCGAAAGTCGGAAACGACTTACTCCACGAAATAAACTATCCGCATATTTCATTTTGGATTGCGCTTTCCGGAAATGCCGTTGTGGGTTTTACCCATGGCTATGGGATTTCACCACAAAATCTAGAATCCAAATTGAAATTGCCAGGAGTGGCTGAAGCGATAAACAAACGATTTAACTTTCCCGAATTAGTAATTTATCAGGATGAGCTTGGTGTTGTCAAGGAATTTCGCGGCGCCAAAATTGCCAGACAGCTTGTCCTTCGTCGGCTCAATGACTTCATGGCAAGCGGCCTTACCTGTGGCATCATTCGTACTATGTCCGACCCTCCATCAGTAACATTCTCGTGGTATACGGAGAAGCTGAATTACTATGTCATTGCGGAATATCACGACAAAGGCAAGCGCGTTGTTCTGGCGCAGGATCTGCGCGATGTCGCGCGTCGGTTGGAGGTGTAGCCATGACCAAACAAACCGACGACCGCGTCGTCATGTTCCGGCACCTCGCCGGCTTGATCAAAATGCTATAACAATCAGAAAAGACTCCCACAACGGAGTCTTTTAAATTCGGTTAATTCAATTTTCCGATTCGATTTTCGATTTCACTCAATAAACGTCCAGACAACATCAATTTCTCCACCACCTCAAAATCCGGATACAGCACCCTGTCTTTTTCGGCAAAAGGAATAATCTGGCGAATTATTTCGTGAAGCTGGCGCGCTCCGAATCCAGGCCTTAATGGCTGGCGAAAATCGAGCGCTTGCGCGCCGCAAGTAATTTCAATGGCAATAACCGAATATACATTTTTAGTGATTTCCTTGGCCTTGCGCACTGCGATTGACCCCATACTGACATGATCTTCCTGATTGGCAGAGGTCGGAATGGAATCCACGCTGGCCGGATGCGCCAATACTTTATTCTCAGAGACAAGCGCCGCTGCCGTATATTGCGCAATCATGTAACCGCTACTCACGCCGGCTTGCTCTTTTGGAATCAGAAAAGCGGGCAAACCCTCACTGATGGATGAATCAACCATGCGATTTATTCGCCTTTCTGAAATGCTACCGAGCTCAGAAACGACGATACCAAGAAAATCCATTACAAATGCAATCGGCTCACCATGAAAGTTACCTCCGGAAATAACCGCGTCATGCTCCGGAAAAATAAGCGGATTATCCGTCGCCGAGTTAATTTCCGTTTCAATCACCGAACGAATATATGCCAACGAATCACGCACTGCCCCATGTACTTGTGGAATACACCGCAAACTGTAAGAATCTTGGACGCGACCACAATTTTTATGCGACTCCATTATTTCACTTTCCATACAAATTCGCCGCATATTCTCTGCCACCGCGGCTTGGCCGCGATGCGGACGCACGGCCTGAATCAAGGGAGAAAATGCACTCAGCGTACCCATGGTCGACTCAAGGCAAGTAGCTGCGGATATATCTGCCAACTTGGCTAAATTTTCCGCTTGAGCGATAAGCAAGGCCGACATGCCGGTCATGACCGAAGTGCCATTGGTTAAAGCCAATCCTTCTTTCGATGCAAGGGGCATCGGGGTCAAACCATATTTTCGCAAAATATCAGCGCTCGACGCGCGGACGCCGTTTTCAATCACCTCGCCAAGACCCAGAATGACCAGCATAATATGCGCCAACGGACAAAGATCGCCACTCGCTCCGACCGAGCCTTTTTCCGGGACAAAAGGATAAATACCATTGTTTAACAAATCAAGTAATCGTTCAACAAGTTCAATACGCACCCCCGAATATCCCTTAATCAACGAATTCGCACGAACCAGAATGGCCGCTCGCACATCCGCTTCGGCCAACGGTTTTCCCACCCCCACTGAATGACTCATGATTAAATTTTCCTGAACCTGCCGCAACTGCTCACCGGCTAAAATCACATTTTTGAATTGGCCAAATCCTGTCGTGATACCATAAACCACCTTATGTTCCAGTGCTATCTTTTCAACGTATTGACGCGCAAGCGTCATTGCCGCCCTTGCTGGTTCGCTAATAAAAACCTTCATGGTTTTATCGGCTGAAACGCGAACAATGTCTTCTATCGTTAAGCTATTTCCGTCAAGCACCAATTGACCACTTGTGTCAAACATAATGATTTATATTATTTCCCCCTCCTTTATTAAACTTTTATGCCTTTTGGAGTCAATTGTCAAGCAAAAATCCAATTGGGCTGTTGATAAAAAAGAAGCGCTTGCGCGCTCCCTTTTATTTATTGATTGTTTTAATCACCTCATCCATTGCCAACAATGCCTGCTCACCCGTCCGCATATTGCGGAGCATCACCTTTTCTTGTTCAATTTCGTTATCTCCTAGAATCACTACCCATGGAATTTGATAAACGCTTGCGTGTTCTAAATTCTTTTTCAGCTTACGGCTCAAGTAGTCAACATCCACGCGCACGGTTGCCCGACGCAGAGCCGCCGCAATCTCCATGGCCTTCGGGATATATTCTTGACTGAACGGGCTGACATAAACCTGAACGACCGACTTCGGACTTTGCCCATCCTGCTTCAATAATTTTATTGCGTCAAAAATCGTTTCCAATCCAAAACTAATACCTACTGCCGGGTATGGCTGATTGGACTTCAAAAATCCGGCAATCATTTCATCATAACGACCGCCAGCACCGACGGAAGAAGAAAGCGTGGCACGATTCTTTAAATATACTTCAAAAACATTGCCCGTATAATAAGCAAGTCCGCGCGCCAACGATGGCAACACTAAAATATTTTCATCATCGACAACATACCGGACCGTCCGTTCAACCTCTCGAAGGCCTTCATTGTCGCCCAGCTTTGCACGCAATTTAGTAATAATATCATTGTTCGAGCCTTGAATGGTAATAAGCTCGACGATCGTATCTATAGATTTATCCGCCACGCCACGTTTTTGCAGTTCCGTCTTTACGCCTTCGGGACCAATTTTATCAAGCTTATCAATGGCAATAATCGCCGAAAGCTCCGCTTCGGCAGACACGCCGGCATATTGCAGAATGCCATTTAAAATCTTACGATTATTGATACGGATTTCCACTTCCAGTCCTAATTGCGAAAAAGCTTCCTGCGCCAATTGCAAAATCTCCGCATCAATTGCCGGATTCCCGACACCCACCACGTCCACATCGCATTGCCAAAATTCACGATATCGACCGAGCTTAATCGGACCATCACGAAAAACAGTACCCATTTGATAACGCTTGAATGGCTTGCGAAGTTGCGGATTCATGGCAACAAAACGAGAAAAGGGTACGGTAAATTCTGTTCGCAAAACCAAGTCTCGGCCACCTTGATCCTTTAGTTTAAATGTCTCACGCATAGCATCCGATTCCATCCCGATGCCGTATTTCGACGCAAAAAGCTCATAACGCTCTAACACCGGCGTTTCAATCGGATTGTAGCCAAAAGACTCAAACACTCGTTTCAATATTTGCACGATCCTGTCTCGCTCGATCTTCTCTTCGGGTCCAAAATCGCGAACACCTTTGGCCATTTGCAATGCCTCTGGGAGCATATAGTTAAAACTTAAATTCTAAACCACTTGGGGAATTTTCGGACGAATAATAATATTTTATAGAATAACGCCTTCCTACGCCTCGCCTTGCGACGCTTCGGAGGACATCCTTCGCTTTTTCAACAAAACAACTATGGCTGCGCCATCCGAAGCTCCGCTTCAGCGGAGCGAAGGATGGGGTGGATGACGGGACTTGAACCCGCGACCACTGGAGCCACAATCCAGTGCTCTACCAACTGAGCTACATCCACCATGAGAAAAAACTCAAAATTCAAAACTCTAAGCTCAAAATAAATTCAAATTTCAAAACCCAAAATTCAATACTCAGACCTTTGACTTTAAACTTTTCACTTTTAACTTACGTTTGCGATTCGGACTTTGGACTTGCGTTCTGCGACTCTAACTTTTCCATTTGCACTTTTAACTTGCGTTTGCGGTTCGGACTTTGGACTTTTCCCTTTGCACTTTTAACTTTCGTTTCTCGCCGTTTTTTAAAAACCGACTTTTCAGCCGGCTTTCTTTTGTTTAACAGAAGAAAGGCCGGTCAACGGTTCAAATGCGCGTGGGCATGAATATGATGTGTTGTTTTCCGCATACAATCGCATCATACACAGGCAAATTAACCTTGTCAACCGCGCCCGCTTGTTTCGACTAACGGTAAATCAAACACATGCTTCTTCTTTTCTTGTTGGTACTTTGCCAAATCAAGTTTATTCTTGCGAAAAAGATCCACAATATAACGCCGGCCAAGATAATGCGGCATGATTACATAAGTGGCGCCGGCCCGATATAATTCTTGCGCTTGATGCGCGTGATCGGCCATGCCGATGAAGTTGACGCGGCGATGGTGCGCTCGCAAATGCGCGAGCAGAGTCAAGTTCACGTCCGGATCCGGAATGGTGGATATCACCAGCTTGCACTTTTCAAACGGTAAACTCTCTATCAAATCAATATTGTCAGCCGAACCGTACAAGCAAGGGATTTTTTGCGCTGTCAACACTTTGATAACGTCCGGGTCATGATCAATAATAATATAGTTGACCTTCATCTTTTTTAATTCTTTCGCCAAACCGCCGCCCAGCCGATGACAACCAAAAATTATCACATCATATTTATCGAATGACATGGTTTTTTCCGCTTGACCGCGGCGATCCGGAAAAAAACGACGCAAAAGGGGCTCAAAAGATTTATACAGCCCATGATTATGCGTGATAAAATACGTTGACGCGGCCATAGTGATGACGCCGACGAGTGTGGCCGGCCCCAAAATTTCCGCGGGCAAATGGCCAAGCCCGATTCCCATGGCCAAAATTATCAACGAGAACTCACTGATCTGTGCCACCGTCAATCCAGTCAAAAAGCTGGTGCGAGAAGTAAAGCGGAGCCAGCGCATGATAAAAAATAAAATCAACGGGTTGCCGATCAAAATAAACAATGAATATGCCAGAACCCAACCCCATGCGCCGTCCACTGTTTGGAAATTTATATTCATGCCGATGATAATAAAGAACATGATCAAGAAAAAATCGCGCAACGAATGCAAACGCGCCGCGATTTCCCGCTGATACGGCGACACGGACAAAAGAACACCGGCCACCAGCGCGCCCAGTTCCAAAGAAAAATTCAACTTATAAAAAACAGCGGCCATCAAAAAACAAACCGCCAGCGCGAACACAAACAAAAGTTCGTGACTGCCGGCAAACAGCCTATCAATGCGCGGCACAACATATGTAATCAAGATAAATATTGCCAACCCAACCATTGCCACTTTGGCCAGCAGTAGCCCGAGCGCGATCAAATAATCACCGCCGGCGAATTCGCGCATGCTCGACAAAAAAATAAAGAAAAACATAGCCACCAAGTCTTGCACCAACAAAAAACCAATGGAAATTCGACCATACAGACTGTCCTGCTCGCGCTTCTGATACAAAAGTTGCAGTACGATAATCGTGCTACTCAACGAAAAAGCAAATCCCAAATAAAACGACACCGCCGGCGACAAACCAAGGGCCAAACCGAGGAAATAACCGCCGAGCGTTGTGATAATAACTTGAGCTACGCCGGTAATCGCGGCCACCTTGCCAATATCTTTGATAACATTCGGACGCAGACCAAGACCGACTATAAACAACAAAAGCGCTATGCCCATGTGAGAAAACGCCTGCAAAGTATTGCCCGCGTTGATCCAGCTCGAAACCGCCGGGCCGATAATCATACCGGTGATAATATAACCGATAATCAGCGGCTGCCTCATCGCCCGCATGACCAACGAAATCACCACCGCGATGCCAAGTATAATTCCAAATTGAACAAATATTTCCGCCATTTGTTTTTTCTTTATATTTTTGTTTCAATAACATTATAACAGATTGCATCGCTCTTGACTATTTATCATCCACATGCTAACACATATAGATGTCCCATAGTTCCTTAACAACACACACGGAGGTGCGGCATGCCGGACAAAAACGACAAAGATGGCGACAACAAAGCAAAATCCCCCACCGGCAAATTTCCGCGAGTGCGGGGGGGAGATCTTGGGGAAATTTTACTCCGTTCGCAGGTGATTTCAATCGAACAGCTCGACACGGCCAGATCACAATTAGCCGAACGTGGCGGCAGTCTTAGCCAACGTCTTGGCGAAATCGGCGTCAGCGAGGATGCTATCGTTAAACAATTATCGCTAACCTTCAACGTACCATCCGTGGATCTCACCGGCGTGAATGTACCGGATGAAGTTTTAAAACTGATCCCTCGCCGCTTGGCATTAAGGCACGGTATTATTCCGCTTGAATTGAAAGACGGCGTACTGACATATGCCACCGCCGATCCGAGCAATCTTCACGTTATGGATGATCTGAAAATGATGCCCGGATTCAAACGAGCGGAAATCGTTGTCACCGGCGATTCAGCGCTGAAAAAGGCACTCGATGAATTTTACAAGGAAGATACGCTGGATGATGTTCTTGACGGACTTACGGAAGAAGAAGTACGGATCGTACAAGGTGAAAAAGAAATCGACTCCAACACGCTCAAACAAGAATCGGAAGACATCAACATCGTCCGGTTGGTCAATGTCATTTTTCTAAAAGCGGTCAAGGAAGGAGCATCAGATATTCACTTCGAAGTATCAGAGACGGATTTCACCATTCGCTACCGCATCGATGGCATACTGCACGAAGCGATGAAGCCATCGTACCAATTTCGCGATGCGGTCATTTCCCGCATCAAGATATTGAGTAACCTGAAAATCGACGAACGCCGTTTGCCGCAAGACGGTCGGATCAAACTGAAAGCCGGTTCAAAAGAAGTGGATTTTCGCGTTTCCATCCTACCCGTACTTTTCGGCGAGGATGCCGTATTGCGTGTTCTGGATAAAAGCGCGCTCCAACTGGATATGACGCGGTTAGGATTGGACGCCGAGCAATTGGCGGAATTCAAACAGGCCGTGCATGCTCCGTGGGGAATGGTACTGGTCACCGGCCCGACCGGCTCCGGAAAAACAACAACTCTGTATAGCGCGCTAATGGACTTGAATAAACCGGACGTAAAAGTCCTGACCGCCGAAGATCCGGTGGAAATCACCGTCAAAGGTGTCAGCCAAGTCGAAATCAAGGATGAAATCGGCCGAAGTTTTGGCACGGTCCTGCGTTCATTCCTGCGCCAAGATCCCGACATTATAATGATCGGTGAAATTCGCGATTTCGAAACAGCGGAAATCGCGGTCAAAGCCGCCCAGACCGGCCACTTGGTTCTATCCACCCTTCACACTAACGATGCGCCTTCCACCCTCAACCGACTTTTAAGCATGGGCGTTGAACCCTTCCTTGTTACTGCGGCCGTAAACTTGATCGTGGCACAGCGCCTGGTGCGCGTGATTTGCAAAAATTGCAAAGAAGAACACATCGTGCCGGCAAAGACGCTGATCGACAACGGCATGGCGAGCGGAGAAGAGGTTGATGTCAAATTGTATCGCGGGCATGGTTGCAATCGTTGCAATGGCACCGGCTACAAAGGCCGACTGGCGCTTTTCGAAGTTTTACCGATGAGCGATGAAATCAAGGAATGTGTTTTATCAGGATTTACCGCAAACGAAATTCAACGCGAAGCCATGCGCCTCGGCATGCAGACACTGCGCCAGTCCGGCGTCAAGAAGGTGCTTGAAGGCGTCACCACCGTGGAAGAAGTACTGCGGGTGACGAAATAGTGAACAATAAAATCCTGTCTCCGTGGAGACAGGATTTTTCTTTTAACGCATGCGTTTGATGGCTTCCTCGACAAACGCCGACCGTTCACTCTTCACCAAAGTAACGTGCGCAGCGCGCTCCGACCCTTTCCAGCACTGAACGGTGTAGGTCAGTCCGTTCGAAATGGAGTCGAGAAAACGATTGTCCACTTGTTCCACATCGCCGGTCAAGACGATCTTGGTGTCAAACCCGACACGCGTCAACAACGTCTTGGCTTCATGCGGCGTCAAATTCTGGCACTCGTCAATGATCAAAAAAGTATTCGGCTCGGTAGTGCCGCGCGCGTGTGAGAACGATTCCACGACTAGCTCGTCGATACCGACAGTATTTTTGTCATAATCAGGCTTGCCGTCATCACCCACGACCAAACTGAAAGCCGCGTAAATCGGCCTGGCCCAAGGCGCGAACTTCTCTTCTTGCGTGCCCGGCAAATAGCCCATTTCTTTTCCCAGCGGTTCCATCGGCCGCCAGACCTTTATTTGCTTGACCTTGCCTTCCTTGAATTGACGATAGCCGGCCAAAAGCGCCATGAGCGTCTTGCCCGTGCCCGCGCCTCCGGTCAGCGTTACCAAATCAATCGACTCGTCCATCATCAGCGCGTATGCCAAGGCTTGCTCATCGTTCACCGGCTGGATATTATTTTTCCAGCCATTTACTTTGCCTACCGGCTTTTTCACCGGAATAAAAACGCGTTTACCGGCCTTATAGATTGCCAACGAGGAAGTTTCCGCCGGCGTGCCCGCTCCGCAGACCAGCCGACAGCACTGATTGGCGATCAAGTCTTTCAACTCATACTCATCCGCGATCGCCTCCACCGGCAAACTCTTTTTGGTAAACATTTCCGTGAGCAGACCGGCTTTCGACACCGACAACGAAATCGTTGCTCGTCCGGTGTACAAATCATCCACGCTGGAGATAAGCCTTTCGCGTCGCCAATCCTCGGCTGCAATGCGGTAAACATCAGCCTGAATGCGGACATTTGTGTCCTGACTAAGCACAATCACCGGTCGGCGTAATTCCGGATTTGGCTCTTCCCGTTCTTCTTTTTCCTTCCAATGCATGGCCGCCAGCAAAACGCGATTATCCACCGTGTTCTCAACGCCGTGTCCGAGCTTTGACAAATCTTGAGAATTGAAATCAACAAACAGCGTTCCCCCCGCGGGCGTTCTGACACCATCGCTCAAAAACGTGCCCTGTTCCTTTCCCCTTTGTCGATACTTTTCCAAGTTCCTCGACACTTCACGCACCGCGAACTCCAAATGTGGCTTGCTTCTTTTGAGCGAATCAATCTCTCGAATCACCCAAATTGGCACGACGATGACATTGTTCCCCAGCTCGTCGATAACGTTGGGATTCACAATGTGCACATTTGTATCGGTGATGTAAATCTTTTGACGCACCTTTTCTGACATGAAACCTCCGTTAACGTTTGGGAACGAGAATATGTGCGCTGTTGACCCGCCTCCTGATTTTCCGGGTCTTTTTGTAAAGAACGAAAGATTGACTAATTTATATAAAATGAAACATTCTGTCAAATGAATAGAACCATGACTAGGCTTCTGGCCACAATCAACAGT
>Ga0208246_1001860_pt1 | contig 10821 bp, 14 predicted proteins | sample RifOxyD2_FD_184039 | JGI IMG/M metagenome (GOLD analysis project Ga0208246, IMG submission 184039) | Soil microbial communities from Rifle, Colorado - Rifle Oxygen_injection D2 (SPAdes) | ecosystem: Environmental > Terrestrial > Deep subsurface > Rock core/Sediment | place: Rifle, Colorado...
CGTCGTGTCCCCGGTCCTGACTGCCGCCCTTATGTTTAATTTTTTCCCTGCAATCTCCTCCATTTCTTTTAATGGCTCAGCCAAATTTACCTGAATGTCATTGCTCAAGGCCTTTAACGGAGAAACATAAACGCAGTAAACCCTGTTTTCCAGAATTCCCTTTTCGCTTGAATCAATCAATTCATTTAGGATGGACAAAAAAGCTGTCAGAGTTTTTGTTGCTCCTGTCGGAGCGCTTACTAAAATATTATTTCTTGAATGAATTTCCATAACTCCAAATAGCTGTGGAAGTGAAAACTCACTAAATCTCGTAAAGAACCATTTATCTATAAGCGGGTTCAAAATGTGCCTTATCTGTTCAGGCTTGTATGGCTTATCTGCGTAGGTTATCATATTATAATAGTTAATATTTTCTTCTATATTGAAAATAAATGGTTATACACGAAATGTAACTATAGTTAACGACTGCAAATTTATAAAAGTGTTGGTTGTGATTAAATGAAAATTAAAAATGAGGTTTAGCATTGTTAAGGTTATACTATAAATCCTACTAAAAGCTATTTTATTTATATATCTTTAGGTCTACATTTAACTTTTTTTATCTAAAAATAGAAAGATTTATATATTAGTTATCTCTAAATTTAATAAATGGAAACTGAAGTATTACTTAAAAAACTGGAAGGTGTACAAACTATCGATTCAGTTACTAATATACTGAAAACAAGCAAAGATAAGGCTATTTACTATTTATTCCGCCTAAGAAAGGAAGGGTATGTCAAGACAAAGCGACTGAGCAATAATAGGAGGGTATATAATATCTCATTTGAGAATAAGCTTAAAGGAACTAGTTATTTTGAAATAATAAATAAGTATTCCCCAGTTAAAATTGCAACTCCCATCACTTATAAAATATATGGAAAAACTCCAAGCTTGGAGGAAACTTTAGTTTATGCGATTAAAACAGGGAGCTTAAGAACCATATTGGCCTCGTTGGCATTATTCAAAAAAATAACTGATTGGAGCGAACTTTACCAATTATCGAAGAAAAATAGGATAGAAAGGCAAGTCGGAGCTCTGTATGACCTGGCAAAAAAAATTATGAGGGTAAGAAGGATGACGGATAGGTTTAAAAATAATGCTTTACCCAAAAAAAATCATAATTTTGAGTATATTATCTCTGGATTAATGTCTGGGGATTTTAAAGACATAGAAGAAACATGGAAAATTTATTTGCCATTTAATAAAAATGATTTGAGTGATTACACATGATAACAATAGATGAGCAGCAAAAATTATTCCTGAACATAGCAAGAGTACTAAATAAAACTATCACTGCATATGCTGTTGGCGGCACAGCAATGATGTTTCTAGGAATTAAAGATTCTACATTGGATATCGATTTGGTATTTGAGAATGAAAAAGATAAAGATATTTTCAAAGAAGCAATAAAATCTCTTGGCTACAGAGAGATTAATGCTATAAAAGTTTATGGGGCAAGAAAGAACCAGCCGGAAATGCTAGTGCTAAATGATGAAAGATTTGACTTATTTGTTGTCAATGTTATAGATTTTGTATTTTCTGGGAATATGCAGAAAAGGGCAGAAAGTATACACCAATTTGGAGAAAATTTTATACTTAAAATAGCCGACCCGCACGATATAATTTTGATGAAATGTGCAACTGACAGATTAAAAGACAAGGACGATGCAAGAAAAATAATCAATCTTGGGAAGATTAAGTGGGAATTGCTTGTTGAAGAAGCTAAAAAACAAATCGAGCTTGGTAAAGAAAAAACTGCTTTCGAGTTAGGATACTTCCTGGAAGAATTAAAGAATAAAATGAAAGTTAAAATTCCTCAGGAAATCCTGGATGAACTATTTGGAATTGTTAAAAAACAGGCTGAAGAGAAACAAAAGAAATAAACTAGTCCAGATTCCCGCCTACTTCATTAAACCCCCAAGAAAACAACAACCTTTTTAAATAACACCATTATCCAATCTTCTGTGCTAATTCAATTAGCCGTTCTGACACCGCAAGGTGTGAAGAAAAGGTTCAGGTTTGGATTTATATTAAAAATTAGAAAAATTCAGGCTAAAAATAATATTAACCTAAAATAATAATTTCCAATAACAAAAATGACAACAATGTATGATGCGGAATCGCAGGATTTAATCCTGAAGGCAGCTGAAGAGCTAAAGAAAGTTCCGGACGTAAAGCCTCCGCAATGGGCGCCGTTTGTCAAGACAGGAATGCACAAGCAAAGGCCGCCTGTAAACAGTGACTGGTGGTACATAAGAGTTGCATCCGTTTTGAGAACCGTTTACAGACTGGGTCCGGTTGGAACGCAGAAATTAAGGACAAAATACGGCGGAAAGAAAAATAACGGAGTAAAGCAAGAGCATTTCTACAAAGGTTCCGGTAACATTTTAAGAAAATCACTTCAGCAGTTGGAAAAAGCCGGCTTCGTCAAGCAGGCGGAAAAAGGAATACATAAGGGAAGGGTAGTCACGCCGAAAGGAAGGGCGTTTTTGGACAAAATAGCAACCCAGCTTGTTGGGAACGCGCCAAAACGGGAAGTTATGGCGGAGCCAAAAAAAGAAGTTGTGGAAGTCCACCACGAGCAAAAGGCAGTGAAGAAAGCCGAGGACAAATCCGAATCAAAAGTTGCAGAAATCCATCACGAACAGAAGGCTGTTGAAGTTAAAAAATAATAAAAATTCACATGAAAGTTGTAAAAAAATTTTAATGAGTTGGGAAGGCCCATCAAAAAATTATTTTTCTTTAAATGAGAGAATTTTTAATATAAGAAAAAATAAATTGCTTAAGGAAATTCTACGAAATTTAGAAGAAATTAATGAAAAGTTAAAAAGCATAGCAAAGGATAAGAATGTTGAGTTATCGATCTTTCAGTCAAATCATGAAGGCGAGATCGTTGATATTATCGGGCAATCAAAAAAGAATGATATAAAGGCAATCCTTATCAATCCTGCAGCATATACGCATACAAGTGTGGCTATAAGGGATGCGATTGCTGCTGTCAATATACCTGCAGTTGAAGTACACCTTTCAAATATTTACTCAAGAGAGGATTTTCGTCACACCTCGCTAATAGCTCCAGTTGCATATGGTCAGATAAGCGGTTTTGGTGTTGAAAGTTATGTTCTCGGATTAAATGCGATTATTAGTTTAATTGAAAAACAGTAAAGAAATATTTATTAATATCAGGATTAATTTTATTTGCATTTTAATCTAATAATATTAATATATATAAACAAAAATATATTTAGGCAATTTTTATCTATGAAAATTAAAGTAAATAAGTTAGTTGCAACCTTTGATAAATATAAGATTGATGGCCTTCTTGTAACATCTGATAATAATATTAGATATCTTACAGGTTTTTCTTCGTATGAATCATGGCTTTTTATTTCCAGGAAAGGGTCATTCTATATAACTGATTCAAGATATTATGTTGAAGCCAAGAGCAATTTAAAACAATGCTCGGTTATATGTTTTAAGGAATCAAAGTATAAAACAGTTTTTGAGATTGCAAAAAAGTCAAATGCTAAGGCGATTGGCATTGACGAGAATGCTTTAACTTTGTTTGAATATAATAATTTGCAAAAGAATAAACAAAAGTCGGTTAAGTTAATTAAATCCACGGGTTTTGTTGAGTCTTTAAGAGTTGTTAAGGACCCCTTAGAGCTTAAGTGTATAAAAGAAGCACTGAAAATACAGAAAAAAGCCTTTGTTTACTTGCGGAGAATTATAAGGCCGGGTGTTACGGAAAAAGAGGTGTTCTATAAGTTGGAGAATTATGTAAAAAACAAGGGGGCAGGCTTTTCTTTTAATCCAATTATTGCATCAGGACAGAATTCTACATGTCCTCACGCGGGATTAACAGCCCGTAAAATAAATAAAAATGATGTGGTCTTAGTTGATTTTGGTATCGACGTTAAAGGGTATAAGTCCGACTTGACACGTATGTTCTTTTTAGGTAGAATATCCAATCCTATGAAGGATATTTTTGATTCTGTTAGAGATGCGCAACGTTCTGCAATCGAGATGATCAAGCCTGGGATATCAGTGGCGAGCATTGATAAGCAGGCGCGTAACTGTTTGTCAAAGAAGAAGTTAGACAGATACTTTACTCATGCTTTAGGGCATGGAGTTGGCCTAGATATACATGAAGCACCAAGATTATCGCAGAAGGATTCAACGATACTCAAAGAAGGTATGGTTATTACCATCGAACCTGCAGTATATATTCCTGGCCAGTTTGGTATCAGAATAGAAGATATGATTTATATTACAAAAAATGGGTGTGAGGTACTAAGTGACGATATCAATTAATCAATTAACATCTGGTATGGGGCTTATTGTCAACGATTCTATTTATGTTGTTGTGGAATACAGTCACGTAAAACCAGGCAAAGGCACTGCCTTTGTAAGAGTTAAACTAAAAAATCTAAAAACTGACCAGGTTCTTGAAAGAACATATAAGACGGCAGACAAGCTTGAGGATGTCCAGCTTGAAGAGAGAAAATTACAGAATCTTTACAGAAGTGGGGATTCTTTTCATTTTATGGACAATACTAATTATGAAGAAGTAGTTGTTGATAAAGAAACAGTAGGAGATGCAATAAAATTTCTTCAGGACAATTTGGAGGTTATTGGTATTTTTAGTAATAAGAAAATGCAAAAAATGTTGCTTCCAATGTTTATTGAAGCAGAGATTGTTCAAACAGAACCTGGATTTAAAGGCGACTCCTCAAGAGCAGGCACAAAGCCAGCAACAATAGATACAGGTACGATGATTCAGGTTCCACTTTTTATCGAGGTCGGTGATTTTATAAAGATCGATACAAGAACGGGTTCATATGTTGAAAGGATAAAAAAATGAATTTAAAAGAAATTCGTGAAATGATCAATTTAATGAATGATAATGATTTGATCGAAATAGAGATTGAAAGATCTGGCTCAAAAGTTAAGCTTAAAAAGGCTTCAGCTCAGGAGTTTGTGGCGGTACAAAAAGCACCAGTTGAATATGCGGCGTCCGTCCAAGCACAAGCAGCAGCTCTTGCAACAGCAGCAGAAAAGTCAAACGCAAATAGAAAAGGTATTAAATCTCCTATGGTTGGAACATTTTATCGTGCTCCATCTCCGGATTCTGCTCCATATGTTGAGCTAGGTCAAATTGTTGAAAAAGGGCAGGTTGTCTGTATCATTGAAGCGATGAAACTCATGAATGAAATCAAATCAGAGGTTAAGGGTAAAATCGTGGAGATACCTATAGAAAATGCTCAGCCTGTTGAATTCGATCAAACTTTATTTTACATTGAAGTGGTTTAATTATGTTTTCAAAGATACTAATAGCAAATAGAGGCGAGATCGCCATAAGAATAATCCGGGCATGTCGTGAATTAGGGGTCAAAACAGTTGCTGTTTATTCAAAAGCAGATAGAGATTCGTTGCATGTGCGTTTTGCAGATGAAGCAGTTTGTATCGGCCCTGCATCCAGTTTTGACAGTTATTTAAATATTCCTGCAATAATTTCAGCAGCAGAGATAACTGATGTTGAAGCTATTCATCCGGGATATGGTTTCTTGGCTGAAAATGCACATTTTGCCGAAATATGTGAATCATGCAAGATAATATTTATTGGTCCCAAACCACAGACGATAAGGTCCATGGGTGACAAGGTCGTCGCTAGAGAGACGATGCGTAAAACGGGCATCCCTCTTACTCCAGGGGGGAAAGGGATAGTGAAAAATATTGAGGATGCGCTAGCAATTGCTAAAGAAATCAAATATCCGGTGATTATCAAGGCAGCTGCTGGGGGTGGTGGAAAAGGGATGAGGGTCTGTCATAATGATATAACATTGGCTAGTTCGATTACTATTGCACAAAACGAGGCAGGTGCTAATTTTGGAAATCCAGATGTTTACATGGAAAAGTATATTCAGGACCCTAGGCATATTGAGTTTCAAATAGTAGCAGATAATTATGGCAATGTAATTCATCTGGGAGAAAGGGATTGCAGTATTCAGAGACGTCACCAGAAACTTTTAGAGGAGGCTCCTTCACCAGCACTTGACCAAGAGTTAAGAAATAAAATGGGAGACTTGGCTGTAAAGGCGGCGAAAGCTGCTGATTACCAAGGGGTTGGAACAATAGAATTCTTGCTGGATTCTAAAGGTGAATTCTATTTTATGGAAATGAATACTCGTATTCAAGTAGAGCATCCGGTTACTGAAATGGTCACAGGGATAGATTTATTGAAATTGCAGATTAGAATTGCCGCAGGTGAAAAACTTCATCTTAAACAAGAAGACGTTAAAATTGTAGGGCATGCTATTGAATGCCGCATTAATGCCGAAGATCCTACAAATAATTTTATGCCCTCTCCTGGAAATATTGACCAGTTAAATTTACCGGGGGGTTTTGGTGTCAGAATTGATACTCATATTTATCCCGGATATAAAATAAGTCCGTATTATGATTCAATGGTCGCGAAACTGATTACGTATGGTAAAAATCGTAAAGAAGCAATTAGTATTATGCGCAGGGCTTTAGATGAGTTTTATATCAGCCCCATTAAAACAACTATTAGTCTGCATTCAGAGATATTGCAGAATCCTTTTTTTGTAGAAGGAAAAGTATCGACGCATTTTCTAGAGAACAATATGAAAAATTATTTGGAGGAAAGTTTATGAGAGAAGGAAATACTATTGATCTAGGTTCCATACAGGTCCATAAAAAGGTTATTGAAGAAATAATAGATAATTCTATAAAAGATATGGAAGGTGTAAGTTTGGTTGAGGAAAACCTTAGTGAAAAATTCTTTGGATTGTTTGGGAAAAAAAGTTGTCCAGGGATCAGTATCAAAATGCTCGATGAGGGACAATTGAGCGTGGAAGTTAAAGTTATTGTCAGATACGGATTGAATATTCCGGAAACTGCCAGGCAAATTCAAGATATGATAAAAATGTCACTAGATAAAACGATTGATCTTGATTTGAAAAATATTAATGTAAATATCCATGGCATAGAGAGGGGGAAATGATGAAGTTTTTTACCCGGATTGCTGTTCTTTTTCACGTTACTTTAACATTGTTTGTTTGTTGTTTTCTTAGTTTTTTTGCACTTAGAATGTTAAATGTAAGTGATGTCAACTGGTTTTTAAGCATTGTATATGCTGATGAGGGATCTGGGCCTGTTGTTCTATCTATAGCAGGCTTAATGTTTATAATGAATTTTGTATTCTTTAAAATGTTTTTTGTGAGTAACCGTCAAGATAATATCATAGCATTTGATAATCCGGCAGGAAGAGTTAGCGTGTCCTTGGTTGCTTTGGAAGAAATGATAAAAAGAAAAGTAGTTCAAATGCCTGATATCAAAGATGTAAAAGTGAGGCTTACAGCATCTAAGAAAGGCTTGTATGTTAGAATTAAATTGGTTCTTAGTTCAGAAGTAAATATCCCAGAAATCACATCAAAAGTTCAGGATAAGATCGCAAGAAAAGTTCAAAGCACCATTGGAATTGAAGAGCCGGTCAATGTTGCTATATATGTAGGAAAAATTATCCCTGAAAAAATGAAAGAAAAGCTTCAAAATGTTCAACAAGAGGAAAAAACGGAAGTTAATGTGCCGTTTGAAGGGTATAGGGCATAAGCCTATTGCTTTATAAAACGAAGTATAAAAAAGGATATGTTTAAAATGAAAAAGATCGGTATTTTAACAGGTGGAGCTGATTGTCCGGGACTAAACTCAGTTATTCGAGCGGTTGTTAGAAAAGCCATGAAGGAAGGATATGTTGTCACTGGTATTAAAAATGGATGGAACGGATTAATCGAAAATGATATGAGGGTTCTTGATCTAAGAGTTACTTCGGGTATTCTTGATCGGGGCGGAACTATTTTAGGTACTAGTAAAAGTGTCGCGACCCTTTCTTTAGCTCAGATTAATCAAGCAGTTGAGAACTATAATCGAAGCGGCATGGATGCGATTATTGCTGTTGGAGGTGAGAACACGCTAAGAATTGGTTATGACTTATATGTTAATAATGGCGTAAATATTGTTGGTGTCCCAAAATCTATAGATAATGCGCTTTCTGGCACTGATTATGCTTTTGGTTTTGATACTGCAGTTAATGTTGCTACAGAATGTATTGACAGGCTACATACTACTGCGGAAAGTCACCATAGAATAATAGTTATTGAGGTTATGGGTCGTTATACAGGATGGATTGCAATTGAAGCTGGTATAGCGGGCGGTGCAAACTATATTTTGGTTCCCGAAGTTCCTGTGGATATTGACGAGTTGTGTGAGTCAGTAAAAGAAAGACATAAAAGAGGTAAAATGTTTAGCCTGATAGTTGTTTCTGAAGGGACTATAGTTGAAGGGTATAATGCGCCTTTGGAGAAAAGTATTGTCGGAAGCAATATTAGGTCTAGAAAGGTTGGAGAACTAATAGCTAATCTTATTGAAGAAAAAACTGGATATGAAACAAGAGTTAGCGTTCTTGGACATATACAGCGTGGAGGCACTCCAACTGCTTATGACAGGATCATTAGTACTCGCTTTGGAGTGAAGGCGGTTGAATTGGTAAAAGAAGGTAAGTTTGGAATGATGGTCAGCCTTTTGAACAATAAGATCCGTTATATCGAGATTAAGGACGCTATAAAGAAACGTAAGGCAGTAGATAAAGAGCTTTTTAAGATAGTTGATGTTTTTTCTGATCAGTAAATATATTTTGGGATGACAATGAAAGAAAAGATCAAAAAGATTTTTAATGAATCTATAGAAGTTAAACATAAGTCATTAGACAAGAATTTAGATAAAATTGTTTTGGCTGTAAAAGAGATCAATAGGGCCGTCAAAAAGAATAAAAAAATTCTTTTGTTTGGAAATGGCGGGTCAGCAGCAGACTCGCAGCACATTGCGGCAGAATTTATTGGTCGTTTTAAAAAGGAGCGCAGAGCTGTTGGAGCGGTTGCGTTGACAACAGATACTTCTTGTTTAACAGCGTTGGGCAATGATTATAGCTTTGATATTATCTTTTCCAGGCAGATAGAGGGCTTGGGACAAAAAGGTGATATAGCGATAGGTATTTCAACAAGTGGTAATTCAAAGAATGTAATTGAGGGTATCAAGAAAGCTAAAGATTTAGGATTGAAGACGATAACTTTGACAGGCTGTGATGGCGGAAAGCTTGCTAAGATAAGCAATATAAGTATTATAGTTCCATCAAATGATACTGCAAGGATCCAAGAATCACACTCATGTATAGCTCATGCTATATGTGAATTGGTTGAGAACAGTATCTAATTTCTGAAAAATAAAGTGAATACAAAACATAAAATTGTAAAACTCCCTACTTTAAAGAAAAAACTCGCTGTTCTTCGTAAACAGGGCAAAAAGATAGTTTTTACTAATGGTTGTTTTGATATCGTTCACTACGGTCATATTAGTTATCTTGAGACGGCAAAGAAGAACGATAGGGTACTTGTTTTAGGATTGAATAGTGATTCGTCAGTTAAGAGTCTTAAAGGGCCAGAGCGTCCCATTATTTCTCAGGATAAGAGGGCTGGATTGTTAGCAGCCCTGGAATGCGTTGATTTTGTTGTTTTGTTCAATGAGGACACGCCATTGAAGTTGATCTCAAGAATAAAGCCGGATGTGCTGATCAAAGGCGCAGATTACAAAGATAAGGTTGTTGTCGGAAGTGATGTTGTTAAAGAGAATGGCGGTAAAGTTGAGTTTATCAAGTTCGTCAGGAATTGCTCATCGACAAATATTATTGAAGAGATTTTAAAGCGGTGCAAAAAATAGAAGAAAAAAAATTGCTTAGGATCGTTGATGCCAATTTTAACAGGGCCAAGGAAGGCTTGAGGGTTTGTGAGGATATTTGCAGGTTTGTTATTGATAGCAAGAGTTTAACGAGGAATTTCAAGGACGTTCGACATGATCTTACAGAAATAATTTCTTCTTTAAAGTTTAAGACAGTAATATTTGCTAGAGATATTGAGGGTGATATAGGTAAAGGCTCAACAGTTTCCGAGTTCAAGAGAGAAAAGCTTTTTGATGTTTTTGTTGCTAATTCACAGAGGGCAAAGGAATCGGTTAGGGTTTTAGAAGAATTTTCCAAGTTGTTGGATATAAAACTAGCGCAGAAATTAAAAAGCCTGCGGTATAAGATTTATGCTTACGAAAAAAAAGTTATTGAGAAACTCTAGGCTTTATTTGATCTTGGATGCACAGGTAAATAGTTATAGTGAGCTCTTTGAAATCGCTAAGAAAGCAGTTTTAGGTAAAGTTGATATAGTTCAGCTTCGTGATAAAAGCGGGAATATTAAGGATATCTTGAAGTTTTCTGAAAAGCTGAAAAAGCTAACAGATGGTAAGATGCCTTTTATTTTGAATGACCGGCCGGATCTTGCATTGGCTGTTTCAGCATCTGGTGTTCATGTCGGGCAAGATGATATTCCTATAAAATACGCACGGAAAATATTGGGCAAGAATGCAATTATCGGTGTTTCTTGTCAAAATTATATTCATGCCCAAAAAGCACAAGATGATGGGGCTGACTACGTCGGGTTAGGTTCTATTTATAAGACCTTAACTAAGCCAGACAGGCAGCCTATGGATGTTGATCTGATCAAAAAAATAACGAAAAACATTAAGATCCCGGTCTTTGCTATAGGAGGGATTCAGATTTCAAATATTGCTGAAGTTAAGATTTTTGGTATAGAGCGGTTTGCTGTTTGTCGGGCAATTTGTCAGGCAAAAGATATAGATAAAGCAATAGATGATTTCAAG
>Ga0208246_1001861_pt1 | contig 10819 bp, 9 predicted proteins | sample RifOxyD2_FD_184039 | JGI IMG/M metagenome (GOLD analysis project Ga0208246, IMG submission 184039) | Soil microbial communities from Rifle, Colorado - Rifle Oxygen_injection D2 (SPAdes) | ecosystem: Environmental > Terrestrial > Deep subsurface > Rock core/Sediment | place: Rifle, Colorado...
TTTTTATGGGGGTAATTGAACAGTAGCTTGGCCAGATGCATTTTGGCTTGATCGCCAATCTCCGCGATTTGTCCGCAGAATTCATGGCCTAGGGTTAGGCGGTCGTTTTCTAATTTCAACATGGCGGTTTTTAAGGAATCCTTGCTGAGGTAAATGCCAACATCAGTGCCACAAATGCCGGCCGCTAAGATTTTTAATTTTACCTGATTGCCGTGGTGGATCTGCGGCTCCGGTTTATCGATCAATACAAAACCTTGCGGCCAGCCGGCATTTTCCTTGGGTTTTATTTTGGTAATCGCCTGCATATATGTTAATGAATTTATGATTAATGATAATGTTTAAGCATAACAAAGCCATAGTAACATTCTTTGCTTTATTTTAAATTTTATTCCACGGTTACGCTTTTGGCTAAATTGCGCGGCTGATCAATGGGGCAGCCCCTGAGTTTGGCCACGTAATAAGCCAACAGTTGTAAGGGGATGACCGTCAGGATGGGGCTGAGTAATTCTAAAGTTTTGGGGATAAAAATCGTTTGGTCGGCCAGAGAGCTGATTTTTTGATCGCCCGCGGTGGCGATGGCGATAATTTTGCCCTTTCTGGCCTTAACTTCCTGGAGGTTGCTTAAAGTTTTTTCATAAACGCTGTCTTGCGAAACAATCGCCACGACCGGCCAGGTTTCATCAATCAGGGCGAGTGGTCCGTGCTTAAGCTCGCCGGCTGGGTAGCCCTCAGCGTGGATATAGGAGATTTCTTTCATTTTCAGGGCGCCCTCCAAAGCAATGGGGTAGTTAAGCTTGCGTCCGATAAAAATGAAATCGTCGGCCTGATAATATTTTTTAGCGATTTCGGCAATTTGGTCTTTTTGCTCAAGAATGGTTTTGATTTTTTCCGGCAGACGATCAAGTTCCATGAGTATCGCCCGAGCCTGCTCCGTGGTTAGTTTTCTTTGCTGACCGAGCAGGATCGCCAATAAAGTAACGATGACTAATTGCGAAATAAAAGCTTTGGTGGAAGCTACGGCTATTTCCGGACCGATGTGGTTGTAAATGCCGGCCGTGGTTTCCCGGGCGATGCTGCTGCCGACCGTATTCACAATGCCTAAAGTTAAATTTTTTTGTTGGTTGGCGAGCCGGATAGCCGCCAGCGTATCGGCGGTTTCCCCGGATTGGCTAATGGCTAAAACTATAGTTTGGGGATCAAGGGGTTCTTCGCGGTAGCGGAATTCCGAAGCGTATTCCACTTCTACGGGCAAGCCGACCAGATTTTCTATGATATATTCGGCAATCCTGCCGGCGTAATGCGCCGTGCCGCAGGCTACGATAATCAGGCGCTTGGCTTGGGCTAGTTGATCCATAACGTCAAGCAGGCCGCCCAGGACCACTTTGCCGGCCGTTAAAATCGCCCGACCCCGCAAACTAATCTGAACCGTCTCCGGCGCTTCCATTATTTCTTTAAGCATAAAGTGGTCATATCCGCCTTTTTCGGCTTTGGCGATATCCCAATCAATTTGTTGCGGCTGACGATCGGTTTCTTGACCGTCAAGGCTGATAATTTTATGGCCGGCCTTTGTTAAAATAGCCATTTCACCCTCTTCCAAAAAAATTACATTTTTAGTCAAGGGTAAAATCGCCGTGACATCCGAAGCCACCATTCTTTCTTTTTTGCCGATGCCCAGAACCACCGGGCTACCCAGCCGCGCTACAATTATTTTATTCGGTTCTTTTTGGGAAATAACGGCCAGGCCGTAAGCCCCGCGGATTTTTTTTAAAGCCTGGCTGACCGCCACTGCGAGATTCTCCGTTTTGTGAAAGTGGCCGATTAGATGGGCCAGGATTTCGCTGTCAGTTTCTGTTTTAAAGCGGTGTCCCTGGTTTTGTAACCAGTCTTTTAAATCCTGGTAATTTTCAATAATGCCATTGTGCACAATTGCCACCTGATTGTGGCAATCGGTATGGGGATGCGCGTTAATATTCGAAGGGGCGCCATGGGTAGCCCAACGGATGTGGCCTAAGCCTAACGAGGCTGTTGTTTTTTGATTTTTTAAAGCCCCTTTTAAGACTTCCAGCTTGCCCTGTTTTTTGATGACTTGTAGTCGCTCATCTTCCATCAAGGCCACGCCGGCGCTGTCATAACCACGGTATTCCATTCTTTTTAAACCGTCCAAAATAATTGGTAAGGATTTTTTAGGGCCGATATAACCGATAATGCCGCACATAAGTTAGAAAGTGATCATTAGAATTTGTAATAATGGCTAAGGCTTATTTTAGCGTTTGCCAAATAAATTGAAAAAGTTGTTTTTGCGTCTGGTAGAGCGCTTCATCTTCAATAATCAGGCCTAGCGGTTCACCGTTGCGGTTGACCGAAATCATCGCGACTTTATCGGCGTAGATTAAAATATAGGTGGGCGAGCCTTCTTGTTTGGTCAGCCATTTCCGTTCCGATAATTTAGCCTCTTCGCCGCCTTGGCCGATGGCCAGGACTCGGACTTCAATGGCTTTTTTTATGCGTTGATTGGTGAATTGCGGGTAAGCCTGGTAAAGATACGGCCTGATGCTGGAAGCCGAAAAAACGTAATAGGTTTTGATTTTAAGGTTATAGGTTGCTTCTAAAACGTCCTGGAGGATGGTTTTAATGCCTTGATTGCCGTCATAATATTTTACCACCGGCTTGGCTCCCGCCTGATCATGCAGGGATTTTAGTTCGGGAATAATTTCGTTAATTTTTTCCCTGACTATCGACAGCTCATTGATTTTATTTTCCGTCGCTTCAATTAATTTTTTGGGATCCTCCGCCGCAAAATATTGCTTGGTCGCCTTATGATAATAGCTGACCAAACCCAAATCACGCAGGCCTTTTAAAATATCATAAGCAGTCCCCCGATTGACGCCTGTTTGCTCGGCCAGCTTACGCACCGAAACCGGGCCCAATTTTAAGAGAAACAGGTAAATGGTAATTTCCTTATCATTTAGGCCTAACTTTTTTAAAAGAAGGTTGGTTTCCATAGATTATCTATCATAAACACATTATAGACTTTTTTTAAATTTTGTCAATTTATTTTCTGCACCCTAGTAATATTTTTATTTTTTATGGCTAACATTAGCTTATTTTATAATATATATTTGTCATTAAAAATTTATCAACATTTTTTAATAAGAAAAATTTGGGTAAAAAAAATCAGCCCTGATCATGCGGTCTCATCTGCTTTTACACGGTCTTGCCTTATGGCTGCCCGCCAACAGGCCAGGTTTTTGCGGTGGCAGGCCTTGCTTAGCAATCGTGTTCATCCGGCAACCCAAAATAAAAAATGAATACAGGTAAACCAGCACTTACCTACTCTTGCACGGCATCAGCCGTACTACCATCGGCCTTGGACTGCTTAACGGCCGTGTTCGAAATGGGAACGGGTGTAGCCAGTCCAGTAAAAGCACTGGTATATCTGTATTCATTTTTTGGTGCTTGGGCCTGTGGCCGGCCAGTATATCCTAAACCCACAGTTTTTGCTGTGGAGGCGATAAGGTCAAAGCACTGAAGTATACAGTTTTTAAGAAAGCAATTTATTTTGGGTAAATTTCATCGGGATACGGCAATTTTAAATTTTCTGGCGCCAGTAAAAAGATCAGAATAATTAAAGCCGTCAAAACAATAAAAACTAAAACTAATTTTATACTGCCCCTAAGGTTATTCATAAAACTTAGCTAACAGTATAACATAATAATGTGAAAAGAACAATCCGGTTAATGACAAATGTTACATGAAAAGCTTGATTAAATACTCAGCATTTCGTTGACCATTGATCGTTTAACCTTTGTATAATTCTCTACAAATTGGTGGTTACTCGACTTATTAGTACTGCTTGGCTCAATGCATTACTGCACTTAGACCTACAGCCTATCAACCTCATCATCTCTGAGGAGTCTTAGAATACGAATCCTGATCTTGCAGACGGCTTCACGCTTATATGCTTTCAGCGTTTATCCAAACCGAACATAGCTACCCGGCAATGCAGTTGGTACCACAACCGGTAAAATAGAGGTTCGTCCTTCCCGGTCCTCTCGTACTAGGGAAGGGCCTGCGCAAGATTCCGCGCCCGTAGCGGATAGGAGACCGAACTGTCTCACGACGTTCTGAACCCAGCTCGCGTACCGCTTTAATTGGCGAACAGCCAAACCCTTGGGAGCTTCTTCACCCCCAGGATGCGATGAGCCGACATCGAGGTGCCAAACCTCCTCGTCTATGTGGACTATTGGAGGAGATCAGCCTGTTATCCCCGGAGTAACTTTTATCCGATGAGCTTCCGCCGTCCTATATCGAAGCCATAACCACTTATCACCCAAAGGATGATGAATGGATATAGCATAAACGGTCGGATCACTAACTTCTGCTTTCGCAACTGCTCGGGTTGTCACCCTAGCAGTAAAGCTGGCTTATGCGTTTGCACGACCGCTCCCGTTTCCATCGGGAGTTAGCCAACCTTTGTAAACGCCTCCGTTACATTTTGGGAGGCAACCGCCCCAGTTAAACTACCCACCAGATACTGTCTCCCGCCCTGATTCAAGGGATCGGGATTAGAATTAAAAGCAGTTAAGGGTGGTATCTCATATTGCGACTCCACTACGCCTGACGGCGCAGCTTCAAAGTCTTCCACCTATTCTGAACATAAATACCCCTAATTCAATACCAAGTTGTAGTAAAGCTTCACGGGGTCTTTTCGTCCAGCTACGGGTAATGAGCATCTTTACTCATCTTGCAATTTCGCCGAGTCCCTCGTTGAGACAGTCTCCCAGTCGTTACGCCATTCATGCAGGTCGGAACTTACCCGACAAGGAATTTCGCTACCTTAGGACGATTATAGTTATCGCCGGCGTTCATCAGCGCTTCGGTTCAAGGCTTGCACCTCTCGCCTTAACGTTCTGACACTGGCCAGGCATCAGCCCCTATACATCTCTTTACAGATTTAGCAGGGACCTGTGTTTTTGGTAAACAGTCGCTAGGAGTCTTTTACTGCGTCCTGAAGTTCAGCGCTTGCGCGCCTACTTCAGGAAGGCCTTATTGCGAACTTACGGCCGTTGTTTTGCCGAGTTCCTTAACGAGGGTTCTCTCGTACACCTGAGGCTACTCGCCTCATCTACCTGTGTCGGTTTGCGGTACGGATGCTTTTATCTTAACCCTAGAAGGTTTTCTGGGTTAACTCTTCTTTTAGATTGACTTTGACCGAAGCCACAGTCTTTTCGCTTACCTCAGACTTATTCTTTCCGGATTTGCCAAGAAAGAATCCAAAGTAAGCCAACGCCATAACCATACGTGCGCCTAAAAATTGAGCTAACGTCACTCCGTCGGAAAATAAAAGCAGGACAGGAATATTAACCTGTTCATCCATCGCCTACGCCTTTCGGCCTCGGCTTAGGACCGCCTAACCCTGGGTCGATTCGCGTTGCCCAGGAAACCTTGAATTTTCGGTGTCCAGGATTCCCACCTGGATTTTTGCTACTTATACCAACATTCTCTCTTCTATATTCTCCACCCAGACTCGCGTCTTGAACTTCGACGAATATAGAATGCTACCCTACCGCCCCGCCATAGGCGGGACCCTCATCTTCGGTACTAAGTTTAGCCCCGTTACATTATCGGCGCGAAAGTTTTTGACTAGTGAGCTGTTACGCTTTCTTTAAAGGATGGCTGCTTCTAAGCCAACCTCCTAGTTGTATTTAAACCTTCACCACCTTTTACACTTAACTTAGATTTAGGGACCTTAGATAGAGATCTGGGCTGTTTCCCTTTTGACTAATGGAGCTTAGCCCCCATAGTCTAACTCTCAAGCTTAGCTTATCAGCATTCGGAGTTTGATTAGGATAAGTAAGGTTTCCCACCTTATCCCATTCAGTGCTCTACCGCCAATAAGGAACACTTAAGGCCAGTCCAAAAACTGTTTCGGGTAGAACCAGCTATTGCCAGGTTCGATTAGAATTTCTCCGCCATCCACAACTCATCCCCTCGTGTTGCACGGCGAGTGGGTTCGGGCCTCCATCAGTCTTTCGACTAACTTCACCCTGGCCATGGATAGATCACCTGGTTTCGGGTCGTGTATATGCTGCCGTTTAGAAAATTGTCCGAGGCTCACCAATGTGAGCGAAGGACAATTAACTAAAGACGCCGGTTAAGACTTGCTTTCGCTACACCTTCCTCTCGTAAGAGTTAGATTAAGCAACATATAGCACACTCGTTGGTTCATTCTTCAATAGGAACGCCATCACCCCGAAGTAAAATACTTCAGGGCTCTGACTCTTTGTAAGCAAATGGTTTCAGATACTATTTCATTCCCCTCACCGGGGTGCTTTTCACCTTTCCCTCACGGTACTGGTTCGCTATCGATCATCAAAAGTATTTAGCCTTAGCGCATAGTCGCGCTTGATTCCCTCAGGATTTCACGTGTCCTGAGGTACTCGAGAAACCTATACAGAGCGATCACCCCTTTTACGTACAGGACTATCACCTTCTGTGGTGCTGCTTTCCAGCAGCTTCTGTTAGGGAAGTAATCGTAAATTTTCTCTGTTACGGATCGTAAGCTCCGTTTATAGACTCTCACTACACCAAATTAGCAACGGCTTACACCTTTCATCTCTCCTATTCAACCGAAGTTGACATCAGATTGATTACACTAAAATGGTTTGGGCTCTTCCCCTTTCGTTCGCCACTACTAAGGGAATCGAGATTAGTTATTAGTTCTCAAACCGCCAAATAAGCGGCCGAGAACTAAAAACTAACATTATTTCTTTACTTTCCTCTGGGTACTAAGATGTTTCAATTCCCCAGGTCTTCTTCATTAACCTATGAATTCAGTTAATGATGTCCCGCTTAGCGGGACGGGTTACCCCATTCGGAAATCTCCGGTTCAAAGGTTGCTTGCCACCTCACCGAAGCTTATCGCAGGCTGCTACGTCCTTCATCGTCTTTTGATGTCGAGGCATCCACCATTTGCCCTTATTGTAACCACCAAATTGTACGAGAACTATACAATAAGATATTGCATTATAGTCTATAATTTTTAATAGACTATTTGATTTTCCCTGAAGCGAGTCAATATATGAGCTCGGCTTCAGAGGATGCTCTTTTCACATATATTCTAAAGTAAGGTTTAATACCTTAGAATATTTTTTTAGTTTTCAAAGTTCGTTGTCTAGTTATAAATTAGAAACTAGAAACTGGAAACTAGCTGTTTTTTAATTTTCTAATTTCCGGTTACCAATTTCCATTTTTTAATAGGGTACAAAAAACCGCTTTTGCAAGCGGAATTGATGATTAGCGCAAAAATGCACTAAAAAATTATCCGCTTGATTTATTTTGGTTGTATGAATTTAAATTTTGTACAACTATCATTAATTTTTTAGGATTTTTCGCTTAAATGTGAGCTTTTTGTGGATAAACCACTTTACCCCTTTTCAGCGCTAGCATTATAGATGATTTTAAAAATAATGTCAAATCACCTCGCATTGAGTCATCTAATTTCTAACTTTGGCCTAATCGGTTGAGTCATTTAAAATCTAACCATAATTAATCCATTAATTATGGTTAAAATATGACTCACATGAGCAAAAAAGAGCTGACTCGGGCCACTAAAGATACCTTAAAGCCAGTAAGAAAGCCAAGAGCTTCATTTTAGATGAATTCTGCGCCAATACCGGCTATGACCGGAAATACGCCATTACCATCTTGGCTGCTGGTTATGACAATAATCAGGTGGTAAACACCGGACGCAAGAGCAGGCAGAAAAAATACAATGTCAATGCTTTGGCGGCGGTGGAAAAAATCTGGGAACTGCTGGATTATCCTTGCGGCGTTAGGTTGGCGCCGGTTCTTCAAGAAAATTATCAAACGTTGGTTCGTTGTAATGAACTGCAATTTAATGAAAAAATCGAAAGTCAACTGACGACCATTAGTCCCTCCACCATTGACCGCCGGCTTAAAAGAACACGGGAGGAAAAACATTTAAAAAGGCATCGGGGAACAACTCGGCCAGGCTCGCTTTTAAAAAACCAGATTTCTATCCGCCTGACTGATTGGAGCGAAGCTCGGGTGGGCGAAATGGAGATTGACACCGTCGCTCAAGAATGGCGGGGATCCTAGCGGCCAGGCTCGCTTTTACCGTAGATACGGTGGATATCGCTTCCGGCTGGAGCGAACAGTATTGCCAATTAAGCAAAGGAGAGGAAACAACCCTTCAATCATTAAAGGATATTGAAGAATCTCTGCCTTTTAAGGTAATCGGCGTTGATAGTGATTCCGGGGGTGAATTCATTAATTGGCATTTGCTAAAATACTGCCAAGCGACGAAAAAGTATTTTACTCGCTCCAGGCCTGACCGGAAAAACGACAACGCTTTCATTGAGCAGAAGAATGGCGCCAGAGTGAGAAGGTGGCTGGGCTTTGGGCGATATGATACCTTGGAACAGGTCAGACTGATTAATGATTTGTATCGGAATGAATTGAGGTTGTATGCTAATTTCTTTCTGCCAGTAATGAAGATTAAAAGCAAAGAAAAAATCAACAATTCCCTGGGCCGCAAAAGATATGATTTGGCCAAGACCCCTTACCGGAGATTGCTAACTTCGCCGCAAATTACCCAAGAGAAAAAAGACGAACTGACTAGGTTGTATCTATCCTTAAATCCTGTAAAATTAAAACGGGTGATAGAGGAAAAAGTAAAAAAAATCAGAGCAATGTCAAAGTAAGATTTTAAATGACTTATCAAAACATTTCGGTTAGATTTTTAAATGACTAAATGCGTATGTCCAAAAAGCTACTGTCAAAAAGTTGCCAAAAAAACCTTAAATAAAAAAGGGACGGTCAAATGACTTGACCGTCCCAAGAAGCCGCTTTAGCAAGCCACTTCTTTGATTAGATCGCACATGCCGCAGGCCACGCAGCCGGCCTGATCAGCGGTGGCCAGCGTGGATTGCCTCAGCTGGTCGGCGGTAAAATAGATGATCTCCAAAAAATCACGCCAGTCCGTCTGAGGACTAAAGCGATATTCTGGCACATCTTCAAAGTACCGGCCGGCCAGCGGGGATGGAATCACGCCAAGCTGAACGACCGTGCGGATACCCTCTCGCAGGCTGGCCAAACTTTCAGTGCCCACCACAAAGCAGGTAGACACCTTGCCCGAGCCCAGCACCCCAACGGCCCGCGCAAAAGCCCTAAGATATAAATCGCGCGGACAAAGCTCGTCTTTGCCGGGGATGATCTCCCGGCGTTTTTCAAGATCCCAGGTTTCCAAATTCATCATCAGGCTGGAAACACCCGCTTCGGCCAGCCGGTTGATCCAGCCAAGATCTGCGGGCGGGGTGATTTCCACGGCGATCGGCAGCCCAGGATAACGCTGGCTGATCTGCCTGACCACCGGCTCAAAGATCTCCATGCCCCGTCCCGGAGCTAAAGTCATGCCGCCGTTTAAGGTTAAGCCGCCGTACTCCGAAACCGGAATCAGCTCCAGCGCACCCAGAATCAGCTCGGCCGATTTCCGCATCAGCCGGCACGACTTTTGGCGCTGACTGACGTTCATCACGCAGAACCGGCACTCTTTTTTCAGGCCAAAGAGCACGCAATCTTCGTAGACCGCGGCGGCCAGCTGACGGTTGTGGGCCGTTATAATCTGGGTGATGGCGAATTCACCCAGCCGTTGGTTGTACCAGCTCGGCGCCGGCAGAACTTCGCCGGCAACGATGATGGTTTGACTTTGATGATCAATAACGCTGACGCCCCTGACGCGGTTTAAGTCAGCCTGAATCCCCAGACCGACCTCCCGCTTGAGATAAAAGGGTGCGTTGACGAAAATCCGTCCGCCCAGTTTGAGCTTGCCGCCGGAACTCAGGCCGCCGCGCTTGACGCCCGAAGGATTCTGTTGGGCAAACAGCTCCAGCGTTGCTTGATCCGGGTTGGCTCCTTCGCAGAGCAGCTTGGCCTTAACGGCCAAGAGCCCCCGTTGGTACATCTCCATCTTGTCCATCTTGACCTCCATGTTTTTTGAACTTAGTCTTGCCCTGATCGCTAACAAGCGCCAGCCGGAAAATGCATCAGCCAGCCCAGATTTTCCAGAGGCAGTCTCGGCACGGTTTGGTCTTGAGACAGCAGTTGACTGACCTTACCTTCAACTGGTGAAGTAAAATCAACAATCAGTCTGGCTGCCGCTTGACGATCGCCGCTGATTAAGGACTGGCTGGCCTCCTCAAACCACCCCTCGCCCATGAACGGCTTAATCAGATTGATGACCAGCCCGCCCAACTCCTGACCGGCGCCGAACTTGAGCTTCTCCGCCACCGTTGCCTGATCGTCCGAAAAACTGGGAATAGCCCCATAAGACAAGCGCTGCCCCAGCTTACGCACATACATCCAGATGACATACTTGGGCAGCTTGAGCTGGCCGCACATCTGATCCAGAATCCGGTTCCAGGCCGCCTCAGTGGTCGGCGCCAGATTGGCGCGAAAACCCAACCTGTGAGCCAATAAAGCCTGCTCAGCGGCCACTAAAACAGTTACCCAGGGAGAATAAGCCATATAACGCTCATAACTCACCGGGTTGTTAACCTGCCAGCGATGGGCGTTAAAACTGCAAAATAGTTTCAACGCCTCAGCCAGCATCGGTGCAAATCCGGAGTCGGTCCAAACGTCCATCAGTCCAAAGACCGGCGGCGTGTAGTTGGCGGGAAACTGAGCGGCGATTGCCCGCAAGTAAGCATTCCTTACCTGGTTGACCGCAATGACTTCGGCAAAACGCTCTTGCGAGCAGGCACTGATGATGAATTGCCGCAGTTGTTCGGCCGCTTCG
>Ga0208246_1001869_pt1 | contig 10751 bp, 10 predicted proteins | sample RifOxyD2_FD_184039 | JGI IMG/M metagenome (GOLD analysis project Ga0208246, IMG submission 184039) | Soil microbial communities from Rifle, Colorado - Rifle Oxygen_injection D2 (SPAdes) | ecosystem: Environmental > Terrestrial > Deep subsurface > Rock core/Sediment | place: Rifle, Colorado...
GCATTGTAGGCCCTGGCCGAGTAGCACACCGGCTAGCAAATGCTATGCCACTCATCGAGGGCGCTCAACTCTGGAGCGTGTACAGCAGAAACCTTGGCAGCGCCAAAGAATTTGCGACGCAATACGCTGCAGCAGCCCCCGCTCCAGCCTATGACAACTTTCAAAAAATGCTGGAAGACCCTAAGCTAAACGCCCTAATAATTACCACCCCTGATAAATTCCACTTTTATTATGCCTTCGAAGCATTAAAAAATGGAAAACACCTACTAATTGAAAAGCCACTCTGCACAACAACTGAAGAAGGGCAACAGCTACTGGAGCTAGCAAAAAAAACAAGCTGCGTTATTTCTATGGGTTACCACCTACGATGGCACACAGGATTAAGATTATTAGCTGAAAAAACCAAAGAAAAAAAATTCGGGCGAATTAACCATGTTAGCATACACTGGGCCCACACCTTCATAGACGAAGCTAGCTGGAGACAATCTCGCGAACTTTCAAGATGGTGGGCATTATCCACTCTTGGTACTCACTGCCTTGATATTGCGCGCTGGATCATGCTACCGAGCTGTGGTGAAGTGAAAAATATAAAATGCTTAGCCACAAATAAAAATTTCAACTCAAATGATGAGAGCGCAATGATTTCATTGGAATTTGAATCTGGCGCCACCGCAACTATTTTCACATCAATACTATTTCACAGCCCTTTCAAAATCGAAGTGTACGGGGAAAAAAATAATGCAAAGGGTGTAAATCTTGTTAGCTCAGACAGCAAAGGAGAGCTATTTATTAACGACTCCCCTCTCGAATATCCCGAACCGAGCAACTTATATGCATGCGAACTAAGAAATTTCATCGACGCGATTAACAACAAAGTCGATGCCGAAGTTTCACTTGCAGAAGGTTTTAAAAATATTGAACTTTTAATTCAGAGCAACCCACAGATGTGATTTTATGAAAATAACGGGCTTTTCTAAAAATAAAGAATTTTTCAAATTTCATGAGTCTGATTTTGTGGACTATGAAAAAATTTATGAAGTCCTAACAGGGAAACTAGCCGGATGTATATTCAGAAAAGCAATATCCGCAGAAAAATGCAGCATCATAGCAAAAAATTTCTGGCACTATAAGGAACTAGAATCTAGGTCTGATGGTGTTCCTGGGTTTTTTCTTGGAACCTATCACTATAAAAAAGCTTTATCTCAGTACATATCCGAATCTATTATAGCCAATAAATCCTTATCGAATCTATTTTCTGGAACCCTGAATGTTTTTGAAGATATCATTACCAAATTTTCTGATGCCCTTAAAAAAAAATCAAATTCGCCAATTATTCGACCCGCTCAATATGGCGGGGTTCAAGCATGCAAATTTTTTATGCGTGCATGGAAAGGAAGCGGTGAATACTCTCTAGCACCGCATGATGATTCTGCGCAATGCACAGCAAAAATTCAAAAAGGTTTTGAAATTCAAGAAGTCATAAATAATCCAGTTGTTGCGATAAATATGTGCATTGAAAATGAAGGTGATGGGAAACTACACTACTGGGATATACAGCCTGATATTGAAACAAAAAAACGCTTGGGTTTAGAAGAAACCGGATATCCTTACCCAACAGAACTACTGGCGGATTTTGATAAAATTGAACTCGATATCAATGCGGGCGATATTTATTTTTTCAACGGAAAAAATGTTCATGCTGTAAGCTCACCAAAAGGACAAGATAGCTACAGAACAACCATCGCCGGATTAATGGGATTCAAGGACAAAAAAACAATCATTTACTGGACATAAAAATGAAAAAAACAATAGTGTTTATATCCCATAGATATATCAATAATTATGATTTTGCATCATTTTCAGAAAACGACCGCCTTGTCGCAATAATTCTAGATAGTTGCAAAAACCTATTCCCAACCGACAAAAAGAAATATTTTTCTTTTATTTACACCATCCCTCATCCAAGTAACAACTCAGGCCCTCTCATAAAGTTTGATTATAATGATGTAAAATCCATTCTACTCAAAGAACTCAAAAAAACTAACAAATCTGATCTTAATTTGATATGCATAGACGAAGTCAATCTCATCTTAGCTGGCCAACTTCGTGATGAATTAGGTTTGCCTGGACCAAAAGAAAGCGAATTATTGAAATTTCAAGACAAAATCTTAATGAAAGAATCGTTACCGGGATCACTAATTCCTCTTCCAATTTTCACTAAATTTGACCGAAATGAAGTTGAGAAAAACCCAAAAATTTATTTCAACTCTTTAAAGAGGAAGCTGGGCGATAAATTTATCCTAAAACCTACTCGGTACACAGGAAGCTTCGGTGTATTCTTAATACACAATTATGATGAGTTTACCAACTTTCTTAATTCGGGAAATCATTTAAAATATGAATACGAAGCAGATCAATTCATCAATGGCGCCCTATATCATAGTGACATAGCTCTAAAAAATGGCGAAGTTATTTTCGCTGATTGCTGTAAATATTCCTGCCCAAACCTTGAATTTTCTTTTGGAAAAATCATTGCCAGCCTAGTATTAAATCCGAAAGACCCGCTGAAGCAGGATCTAATTAGCACTTCCTTGAAGTCACTCACCGCCCTCGGATTAATGTCAGGAACCTTTCATGCTGAACTTTTTGTAACGCCAAATAATGAAATTTATTTTTTGGAAGTAGCCGCACGACCAGCGGGGGGGCTAGTTGCGTTCATGTATGAAAAATTAACTGGCATTAACTTGTTCACGCTGGATCTGCTTATTGCATTAAATCGAGAAATTCCTGATTTCAAATATCCCGACATACATTGTTTACAAGCACTTGTTCCAATCAACCAGGAAACCATAAAACAATTCAAAAAGATAAAATTTCGATCTGATATTGAAATAGAATGGTTAATCGATCCAAATAACATCCCAAAAAATACCAGCCAGTCTGTTGTTGAAATTGCTGCAAAATTATTATTAACATGCAAAGATTACAGCAACATAAAACACGACTTTGAGGCATTATCGTCCTGCTTCCCTAGGTAAATAAAATGAAAAAAGAAACTCTCGCTGGCTACACACTAATGATCATCTATGTAATCATAACTGCTTTATCATTAATAACAGTTAATACCTACGAAAAGACAATACCGACAGGAAATATTGCGCTTTATTCATTTTCAATTTGTGCGTTATTTTTCAATATACTAAATATAAAAAACACAAAATCGGCTTATAAAAAAATTTTTGACGGCGGTTATACGTTTATTAATTTAAATTTAATAACCTTTGCTGTCTGGGCATGCACGCTTTTCGGTTTAAACAATATTGAACCCGTGCTTTTTGTTATGCTCTATATGGCAACAATGCCATTAACATCTTGCTTAATAAATTATCTATGCTCAGAAAAAAAAATGGAGCTCGGTTTAAAAATTCTTTTGCTATCTTTTATACTTTGTCTTCTTTGCGTATTAGTAAAAAAACAAGTACCAGAGGCCGCATCTCATTTTAAAGTAATCCAAGGAGTTGTCCTAGCTATTCTAGCAGGCGCAATGAGCTCCATTTATATTCACTACACACGAAGACTTCAGATCACTAAAAAATTAACTACAATTGATTTCCTATCTTACAGATTTTACCTCACAATCATTTTCTCTATTTTTGTTTTATTTTACTCACATGCCCACATATTCGTAGAGTTAACATACTGGTATAAATTTATTATCATTGCCCTGCTCACTGTGATAATGCCTCTATTCTGTCTGCAAAAAGCTATTTCTTTTCTCCCCCCAACAAAAATTACTTACTTTATGCCAATGACACCGCTTGCCACTTATGCATTACAAAGTATGTATAGCGGCTACAGCATCAACCTAGAAGTTTTTTTCTCGGCGTTATCTTTTTCAGTACTTATGATACTTCTTTCACTCTATGAACAAGAAAAAAAAATTACATTTACTCTGCCTTGGAAGAAGATAGTTTAAATGGACTAAAATTAATATTATATTCGTATACATCGACACCTTCCCTCTTTTTCAAAAAATTCATAAAAATTGCCGCGGGAAAAACAATAATGGGATTAAATATAGCCTTAAATAAAAACGAAGTAACCACTAGCTGCGGTATGCTTGCAGCAGGAACCACCCCAACAAAAGCAATTAATACGCAAGTGAAGGTAAAAATAAATTCCCCAACGCCTGAAGAACCGAGGCTCCTCAACCAAAAATACCGGCCCTTTAACAAAAACTTCCATTTCACTAAAATATAGATATTAAAAAAGCTAGCGCCAACCATAGCAATAAAGTTTCCAATAAAAATGCGCATAAATGTGCCGAAAACTTCTTTATATGCATCTGTATTATTTAAAACCCCGGGGGAATTAAGATGAACAGCCAATAACATAATCGTAGCAAACACGAACTCACAAACCAGCGCAGACCAAATTAACTTTCTTGCCACAGCATAACCATAAACTTCTGCTATTATATCGACCAACACAAAACTAAATGGCAGGACAAACGTAGAAACAGAGGTCATATAGTGCCCAAAATATACCAGCTTATGAGCCAGGATTGCTGCTGATAAAAAGAAAACAAGATAAAGCATTGAAAGAAAACCTAAAAATTTATACTGAGATTTCTGCTTATTCATAAAAAATTCCTCACTGCGTAACACACGCGTTGCCGCCAAAAAATTATCTCTATAGCCATACAAGGCTATCTCAATAACATGCTAATTAAGGGAACGCGGAGTTCCCCAATACGAAATGAATCTAAACGCAGGACTGATTCCAAGCCAAGCTAGGAACAGGATACATGCTTACATCCCGCATAAAAGCCGTATCTTGACATAGACTGTTTTCTTGTACAACATGCCGTAACTGCCATTAATATGCGAGCGTTTATTATGAAATATATGTATCAAGGCCTTGAAGCCGCTGAGGAAATGGACGTTTAGCTTTATTAAATCAATCACATAACCCTCACACCCTTCACTATCTCAAACCTTTAGTGACTGACGGAATTTGATGAACGCCACACCGGCAAAATTTCATTAGCAACTCGCAAACCGCTTTCATAAGCACCATGAACGCTGGCATACGCTTCTTTATTAGTTGCCTCACCCGCAAAAAATAAACAATTTTCTACCGATTCTGCCAAATGATCAAATACATTCGACTCAGTATTGCGTGGCAAATAAGCATAAGAACCGCGAGAAAATGCATCATCGCGCCACGCTGTCCTAATTATTTCAAGAGGCGCTTTAAATCGTTCACCATATATTTTTTGCAAGGGCTCAATAAAAAATTCTCGCGCTTCCTGATCTGTCATTTTTTCAATTTTTTCAGCCACATCACCACCATACATTGCAACTAAAATAGGCGCGCCCATCATGACTTGATAATTAATATAAACTTGAACAGGACTCTGCACTGTCGGGAAACACTGAATACTTAATGCATTGGCATCCCAAAAACATTCTGAAAAACGCAAAACTGCTTTATCTAAAAGGCCGCTGCCCATTGCAGCGATTGCTTCTCGTTTAAATGAAGGTAACTCCGGTATAAAGCGACAAACATTGGCTTTTAAAACGCCAATAGGCAGAGTAATAACAACAGCTCTTGCCTGATAAATATCAGCACCCGCAGTAATTTTTACTAGGCCATCTTCTGAATAATCAACGAGAGTCACCGGGGTATTTAAATAAATATCTAAACCTTCAGCTAATTTATTAATTAATAAATCATAGCCATTTGTTACATACGCTTGATCACCTTCTTCCATCATTGCCTGCCATACTTCAATAGAAGTTTCAGACAATTCCGCACCGGACCAACACGCCATAAGATTTCTCAACCAATTTTTAAAAATGACCGCATCTTCCGAAGGCACCGTATCGCACTGAAAAGTATTTAATATTTCACTAACATTTAAACGAGTATCTTTCGCTTCCGCCATCGATTTAAAAAAAGTTTTTACAAACAATGTTAACTTCGCTAAACGCGCAGCATCTAAACGCTGATGCTGTTCGTCATAGGCCGCATGATCTTTGATTTGCGCTAATAAATCACTAAATGGCTGAAGTTCTAAACGATACTCTTCTTGTTCTACCAAACCATTGCGACCGCCCTCTAAGCCATGCGCCCAACTCGCCCCAAGATCTACCGGCACATGCCAACGTCGATCAGTATGTATCCTACCACCCAAGCGATTACGGGCTTCGAGCACCAAAACCTTTTTACCTTCTTCTTTAAGTTTTTTAGCCGCTGCAAGGCCGCTCACACCAGCGCCAATTACTAAAACATCGTACATTGGACTTCTCACAATTTTAGAGTTCTACACAATGGGGGCATCTTAACAGTTTTTTCCCCAGGAATAACCCTAGGGAAATTGTCTGGTCAAAAATAGAACAGAAAGCAAGCTTAGGATTTATGGCAGAACAAATATCTCCTGAGTTTGTAACTACGCATCTATTTAAAAATGCTGGGGCTCCGGGTTTACAAAGATTCGCCGGAAGAAGCAGAGAGCGTTGTGCGAGATTTTTTAATGAAACTAGCTAAAAGGAATTAAGCAGCCTTTTAATCTAAAAAACTAACCGCTTCTCACCCGCTCTGCAATCAACAAAGCCGGATCAACACCATCGCCCAACACAGCGCGAGAAATAAAAAAATTATGCGTCTGACCAGGAACAATTAATTCTTCTTTTAAAACGCCTGCTTTTTCCAGCTGACGCGCAAAATAATCAGCTGTGCCACGCAAACGATCGTATTCTGCGGAAATAATCCAAACCGGCGGAAACTGCACTAAGATTTTCTTTTCTATAAATATAGATGAAACTTCTGGCGCGGAAGAATCCTGATTTTTTTCTAGATAAAGTGACGCGCAATACTGCAAAGCTTCTGTTGTCAGCAGCTTATCTTGATTTTGTTTATCAACAAAAGGATTACTATTATGAATTTTAAATGAAAAATCCAACCAAGGATTGATTAAAATAAGCTGCCGAAAAGGCATAAAACAACCTGATTTAATGTAACGATAAACGAGCTGCGCCGCTAAATTTCCACCCGAACTATAACCAGCCACATCTATTTTTTTGGGATTAATATCTAATTTTTCTGCATTTGCGACAACTGTGTTTACCGCAGAAAAAATAGCCTCATTGATTGCTTGCGATTTATATTCAGGCGCGAAAGGATAGTGAAAAGCAATTATTTTACAATTAGACTCGTTAGCAATTTTCGCAAAACTCGAATAATGTGCTCGCAAAATATCGAAAACAAAAGCACTGCCAAAGAAAAAAATTAATGTTGCATCGTTAGCGCTGTTATATTTACTCGGCGTATATGTTACGCATGGCAATTCCTCGATAATCGAAGACACGAAGTCTTCTTCTCTAACTCCGCTGGGCAAAGGCTCTGCATATTTTTCAAAGGCTGCTATTGTCGCAGCTCTCAAATCATCGAGCGGAATTGTTTCGAACGCAGGAGCTGGATTTGCTTTCGCTTCAGCAGCGAGCTGTTCGAAAAATGCTTGTGTTTTTGGTCCTAGCGTCATAATCACTCACAAAACAAGCTTCAACATCGCAAACCCATTCATAGCGCAAGGGCATCCACAATAAATCGTAGCATGACGAAGCACGCCGCGTATTTCTTCTTCAGTTAGAGTTTTTTCTTGAAGCAAATGCTCCAGCAGTTTTTTGGTTACTTCATTATTTCCCAACGTGATTACTGAGGTTAAATCGATTAGCGCTTTGTTTTTAGCATCTAAAATAGCATGCTGACTTTTAGCTGATTTTTCGCTGTGCTGAACACGATCTAAAACATTTAATAAAAGCTGGGTTGATTCGACATAGCCTTGCTGAAGCAAATATGCAAAAACAGCTTCCAAATCCGAAAATGAGCCGCCTAAATTATAAAATCCCTTGATATGTATTTGCAGCTGCTCTTCTTTTTGCAAGGTCGACAACGCAACAATTGTCGCCAAACTTTTCTCGAAAAGATTCAGTGGCGGCAACTGCCAAATGATATCGCAGACCGTATCTTGAACATATTGGCCAAACCAAGGATCTAACTCAGCACAACGCGCCGCGACTATTTTCGCCTCATCCGCCCCATATAACTGCAGCATCATTTCTGAAATTCTTGACATATCGCTCCCCTCTCTTAAACTAGCCTAATTGTCGAGTTATTTTAGCACTTCGTCAATAACTAGGGATTTACTGAATTTCACTAAAAAGAGCCTAAGATGACGGGAAAATTATCTGGAAAAACAGCGCTAATCATTGGTGGCGACAAAGGAACAAAATGTACCTATTAACAAGCACTCTGGCTTCAAAAGAAGCCGCACAACCACAGTTTGATGCACATTGCGCCTGGCTGCATGAATACAATCGAAAGGGTATTTTTGTTGCCTCTGGCCCCAGGGATGATGGCCTAGGCGGCGTAATAATTGTGCACGACATAAGTGAAGCGGAGCTAGCTCGAATTATTGACGAAGACCCCTATATTAAAGCTAATCTTGCTAAATATACCATTGTTAAAATGAAATTTAGGCTAACCGGGGAAGGATTTGAAAAATTAGGTATCACACCATGACACACACTCCAGCATCACTAAAGCAATTACTTGATACGTACAACCCGGGCGCTTCAGTTCCCAAACTCGGTGCACACAATGCTGCTTTTGCTGCTGCTTTAGCGATTGTTTCCAATGACACTGACAATAAAGCGTTACCTAGTTTAGAACAATTGCGTCAATCGGTAACAAGTTCACTGGACGGAAAACACCTCACTTATCCCGCCGGAATGAGTCAACAATCTTATAAAGAAGAAGAAATAGGCGGTCTGCGTTGTTATACATTAAAAACCAAAACACCCGAAACAGCCCCGACTTTTGTAATGTTTTATGGCGGCGGATTTTGTCTTGATACACTTGCAGCGCATAAAGCGTTTATGGCAAATGTTGCCGCACGCACTGCTTGCAATATTATTTTGCCTGATTGTCCGCTTGCTCCAGAAATAAAAGCCCCTGAAATAATCGCTAAAACAGGAAATTTTTTAAAAGAATTGTTAGCCAATCCCCTTCGTCACGGATTTTCTGAAAATGTTATTTTAATGGGATGGAGTTCTGGCAGTAATTTAGCACTAACATTAGCGCTAAATTTACAAACCCAAGCGCCAAATCTTTATTCTAAAATTTCCAAGTTTATTTTATTAAGCCCCTGGATTGATTTATCACTGCAGGTTTCAAGAACAGGCCCTTTTCAAACACAGCAAAATGCTGACACGATCGCGGCAGGCGCTGATTTGCTGGAATTAATGAGCAAATGGTATTTACCTGCTGGCAGTCAAGGAACGGAAGCGGAATTTTGTCCTGCTTGTCGTTCGCCAGAAGCTTTAGCAAAATTAGCGCCTGTTACTATTATTACGGGCGCATGTGAAGTTTTATTCGGTGACGCGGTTTTTTTAGCGGATGCTTTAAAACGCGCGGGCACAGAAACTCAATTAATCGCCGTAGAAGGACAAACGCATAATTATTTGGTATTCAATGAATTGAGTTTAGATGGTGTTTATATTCCTGAATTAATCGCACGCATAGCCCATAATCAAGCGGTAGAAAATATGCGTGGCACAGATAATCTTGGATTAATTGTGAAGAAATCTTCAATGGGGATGGAAAAATGACCAAAGAAAACATCAGCTCAGCCGAAATGACCGCACACTGGCGCTGCCAATACCCCGCAATTAGCGGAGATAGCCTGAGCACCAAACTCGCCAGCCATGATGGCGTTCAAAAAGCCCTAGAATTTGAGGAAAAATATCAATATCCGCTTATTGGCCGCAAAATAAGCGTTCGTGCCGGCTGGTGTCTTGAACAAACCACTCAAATGTTAATTCGGGGTAATTATGATTCCTGCATTTCGCTTGGCTCGGGATTTTCACTATTAACGTATTACGCAGCACTTGCGACTCATCAAAAAAAGAAAATACACTTTTTTGACGCTGATTTAACAGGAATGATCCGGGTTCGCAGAGAGCGAATTAAGCAACTTCCTAAAAATACCCTCAACTCTGCTGTTTCAGAAAAAATCGAAACTGTCGAAATTGATTTAGAAAAAGCCTTCCGACAAGGGGAAAAATTTAGCGATTTATTTCCCAGCGATTGCCAAGCTCCTGTATTTGTTATCGAGGGACTTATTTATTTTTTAAGTGAAAATTGCGTGCGCTGGATTTTTGCAGGGATTGCTGAATATAAGAATGCGGGCGTGGTATTTGATTATTGGCCTGAAGGCAGCGAAAAGAGCAGTGAATGTTTTAAACGAGTTCTTTCTACCTTGAAAGATTTTATCCCTGAAAAAGTCCAGGGCTTACTGAATGAAGCTCAACTAAAAAAATTAGTCGGTACTCATTTGACTCAAGATGTAAATTTAAAAGATATTGAACATAATTATGCGAAGCAAAATCAGGAATCAGCACAACTGATAGATCAAAATGATTTTATCCCTGTGCAACTTGCGACGGCGGAATGGGGCTAGTCGATAACATTATTTTTTAAACTCTGCGTAATCACAACCCCAATCATCGCAATGACAAATATCGCCAAAAATCCCGGCGCAAAAACTTTTAAAACATCATTTGGATTTATATACGCACCACTAATATTGGCATAACGCATGCCTAGCGCCATTAAACCCGAGGAAATCGCGACACCTAAACTGATCGACACCTGGCGACCTGCATTAAAAACTGTGTTCACAGCTG
>Ga0208246_1001872_pt1 | contig 10738 bp, 12 predicted proteins | sample RifOxyD2_FD_184039 | JGI IMG/M metagenome (GOLD analysis project Ga0208246, IMG submission 184039) | Soil microbial communities from Rifle, Colorado - Rifle Oxygen_injection D2 (SPAdes) | ecosystem: Environmental > Terrestrial > Deep subsurface > Rock core/Sediment | place: Rifle, Colorado...
GCATCGGCATATTTCACTCTAAAAATATATGTATTTGTTGAAGTTCCTACTTCAGGACTTACTCCGCCGGAAGTATAACCAGCTTCATTTGTGTAAGATAGCGTAGGAGCATGGGTGAAAATCAAACCTGAAATCTTTCTTTCTAAAGGTGGTATTGAATTATATACCGCAACAATATCCTGTTCCTGAAGAGTAATATAATTTGTAGTTTCTATTATAAACCCGGGAGTTGAAGGACCCGTACTTGCTGAACTTGAAAAATTAAACGTAACAAAAAAAGTTTTCTGTAATAAACTCGCTTTTAGAATTTCCTGCCCATTCGTTTGGCTGGAAATAGTAAGTGTTACTTCCCCTGCAGAATCGGGTGATTGTCCAAAAGTTCTGCTATCTGAAATACACTGATCAGTAGTTGAATCAAATAATCCGTCATTATTAACATCATACCAAACCTTGACAGCAGTAATATCTGAATCTTGCCCGGTCCCTGCTCTTTTAAGTTTCAATTGCTGCCATAAAGCCGTGTTATCATCCGTATATAATTTAAATGTACCAATAGCTTTATTAGTATCTCCCTGAGTAACATTTTCAGGCGGAACACCTTCCGATGTTCTTGGAACAATATATACTGTATCAGCAAAAACAATATATGGAATAATTAAAACAAATATTAAAATCAATGTTTTTTTCATAAGCTTTAGTCCTTACTTACAACTACTATATGGTACGGCTGCGTTAATTGTTTGGTGACAATTGCCCCTGATGCGGGGACTGTTTCTATTGTTTCAATGTATATTTTATCATTTGATTCTTCAATTTGAGATATCTGTATTCCGTAACCGCTTGTCTTTTGTTCACCCATGAATACCGCAACAACTATGTTTTTATTAAAATCTATTTCCGGGATTGATTTTAAACTACCTGTATGTTCCTGCCACAAATTTTGCCATTCCTGTTGAGTTTTTATTATTACTGATTTCTTTTCTTTTATACCGCTTGTTGTATCCTGCCATTGTTTAATAAATTTCTTTATTTCATATTTTGGACCTGCACCTCTAAGAACATACTGGCTTTTTTCATCAGTTGTTGCCATAGCAAGTTCTATTGTTTTTTTTATTTCTATCAATTGATTTTCTTTAATGTTATTTTGCTGCTTTTCACTTTGTGGTATTGATGCTACTTTAGTTTGCTCTTGGATAGAAGTTCCTTTATTTTTTACTACATTTTCTTCTTTTACATTATTTTCTTTTGTTATGTTAATAATCGATACTTTTTTATTTATTCCTAAGAAGTAAATTCCTATACTAATTATAAATAATAGTATTCCTGTTGCTGGTATAATGAAACTTTGTTTTATCCCTAAAAATAAACGTTTATCTGATTGTAGTATTGTTTGTGCTCCAGCAAGTTTTAAATTTAGTTTGTTGTAATAGTCATCTGGTAATTCTTTTTCACCGAGTGTTTTAAGTAATTCTATTGTGCTTTTGAATTCTTTTAAGAATTGAGAACAGTCAGCACACCCCTTGAGATGATTTTCTAATTCTTCTTTGGTTTTAGTATCAAGTTTGTTTTCTAAGTAAACTTGAAATAAGTCTTGTATTTTTTCGCAGTTCATATCGTACCTCATTGATTATACAGATACTTCTAAATCTTTACTTTTAACCTTTAACTTTTAATTTTAACTTGCCTCATTCTATATGTTCTTTAAGTAATTTTCGCATTACTTTTATTCCTCTGGTTAATCTGGCACTTACTGTACCTATCGGGCATTTACAAATTTCAGCGATTTCTTCCAATGATTTGCCTTCTATATACTTTAATACTATAGCTACCCTTTGCTCGGAAGTTAGAATATCCAATGATTTTTTTATAATTTCTTCCAACTCCTTGTTTTCCATATCCTTTTCCGGTATAAATTTATAATCAGAAAATTCTCTTTTAAACTCATTATCACCTAATTGTACCGGGTCATCAATGTATATATACTTAATATTTTTCTGTTGCCTTAATGTGTCTATCCACAAATTAACCGCAATTCTATGTAACCATGTTGATAAACTTGATTCTTGTTTGAAATTTATTATTGATTGCACTGCGCGAAGCAGTACATTTTGTGAAAGATCTTCTGCTTCTGTAAAATTTCCACAAAGACGATAACACAAATTATATATTTCTTTTGCATATTTCCTTATCAGTTCATCAAATGCATCTATGTTACCTTTTTTAGCTGCAGATATTATTCTGCTCTCATCAAACATTGTTCCCTACTTAGTTAGACGTAATAATTTTAAAAACTCTGCATTGAAAATTATTTAATTTATAATTATATCCTTTTGCATTGAGAAACACTGCATATAGTAAACATATTACATTATAAATTTATTTTTGAATATTTCAAGGAACAAAACTAAATATAAAAACTTTAAAAGTAAAGATTATACTGTATTACATAAACACACTTTTAGTTTTATTTAAGAGTTCCGTCATAGAAAATGGTTTTTTCATATAATCTTCAATACCAGATTTTTCTTTAGCTTCTTCAATTTTTCTTAAATCACTTTTTCCCGTCATTAGTATTACCGGAATATTTTTAGTTTCAGAATTTTCTTTAAGTTTTAAATTCAATGAAAATACATCCATTTTTGGCATCATAACATCAAGGATGATTAAATCTGGTTTATTGCAATTTATTTTATCCAATGCCTCTATCCCATCATATGCGCACGTGATTATATAACCTTCTTCATTTAAGAATATGGTCATAATATCAACTATATCTTTTTCATCATCTACAATTAAAATTTTCTTATTCATAATGCCTTCTTGGGATCTTTATTACTGTCTCTTACTTAATTAGACGTAATAACTTTAAAAACTCTGCATTAAAAATAATTAATTATAAATTAAACAAATATGAAAGAAATGATGTTTAGATTAGTATATTTCCGAAACCTGCGAACTAACGTGTGAAATGTAATCGAAAAATGACCATTATGCTGTATAATTATTTATTTAGAAATTTTATTATTAGTTTGTTAATGGTTTCAGCGAGGTCTTTGAATTCGTCTTTTGTACGTAGTTTGTTTATATGCGGGTCCTGCGAAACGATGCGAAAAAAATAATCCAAATATGCTTGTTAGTATAATTACTATGATATAAACACATCGTTCACTTTGTTTATTAGTTCCAACATATCAAACGGTTTCTCAAAATAATGTGCTATAGTGGTATCCTCTTTTAGAATAATAGCTTCTTTCGTATTTCCTTTTCCAGTCATAACAATTACAGGTATATTTTTTGTCTCGGGATGCTCTTTAAGTTTATTTTTCACGGAATAACCATCTAACTTTGGCATCATAATATCAAGAATAACTAAATCCGGTTTTTCATTAGTAATTAATTCAAGTGCTTCAAGTCCATCATATGCGCCTATTGTAGTGTATCCTGCGCGTATAAGAGATATTGAAATTACAAATACAACATCTTTTTCATCATCTACAACAAGAATCTTTTTCTTCACAATAAATCCTTTTATTTATATAACTTTTCACTTTTTATCATATAAAGTGAAAGATTCCCGGTTTTTCGTCGGGAACTATCCAATCTTGATATTTCATTATGGAATATCAAGTCTTTAAATATTCTTTATTTCTTTTGTATTTTTGTCCTTTAATCCATCTGTCAGAATAATGTTAATAGCCTCTGTTACACTATGTCGGTCCCAATAAGCAAAATTATACAGTTTTTTAAGCAGGTCATCCTTAACATAAAAGGTCATCTTTTTAGTTTTATAAGTGGTGGTCCCCGGAACCATGGACGGTTGCCCAAATTTGTTTTTAATGTTTTTTTTACTTATATTGTTTGTAATACTTCTTTTGCTTGTATTACTTTCTTTACTTGTATTACTTACTTTGCTTACATTACTTTCTTTGCTTATATTACTTTCTTTGTTTACATTAGCTTCTTTTGCTGTCTTCTTTATTAACCTATCCTTTAAACCAACATTTTCCCCGATTGCCATATTTTCAACCTCCTTCCCTTAAAAATTCTTTGGCTAACTTCATATAATCTTCTGCTCCATGCGATTCAGGAGCATAAGAAATGACACTTTTACCGAAAGAAGGAGATTCTGCTATACTCACGTTCTCCCGGATAATCGTTTTAAATACTCGTTCTTTAATGTTCTTTTCTAGTTCCTTTAGTATTTCTTCTGATAGATTTCTTCTGTTATCATACATAGAAGGTATAATTCCAACTATTTCTAACTTATCATTTAACACTTTTTTAACTTCTCGTACAGTATTTAATAATTGACTAAGTCCTTGTAGGCTCAGAACTTCCATCTGGAGGGGAATCAACACCCCATCAGCAGTATTTAGAGCATTTATAGTAAGAATAGATAACGAGGGGGGAGAATCAATAAAAATAAAATCATAGTTTGTTAAACCTTTTAGTCTGTCTTTTAATATACTTTCTCTGCCTATCTTATTAACCAAGGATATTTCTATATCTGCTAAGGCTATGGAAGAAGGGGCGATGTCTAGCCCTTCTTTATTTACAAGTAATGTTTGTATTGTTTGTTTTCCTTGTAATACTTCCACCATTGTTCCGAGAGAAGGATCAATCCCGAAAGAATAGGTTAAATTGGCCTGGGGGTCTAAGTCTATAAGAAGGACTTTCTTTTTAAGAGAGGCTAATGCTGTCCCTAAATTGATAGCAGTCGTAGTTTTTCCGGTCCCGCCTTTTTGGTTAATAATTGAAACAATTTCTGTTTTCATTTTAAGTCATTTTTCTCCTTGTTAATTTCTTCATCAAGAATACTAAATAATCTGATTTTTAATTATATCCTGTTATAAATAGTATTTTTGCGAAGTTTTGATTTTTTTCTAAAGTAGTCATTGCCTCGTGAAGATTCTTGGCATCTTTTTCTTCCATCATTTTTTTAATACTTATTTTTAATGTATTCGGATTTCTTTTTCCCCAGGCATATAATTCTGGATATTTTTCTTTTATTATTTCTTCGCCGAAAATTATTACTTTGTTTTCCTCGATATCGCTCATAAAATTCTCCTTATGTAAGTTATGTTTGTATTACTTATAATGTAAGTATAGCAAATATTGTTTGCTTTGTCAAGTACCTTATTAATATATGCCTTTGTAGAATTTGATTTTAAGCACAAAAATGATTCTTTAATATATCAACATCATAAAAATCAAAGAATAAATTAATTAGATTAGTATTATCGTCAGTAAAACTTCTCCCCGGAATGATTTTTTTCTACTATCAGTCTCGTTCTAAATATTTCTGTTGTTCTGTTACTTTTATTATTTTTTGTACAGGTTTAAGATTTTCCGTTTCTGTTAGCATGTTTGCGCGTATATTATCCCACATTCGCTCTTCTGCAGTAACTGTATCCTGTAAAGAATATGACTCGCTCAATGTATCTCTTGCATGTGTCTTTATCTCGGCAAGTTCTTTCAAATATTCCTTATCATCCGTAAATATCTTTATATCATCTCTCGCTCTGGTAATGTTTACATATTGATTTCTCATATCATTTAGAGTAGGCACCGCGGTATCTGATTCCACTACAACCTTGCTATATGTCTGTCCCTGTGCCTTGTATGTTGTCAAAACATATCCATAATCAATGTTTTTGTATTTTTCTGTGTCTATTGTGATTTTTCTTTTGTCCTCTAATTCAATGTTAAGATATCTTTCATCCAATCCGATTATTTTTCCACGTTCACCATTCCGGATGTCGTATTTCGTATAATCATTTTTGCAAAAAGTGATAACATCATCTTTTGCTAATTTAATTTTTCTTTCTTGCTCAATGCCGTCAGCATCTGCTCTTGTCAGTTTATATACTCTGCTTTCAGTATCATTCAATTTCCCTTGTCGTATTAATTCAAATCTTATTCTGAGGTTTATCTCATCTCTTGCTGATGTTGTTCCTGTGATTATAAGGGTATCGGGATCGTACAGTTCTGCAATCTTTTGCCGCCTGTCCTTATTGTCAGAAATTTCTACTATATCGCCTCTTGAATCTAAAATATCTAAACTTTCTTGCATTTTGCCGTTTCTAGCGTAGTTAACTGTTTCTCTTAATTTCTCGTCTTTCTGCCTAAAATTTTCATTTAGATTTATTAAATCACCTGCTTGTTCCGAATCACCCACAAGCCGTTCGAATACCCTGCCGGCAGAAATAGATTCTAATTGGTTTCTATCACCTACCAAAATAATCTTATCATCATTCTTTTTTATAACCTTAAACAATTTAGCAGCGGTTCGGCTGTCAAGCATACTTGCTTCGTCAATAATAATTACCCTTTTTTTCTTTTGTTCGTCTGCAACGATTTTATCCGGCTGTTCTACTGTCTTGCTGTCCTGTTGTAATAGAAACGAACTGATTGTTTTTGATTTTATTCCAGTTTCTTCTTCAAGATTCTTTGCAGCTACGCCCTGCATTGCCAAACCAACGACCTCTATGCCCTTTTCTTTATAAAAGTCAGCGGTAGTCTTTAGTGCTGTTGTTTTTCCGCTACCGGCATCGCCCTGGACAATAGTCAGGCGCGTATTGGATGTAATCATTTTTTGTACTGCAAGCGATTGAAGCTCTGATAATGTCCTTTCTCCTTTTGCTAATTTTTCTTTGCGTTGCACTTCAATTATCTGAGATACTTTATCGGGATTTAATCTTTCCCAGTCTTTCAGATTAACTCCGGCATGGTTCATATACTCTCTTTCTGCTTTCATCATTTCCCAGGATGTGTACCTGCCATTTGGTAATTCTACCAAAAGGCCTGCCTGTACTTGTCTCTCTAAGCGTTTAACAGCTTCTATATAGGTTATTTCTTCCCATTTCTCAGTTCGCATAGTTTCTACAAGGTATTCGGTTATAAGGGCTTGTTTTGATACATTAGCGGTCTTTTCCGTAGCTCTACGGATCGCTAACTGCCACTTTAACAGTTCTGTAGCATTTTTCCTATCAAAATTAAGTTCCTGATATGCCTCTATGGACCACTGTGCCTTTTCGGCCCAGCTCTTTAATTCTTTTAAAGATATTTCTTTGTTCTCTTCTTCGCTTCTCGCTTTATACTTCTTTTCTCTTTTGTTCCAGTCTTCAAGGATATCCTGTTTATCCGCATATGGTTGTTTCTCTGCCCTTGTCTTACGCCATGCATCCATATCTATCATCCCTTCTGATTCTGCCATTAATATTTGTTTCCTGCGTTTAGAAAACTCTCGTTCGAGTTCCTTTGATACCTTATCTATTTTTATTTGGCCACCGATTTCATAGCTGACACTATATCCCATTTGTTTAAGCCGGCTCGCTAATTTCATTCTGTATATTGTACCCCATGTTTTATTAAAGTCTTGATTAAAGATTTCTTTGCAGTCAAGCGCCATTACCTTGCCTTTATATTCCGTTAAATTCATTACAACAACATGGGTGTGTAGGTGGGGGTCGTGTTCGCGTGAAAAACCGTCTCTTACCGTAACATATGCCATGTTTCCGGTATGCCATTTTGTTGTAGATGTCGGTCTTGCAACCGTATGTATCTTTTCTATTTCCGCCATTGTTTCTAATACGGATTTGTCATGCGCTTCGGCTATTCTTTTGTCTTTATTTATTAAAGCAGAAATGCTAGCGCTTTTGGGGGCCGAAAACGTTAAGTCTATGCCGGTTGTCTTGTGTGCTCTGCTAATCTTTTCGCCTTTGGAATTCCTACCATTTAGGAGGTTTTTAAACGTAGATTCGTTTATGTTTTGTCCTTCATTTAGTTGAAGTGTTTTGCATAGGTTTCCATGTACAGAAATGTAGTCCAGCGGTTCGGTATTTGGCGGGCAGTTTCCAGCAGCAATATCCATAGCTTTATTTAAAGTTAGTTGACTAAAATAGTAGTTTTCTTCCCTGCTATGATACGCTACAATATCATCCGGTTTACCGGTCAGTTTCATTGCCGTTAGCATATTAGTTATTAGTCTGCAAATACCTTGTGCATTGGTGCATATTAAATAAGCTTGTCAAAAAAAACCAGCAATTTGCTTCAGATTTCTATTACCGGTTCCTAATTAATTATATAAAAAAAATTCATTTTGTCAAGTACTTTTCTGTTGTTCCTTTATTTTCTATTACTCTTGCCATAAACAACCAATCAAAAAGCCCTTTATCGATTCTAACTTCTAAACTTCGGCCGCTGCCGGTCTTCTGTCCCTGAAGTTCTTTTATACATTTTTGGAATTGTCTTAAACGAGTAGAAGGTTTATCATGCCAATCGGCTTTTGGAAGTCGCAACTCTTTAATTAAATGTCTTAATTCCGCGCTATACTCTACACCATCCAAACTTTCAACGCGGGACTCCAAATACAACCATAAAAGAAACGTTAATTCGCTTTTTACTTTTGTTAATTGTTCGGGACGATTTAGATATCTTTTGTTAAAATATTGTCTGGTTATTTCTGGCGACAACATTATTGTTACGCCTGTCTTTTCTGTTTGTCTGCCACGTTTTATTCCGGCTATACTTGGCATACCTAATAACCGAAATCCATGGTAGAGTTCTGTATTGCCATTTGGGAAGTACATACAATAAGAATAGTCACATAGATTTTGCAAACTATTAATAAAATTTAACGATTCTTTACCGCTTGGTCTTTTAATTTTGGAATATATTTTTCTTACTAACTCATTAATATTAAATCTTACTATTCCACAAAAGTGATTTCCTGTTTCGGATTCTTCTAAAGAAATCTTGCAACCTTTTTCTTGCCAGATATGTATTACTGCTAAAAATATTCTACCATCAAAAGTTGTAAGTATGCCCGTTTCTTTAGTACCTCTTTTTATTCTTCCCCGGACCAATGTCCCGTTTATTATTCCTTCATGTGTTGATAATTTTATAGGCACTTCATCTGATTTTGATTTATTAGTTGAAAGCGTGAAAAAGGTATTACTTAAAAGTGTCGGAAATTTTATTACATCTTCTTTAAAAGCAATATCTAATGATGTTTTATTTTCATCTGACTCTATTTCATTTGTTAATTTTAGTTCTGCAAACAGTTGAATCTGATTTGGGCTTTTATATGAATGCAAATTTTTTCTGGTTTCTGGTTTTAAAATTGCTTTTATTTTCATTCGTTCTTTTAACATCGTTGTAAAGTAAGAGGCTGGGTTTTTAACTTCACTCATTTGAATTTGATACTTTAATTCTCCTAGTTCTTCAGCTACAATACCCTCTCCAAGCAATGCAATAGCCTGTTTATAGAAGCTTATACTATGTCTTGAATGTGTATACCGTAGTATTTCATCTATTAACCAGTCACTCACGAGGCCTCCTTAAAAATGGTTTTAGAAATGTTTTTGGTTTTTCTTTTGTTTTATTGCGTAGCAAAATCATTAAAACTTGAGTTTTTCTCCTTAATGACTCTAATAACTTAAGTCATTAATAACTTAAGACCTTTATTTATCTCTCAAAGTGGTGTACCAAACCTCGTTTTAGAACCCCAAAAGGTGTACCAAACCTCGTTTTAGAACCCCAAAAGGTGTACCAAACCTCGTTTTAGAACTTAAAAAAGTATAACAAACTTCTATCACTCGCCTCATACTAATTCCTAATCTTTAGGATCGCGTTTATAGTCTCTGTCAGTTGCGATATCGCTTTCCAGAATTATCATTGCACTACCGGGATTAGTAAAACCTTGATTTTCTATCATTCCCTTAATGTTTCTTTCCAGTGTGTCCGGATTAGTTTTGCCCCATCTATATAATGCAGGAAAGTTTTTCTTGTCTATTTCTTCGCCGAGAATTATTACTTTATCTTCATTCATAAAATTTCCATCATATTTTTTTGTAAATATCCCCTCTGGACCCAATTAAGTGAATGGGAACCTCCTTCTTTAATTCATTTATTTCATAGATAATTCTTAAATTGCCTATACGGAATCGGTATAAATTCTGCCCGTGGATTCTTTTTATTTTACCACCAGGATGATAAAAAGGATTATCCTCAATATACAGAAAACAATCTCTTAATAAATCCTGTGTTTTCTTATCAACTTTTCTACAGTATTTTTTCGCCTGCGATGATAAAAGAACTGTAAATTTATCCATTAAGCACTTCTCTCCACGGAGTGTATTTGCCTTCTCTGTACTCTTTTCGTCCTTTTTCAATCAGATCCCACGATTTTAAACTGAGCTCATCTTCGATGTATTCTACCACCATTTCTCTAATTAAAGTTGAAACTGATTTATATTGTTTTTCGGCGATGTCTTCAAGTAAACATGCAAGTTTAATCGGCATTTTAACCCCAATAAGCTTAACTTTTGTTTCCATATATTCCTCCCGTTAAACATAGTATAACATAATTTAATTATTTTGTCAAGGCTTTTTTATTTTAAAAAGATTTTTTCTAGGCAGTGGCGATACATTTATAAAAAATCAAAACTTATTTATAAACTCCCGACAAGCGTCTTCGGGTGAAAGGTTTAAATATATTTCTGTTGTAGTTAAATGGTCGTGTCCTAAAAGATGCTGTAATGTACGTGTTGATATATTTCTTTTAATGCAGTTTACGGCAAATGTATGCCGTAAGACGTGTGCTGATACGGGTTTTGTTATCCCGGCTCTATTCGCTACTTTTGTTATATGCCATTGCATTGTTCGTTTTTTTAAGTCAATAGTGTCTTGCAAAGCAAACCACGCCGAAAAAATTGTATAAGCCCTTTCAGTCATC
>Ga0208246_1001876_pt1 | contig 10721 bp, 7 predicted proteins | sample RifOxyD2_FD_184039 | JGI IMG/M metagenome (GOLD analysis project Ga0208246, IMG submission 184039) | Soil microbial communities from Rifle, Colorado - Rifle Oxygen_injection D2 (SPAdes) | ecosystem: Environmental > Terrestrial > Deep subsurface > Rock core/Sediment | place: Rifle, Colorado...
GTAAACATTGCGGAACGTGTGATTCCCCTCAGCCAGGAACCACAACTGAAACCACTCATTGATATTCCAAGGATGGCAACGATTACTCAGACCATGGTCAAAGATAGTATCGATGCCTTTGTGAACCGGGATACGGAACTGGCACGTTCGGTATACGAACGAGACTCCACCGTAGATGCCCTGAATGACCAGATATTCCGCGAACTGTTGACTTATATGATGCAGGACCCGGCAAACATAACGCGGGCTGTCCATCTGATCCTGATTTCCCGTCATCTGGAAAGAATCGCCGACCACTCCACAAATATTGCCGAAGAAGTCGTATATATTGTCAAGGCAAAGGTAGTCAAACACCGCGGCTATAATCTGGAAGAGCCTTAGGGTGTCTATAAAACATAAAAACGCCACATATTTACAAGCAGCGCTTTCGCCAGTAGCAAGACCAAATTCTAAACTTCTGTATATACTGCTCTCGCTTATACCGCTCTGTGTTTTCCTCAACTCACTCCAAAGCGGGTTTGTTTACGACGACATCGGGGTAATCGAGGATAATTATTTTATACGCTCACTGCAGAATATCCCAAAAATTTTTAGCAGAAATTATTTTCACCTTGCTAATGAATTAAGCTACCGCCCAGTCGTTACCCTCAGCTATTTTGTGGACTATGCAATCTGGCGCCTCAATCCCTTTGGATACCACCTGACCAATGTCATCCTCCATGCAATAAATTGCTTTCTATTATATGCCGTAGTTTTACGGCTTGTAAGGAAACGCTCTGTTGCATTGTTCTCAGCCATACTATTTTCAATTCATCCGTGTGTAACGGAGGCTATAAATGCCATCAGTTACAGGGAAGATATACTTGCTACCCTATTTATTTTTCTCTCATGTCTTTGCCTGGTCCATTCGGGTAAAAAGGTTTATTACGCACTATCACTACTATCCTATCTGTTAAGCTTATTTTCTAAAGAGACAGCTATTGTGATGCCATTGTTTATCCTTTTGTATTGGGCATTTTTTATGAGGAAATACCCTTCTTCACTTTTGGCTGTTCAAAAAGATGCGGTGAATTTTCCTTCTACTTTACGATCAAACAGCGATGAATCTTTTCGTTCTGCAAAGACAGGGTGGGTTAGATATTTTACAAACTATTATCTTGGGTACATTTTAATAAGTTTTTTCTATTTAATAATACGCTTTATTGTCTTGGAAAACCCATTGGAAGCGTCCGTTGGTTACATACAAGGGAGTATCACGATAAATTTCATGACGATGATCAAGATACTAGCCTCGTATGTGAAACTCATGTTTTTGCCGTTTCACCTGAGTGCAGACTATACGATTGCCCCTGTCCTGTCAATCTTTGAGGCCTCCTTTATTACAAGTCTTATCCTGCTTGCCGTTGTGGGTATTATTATTTTTAAAACTATATATGGAATCACATCTTTATCTATTTTAAACAGGAATCGGATATGTAGTTTGTTCATGCTTTGTTTTTTTATAGCGCTGTTACCGGTCTTAAATATCGTACCGATTAGGCATATCATGGCGGATCGATATCTTTATCTTCCTGTTGCTGGATTTTGTATCGTTATAAGCGGGCTTTTATTCCACGGCGTGATTACTCAACCTCCCGTAAACAAGCGGGGAAAATTTCCTGTTTATAACCACAATATATTAAGCAAGATTGCCTTTATTATTCCTCTCATATCGATACTCTGCATCTTTTTCACTACGAGGACCATTTTAAGAAATAGGGATTGGCGGAATGAATATACCTTTTGGACAAAAATTCTTAGTGAGCAGCCACAGAATTACGATGCGCATAATAATCTGGGGAATTACTTCTATAAGCAGGGAGAGCTGGATCGGGCGATTTATGAGGTAGAAGAAGCAGTCAGATTAAAGAAGAATTATCCCGAAGGACATAACAGCCTGGGAACGATGTATATAGACAAGGGGCTTGTTGACAAGGCCATTGCAGAGTATGTTGAGGCATTGAAATATAAGCCTGTATTCCCCCAGGCATACTATAATCTGGGGAATGCTTATATTAAAAAGGGGATGGTGGACGACGGCATTGCCTTTTTTAATAAGGCAATTAGCCAGGGTATGTATAATCCCCAGGTCTTTAACAACCTCGGTAGTGCATATATGAAAAAAGGCATGATGGACGAAGCTATCATTCAGTATCAACGGGCGTTATCGGTCTATAAGGACTTTGTGGAGGCACACAGTAATTTGGGTTATATGTATACAGAAAAAGCTGACTTAGACAGGGCCGTGTCTGAACTCAGAGAGGCATTGAGGTTGCAGCCCAGCCATGCCAATGCCCACAACAATCTGGGGGCAGTCTATTGCCAGCAGGGATTATGGGATATGGCGCTCGATGAATTCATGAAGGCCATCAGATTTGATCCGAAAAATGCCAGCGCCCACAAAAATATCGGCATAATTTATTTTACAAAAGGGGACAAACAAAGGGCAAAAGAACACCTTTTCCAAATGCTGAAATACGACCCGAATTATTTGAAGGATGCGGGTATTTACGCAATCGTTTCGCAACTCGGGTTAATAAAGGAATAATATGCCATACAGCCAATTTTTTGTCATTCCCGCAAGTTAGAACCGTATCTCTTATGCATAACAAATAATTAAACCCTCTTGCGGGTTCATGTTTGTAACGTGAACCCACATTTCCATACTCGTATATGTAGATTAATATAAACAATCTTTGAAATATATTTTTGAATATTAGTTCAAAATATTTTCTGCATATTCTTTCTCTTATCCTGCTCGATCCAGAAGAACAGAAAGGGCACCAAGTTCCTGTTTTTGTATGTGCGGGAGTGGCTCTCCAAACATGTCCTTTATCGCTTTTCTACAGTGGGGGCAGATTTTTTGTTTTCGTAACAGTTCAACTCACCGCAGAGAACGCCGAGATCGCAGAGGTTGTTAGAGAATAGACAGAGAAATTATACGGATTTTTCTCTGTGTAAGTGTTTTTCTCTGCGTTCTCCGCGCCCTTTGCGGTGAACTAGTACAGTTTTTCTTCGTGACTTGGTGTCTTGGTGGCGTGAAAAGCTGCCAAAGACATGACTTAAAATCATTTAGGATTTTCTGGAGGAGGCAGCGCTTTCCAGGATGGCATCCACCAAGCCGGGGATGGTATATTCCTTAGCCTTGATGTCAACACGGAGTCCCATTTCCTCGGCAGTTTGTGTGGTAATCGGACCGATGCTGGCAAATCTGACGTGACCATTGAATGCTGAAATGTTTTTCTCACCGACGATTTGTATAAAATTCCTTACAGTAGATGAGCTTGTGAATGTGACGATATTAATCTCACCGTTTTTGATTTTGTCAATAAGATTAATGTCCTTCGGTTGCGCCATGACGGTCTTGTAAGCCACCAGATCGGTAACCTGTCCCCCCAATTTTTGAAGCTCTTCGGGTAGAAAACTTCTGGCAATATCCGCCCTGGGCAGCAAGAATTTTTCGCCCTTTATAGCCGTTACCTTCTTTAATTCTTCCACAACTGACTCTGCAACAAACTTGGGCGGCCTGCAATCAACCTTTATGTGATACTTTTTTATTCCTTCTTCCGTTGCGGGTCCAATGGCGCAAACCTTGATGCCTTTAAGCTCCCGGATATCCTTTCCCAGTTCAAACAGCCGTCGGAAGAATGCATCAACACCGTTAATGCTGGTAAAGACGAGCCAGTTAAAGGTCTGAATATTTTTTATGGCTTCGTCCAGGGGCTGAATGGAATCCGGTTTTGCAATTTCAATGGTGGGGAATTCGATGACATGCGCGCCATATTCGTATAATTTATCGGCAAATTCGCTGGCTTGCTCCCTCGAACGCGTCACGACGATCGTCTTTCCAAACAATGGTTTGGTCTCAAACCAGTTGAGTTGATCCCGCAGGTTTACGACCTCACCGACAATGGTAATTGCCGGTGGTTTTATATCTTTGGCCTTCTGGACGATGGTATCCAGCGTTCCTACCACGGTTTTCTGTTGAGAAGTGGTTCCCCACCGGATTACGGCAACAGGGGTATCTTTGGAACGCCCGTGTTTCATGAGCTGTTCGGTAATATACGGAAGGTTCTTAATCCCCATATAAAAAGTGAGCGTGCCAATGCCGGTGCTGATCTTTGCCCAGTCAATGGAACTTTCGTCTTTTGTGGGGTCTTCGTGTCCGGTGATTAGCCCAAAGGTGGAGGTGCAGTCACGATGGGTGACAGGAATGCCTGCGTAGTTAGGCGTTGCAATGGCTGCGGTAATGCCAGGGACTACCTCGAAAGGTATATCGTTTTCGCGGAGCACCAGTGCCTCTTCTCCGCCGCGCCCGAAGACGTATGGATCGCCTCCCTTTAATCGGGTTACTATTTTGTCTTCCCGCGCCTTTTTCACGAGGAGTTCGTTAATCTCTTCCTGTTCAAGGGTGTGTGTGCCACCCTGTTTACCCACATAGATAAATTCTGCGACGGGTCTGGCATGTGTGAGGAGGCTGGCATTTACCAGATAATCATAAATGATCACATCGGCCTTTTTAATGCATTCTAAGCCTTTTACGGTGATAAGGCGTGGGTCGCCCGGACCTGCGCCTACAAGATATACCATACTGCGTTTCATTTAACAAAACCTTTCGCTAATATTTTTAATTTAAATTAAAAATATCATAATATTGAAAATTTACCTATCAATCAACTATGTTTTATTACCTTGCAAAAATTTCTTTTCTCCATTTTCATGAGGACAAGTTTTGGCAAGTTTTTTTAACCTTCCCTTCATCCCCTCCTTCGCAAGGAGGGGATGTGGGTGGTTATTTTAGTTGCGACAGCAGCGCTATGGTTTTTGTGCAGGCTCTTTAAAATAAGCCATCCGTTCTTTATTCGCTACAATTCTTTTAACTGCCTCAATCGCATTTTCCCTGATATCGATATTTTCGTTATTCACCAGGGATTGAAGTTCAGAAAGAGCTGAAGGATTACCAATCCTGCCTAATGCCCATGCCGCAGCGCTTACGACAGAAGGTTCTTCATCCTTCAATGCCCATAGTAATGAGTTAACAGCCCTTTCGTCTCCAATCCAACCAAGGGTCTGCGCCACACGTTCCCTCGTAAATTTATTAATTTCGCGCAGTGAACTTATTAACGACTTTACTGACGGGTTACCGATTTTTATCAGCGCCCATCCCGCCCTGCGCCTCGTTGATTCTTCATTATCCCTCAGGGCATTTGTCAAAAGGGGAATGGATTTCTCGCCGATTGCGGCTAACGCCCATGCAGCTTTTGTGCGCGCCCATGCAGCATCTTCTCCTGCATCGGTAATCAGGATATTGAAAAGGATGCTCATGGCCTTATCGCTGCCGATACGCCCTAATGCCTCAATGCAGGCGCTTTTGACATGCCAGTTTTTCTCTTTCATAAGCGCATTAATCAGCGCATAAACTGCACTCTGGTTTCTGGGCATTCCCAATGTCCTTGCAATGTCGTATTTAACCTCTGGGTCTTTTTCAGTTCTTAATGTTTCAACCAGGATGGGGGCTGATTGAGTTGCACCCAGCCTTTTTAAAGCAAGCACTGTTTCCCTCCGTACCTCAACATTTTTATCATTCAGGAGTGAGTGTAGGTATGCCGCCGTGCTTTCATCGCCGCAAAATCCAAGCGTCCAAACGGTAATTTGTTTTACCTGCGGATGCTTATTTTGAAGAAGTTTTAGGAGAGGTATCACCGTGTATCTCCGCGGCAGCACCATCATCGCCGAAGCGGCATTCCTTGCCTTATCGGAGTCATCGTCTGCCATTGTCTTCACTAAGGTTTTTACTTTTTCTTGAACAAAGGAAGCATTGTCTGCTTCTAACTGTGGACGATTAATTTCCCTGTCTTTAAATGGCTTTTTACCGCCCACTATGTGTCGGTTGATATTCAGGATGTCCATGGCGACGCATGGATAATCTACCAGGATGACATCCACTCCCATCTTAACCCATTTTTTCAGCATCTTTCCGTCGTCATTATTGATCAAGGATGTGAATACGTATTTCTTTTCTTCGTGGATAAGATTTAGTTTTTCTTCTATCAGTTCTTCCGGAGATACATAAACGAGTTCTTTTCCAAAGAGTTCGGCATCTTCAGGGTTGAAATTTCTCAGTGTTCCCCATAAATATACTTGTGAGGACATTTCGTTTGTCTTTACCAGGTCGAGCACCTGTTTTTCCAGGCAGGTCTGTTTGACATTCAAAATCAATTTAAGGTTGTTAATCTTACAAAATTTTAGCACATCAGAAAGGAGCGGTACCTGCTCGTTCTTAAACTCAGCGCCGCGCCATGAACCGGCATCGTATTGTTGTATTTCGGCATATAACAACTGGTCAACACGCCCCTTCCCATCAGTTGTTCTATCGATCGTTTCATCGCACATCAATATGAGCTGATTATCCTTTGTTTGCCGAATATCAATTTCAATACCATCGACACCCAATGCAACAGCCCTCCTGAATGCGGCAAAAGTATTTTCCGGAACGTCCTCCAATATGCCATGGTGAACGATGATTTCAGGCCGTTTTGTGTCTTCAGCAAAAACGGAGGTTATCGAAAAGAACATTAAAAATAAAATGGTGGACAGAAAATATCGCATGTTTTTATTCATTTATTTTTTTCTTTGCTGATGAGTTGCCAGTGAGGTCTGCCTTCCCAGGTGACTCGTTTACCTACCATATCAAAATAAACCTTTTCTGAAAAAGTTCTAGATCCTTCCTTTCGTAATTCTGCCTTTGGGTTACCTGTCAGTAGGGCTACATTTTGAATCAAATCCCAGGTGAGGAGAGAGCCCAGTCCTTCACTGCCATCCAGACCTTTGCTGCAAAAATAAACATTGCCGGTTGCAATGATTTTATTTATTTTTTTGTTATTGTTCAGGTAGGCATCAAGCTGGTCGCCATTCAACTTTTGTCCGCCTTGCGTAACCTCTGCTTCACCGTAAAAACTGGCTTTTTTCAGCGCATCATTATAGAGCATTTTCTCAGACCAATTGACCTTTATATCAGATTCTTCACCATTTTCTTTGGGAAGGGTTCCATCCCCTTTTTCGTATAAACTCCCATTGCCCTCGCAAAGTATGCTATTTTCGTCTTCATAAAGCAACACACGCGGGGCAAGAATTTGCCTTTTATTTCCTTCTCTCAGTATTGCGAATGGCTGCCCTCGTAAGGTAGTGACTTTATTTTTTGCATCCCACGTAGCCTGGTCTCCAACAGCCTCGCTGAACAAGTTACCTCTTTTATCTATGATATGGATTTTTTCGGTAGCCTTTAGAGTCTGTAGATTATAATCATGGTCGTTAAATGTTACATTCAGATTATCACAAATCAGGGTGGAACCTTCTCTTTTGACCTCGATGCCCTTTTCAAAACTGGCCTCTCGCGTCTCGTCCTGGAAATTCATTTTCCCTTCCCATTTCACGCTGATATTGTTTTCGGCTTTGTCTTTAGCAACCGCGGTCTTCTTTTTTCCTGGTTTTCCTTTAATCTTTGCGTTTAAGCTGCCGGAACTCGGAACGTCTATCTTGCTTGCATCTTTATAGAATATCATTTTCAGGGCGTCAATATTCAGGTCGGCCTTGACGAATTCAGCCTTGTGAGCGTCTTCCAGGATGGCGCTTTGAGTATTAACGTCCCAGGTGAGAAAACTTCCTTTGGCGATTTTTGTTCCCTGTGATGCAAGCACATTTCCACTGGCAATGGCCTGTTTCGTTTGTCTCGTTTTCGGGTCGAGATAAACGACCAGTTTGTCAGAAAAAACGGTTGAACCGCCTTTCCTGACCTCGACATTATCGTTAAAGGTCATGATATTTGCATCGGTGTTTCTATCAAATATGAGTTGTCCGCTGGACCTGATGAAGGTTTTTTCGAGGGGAGTTTCTTTTGAGGTGTTTTCCTCTGAATGACTCGTATCTTCCTGAGAAGTTTGAGCATCGTTGTGTGAAGCGATGTCTTTGGACAGAAAAAAGAGGTCGTTTTTGATTCCATCCATCTCCATCTCCGCATCTTTTTTGATCCACATCTTTTTATTGATAAGGTCAATCTCACAGCCCTGTCCGACAATTTTCACGCCTTTCCCATTAATGGTAACGGGATCGTCCGTATACACATACTTTTTTTCGGGTAAATATCTCAGATAGTCCGTATTGAGCTGGGTTTCAGGATCGAGATGAACAACCACGTTATCTGAGAGATAGCCTTCATTCGAGGTATTGTTCATCTCCCCGCTGTCGGACGTAATTAACACAGACTGCGTTCCATTTTCAGTGCTTGCAGAGTCCATCACCTCGATTTCCGGTTCGACGATTTTATAAACATTATTACTCAGCAGATAGGTACTCTTGCCCCGCATAACTAACACTTCTTTCCCTTTTTCATCGTAATGTGGAACAGAGAGATCCTGTACAGTTTGGGTGATTGAATCTTTATTGCTTATACCATGCGCCTCTGCTGGTAATTGAGGACTTTCCTTTGAGGCAGGACCTTCCTTTTGACTCTTTGTGTACTTTCGCGGCTGGGATATTACCAGTGATACAATGATGGCGAGTACGCATGCTGCCGAAATACCTATGAGTATGTATCTTCGTTTGGTCATATTGTTATGAAAGTAAAGATGTGTTTCTTTCCTAAAATGATATTCTTGAATATTGAAAATTTATAACATTTAGTTATGTACTGTAAAAATAAGGTCTTAATTGTTCTTCCGGGATGTAACGTCATGCCTGTCTAATTATTACACGCAGGGTTCCTAAATCTAATTCGTCATGGATTGGTACCGTTAACGTTTGTTTCGCTCCCGCAGTGCTAATGCGCCTGAGTTTTACATGTGAGCCTTTTTGTGAGTGAAAGGTAAATCCAAATTTATTTAAAATCGAAATAACTTCCTTTCCCTACAGTCTTTTCAATTTAGGCAACATTCGCTGTAGGTTCCAATTCCATAGTCACAAGCAGAGTTGGGTTAGGTGCCAAACCAAATTCAGACAAATCTTCGTTCTCTAAATGCAGCGCTACCGCTTCTTTGAGATTAATAATTGTTTCATCAAGAGTTTTCCCCTGTGTAACAACTGCTATTTCCAGACACTCGGCCACATAATAATCTGCCCCTTTTCTGACAAAAGCTTTAATGGTATGCTGAAAACTTTCTGGATTTCTACCACTCATAATTTTTCACTCCTTTCCTTTTCAGGGCGCTCTTGATACCGTTCCGTGATGAGATGCCATTTATCCTGGAATTTGAGTATTTTTTCTGCAACCTCTCGTACCGCCCCGCATCCCCCTCGTGCCCTGGTAACATAGGCCGAATGCTGCTTGACAATGGGTGAGGCGTTGGCGACCGCTACAGGAAACCCGACACGATACAGTATAGGCAGATCTATAAGGTCATCACCGATATAACATATTTCTTCATCCCGGAGTGCGTACTTCTTCAGTATCTCTTCGTAGGCGTCTAATTTGTTTTTAGCTCCCTGGTATACATCCTCAATACCCAGTTCACTTGCCCGATGGATTACCGCCTTGCAGGTCCTTCCGCTGATGATTGCGATCTTGATGCTGGCACGGTGGAGGTATGCGATGCCTGTGCCGTCCAATACATGAAATGCCTTTATTTCACGCCCTTCGGAATCAATATAGATGGCGCCATCCGTCAAAACACCATCAACATCTATGATGACCAGTTTTATATTTTTCATTAAAAAAATCCGTGTTTATCTGCGTTCATCAGCGTCCAACAGGAAAATTTTAGAATCCAACCTCCAGCAAATCCTGTACATCTATAATGCCAATGGGCGTATTAGAATCGTCAACCACAGGAATTTGATCGATCTTGTATTCTTTCAGTATCTTGTAAGCCTCGGCTACCAGACAACGGGAGTTAATGACCTTGGGTGATTGCGTCATGACATCTTTCACGCTGCCGTGCAAAAACGAGATACCGTTTTCCAAATGTCTTCTCAGGTCACCGTCAGTAAAAAATCCCACCAGTTTATTATGTTTATCAACGACACTCACGGCGCCGGGCTTGCCTGCTGTTTCAGTCATAATGCTGAGAACGTCCAGCAACGGCGTATCTTCAGTGGTTACAGGGTTCGCTTCATTCTTGCGCATAACCATTTCCACCGTAAGTAATTTCCTGCCAAGTTCTCCGCCCGGATGGTAGAACGCATAGTCCTCTTTACTGAGATTCCGTTTCTTGAATATCGTAAGGGCTAAGGCGTCGCCCAGAGCGAGCATGGCCGTTGAACTTGCTGATGGGGCAAGACCTAGCGGACACGGTTCTTCAATCTTTCCGATGTCAAGCACAACGTCACTGTGCTGCGCCAGAGAAGACTTACTATTCCCCGTAATGGCAATTACCTTCGCTCCCATCTGTTTTACAAAAGGCAAGAGTGTAACAACCTCTGTTTCGCCGCTGTTGGAGAGCGCCAGGACGACGTCCTCCGCAACGACCCTTCCCAGGTCGCCGTGTCTTGCTTCCGATGAGTGAATCCAATAGGAAGGCGTCCCCGTGCTTGCCAGTGTTGCAGAAATCTTCTGGCCGATAATACCTGCCTTTCCAATGCCCGTAACTACTACCCGACCTTTACAGGTAAAGATTAAATCAATGGCCTTCTGAAAATTATGATCCAGACGGTCGATCAGATTTTTAATTGCCTCCGATTCGAGTAATAGT
>Ga0208246_1001877_pt1 | contig 10714 bp, 8 predicted proteins | sample RifOxyD2_FD_184039 | JGI IMG/M metagenome (GOLD analysis project Ga0208246, IMG submission 184039) | Soil microbial communities from Rifle, Colorado - Rifle Oxygen_injection D2 (SPAdes) | ecosystem: Environmental > Terrestrial > Deep subsurface > Rock core/Sediment | place: Rifle, Colorado...
CCGCAAAACTCGATAGAAAAGGCCCGCTCTATCTTCGGCTCTTCCGCAGTTGCGTCCTCGGGGCCGACTGAATAGACCGAGACCATGTCTGGATAGTCAGCATTAAATTCATGCTCCGCGCCATACTCCTCCGCCTCTTCTTTCTTCATGACCGTGCGCATCACGGGGAGATGTGCTCTGATCTGCTCGTTTACAATCTCCTCCACTCGCTGCTTCTCCTCGTCGGTCATCTTTCGGGGACTTATAAAGTCGATGCGGAGTCGCTCGGCGGTGATGTTTGAACCACGCTGGTGTACCTCGGGACCAAGCACCATCTGGAGTGCCTTGAGGAGAATGTGGTGTGTCGTGTGATAGCGCACGGTCTGCACAGAGTGGTCTGCTAATCCTCCCTTGAACTTCTGCTCCGCGCCTGCGCGTGACTTAGCTTGATGCTCCTTCATCGCTGCCTCGTAGGCAGGCATGTCTACTTTCATTCCCTTTTCTTTGGCGAGCTCTTGAGTAACCTCCACCGGGAAGCCATAGGTGGTAAAGAGCACGAAGGCGTCTTCGCCGCTGATGGTCTCGCCCTTGAGCTCCATAAAATGTCGCATACCGCGCGCGATCGTTGCGCGGAACCGGAGTTCTTCCTCGCGAATGGTCTCTGTGATCTTCTCTTCGTTCTCGGCTAGGCGGGCGTAGACACCGGCGAACGGCGCAATTGCAGGAGCCACGAGCGACGCAAAGGTGCCCTCGGGCAGCCCAAGTACGTCGGCGTAACGCACAGCGCGTCGGAGGATGCGACGTAACACGTAGCCCTGAGCGGTATTCCCAGGCAACACGCCGTCGATAATCATGTGGGTTGCCCCGCGCAAATGGTCAGCAATAATACGCATGGGCTTAAGCCATTCACCCTCGTATGGCCTACCCGAAATCTTCACGAGAGCCGCAATAGTCTCGGCAAAAAGGTCGGTCTTGAAAATATCTGGCGAGTCGATCGAGGCCGCAAGAATGCGCTCTAGGCCGCCACCAAAGTCAATGTTTGGCTTTGGGAGCGGCTCGAACATAGAAGGCGAAACTTTCTTGTACTGCATGAAGACGTTGTTGCCGATTTCCATAAAGCGGCCGCAGTCGCAGTTCACATGACACTCCTTACCCCACTTGGGGTCGTGTGGAGTGCCGAAGTCGTAGAAGATCTCCGAGTCTGGCCCGCCCGGTTCGCCTACCGGCATGTTGGCCGGCACGCCAGCGCGGCTCCACCAGTTCTTCTTCACATCATAGGAAAAAATGCGGCCGATCTCGGGCGAGCCGTCAGGCTTTAGTCCCACCTGCATTCCTTTTTCGTAGCCGGCTTGCTCACTGCCAATAGTGACTGCTTTCGCATCAATTCCCTTCGCTCGGTAAAGTTTCTGCCAGATGGCAATCGCCTCTTGGTCTTCCGCAACACCAATACTCTCCTCGCCGCTAAAGACGGTGATATAGAGTTTGTGAGGATCGAGGCCGACGCCGTCCACGAGGAACTCCCAGATCCATTGGATCTGTTCTTGCTTAAAGTAGTCTCCCAAGGACCAGTTGCCTAGCATTTCGAAGAAGGTGGTGTGACGGTTGTCCCCCACTTCGTCGGCGTCTTCGGCGCGGAAGGCTCGCTGGCTGTTGACGATACGTGTCCCCTTCGGATGCTCTGCACCAAGCAGGTAGGGCACCATTGGCTGCATGCCGGAGCCAGTAAAGAGTGTGGTCGGATCATTTTCTGGCACGATTGGACCGCTCGGGACGACGGCATGCCCCCGTTCTCTAAAAAAGTCTAAGTACTTTTGTCTGATGTCTTTGGAGTTCATGGTTCCAGAATTTTAGCCTACTTGACTCAAAAATGGAAGCGTAGTTTAGTAAACTCAGAGGAGGTAACAGAGTGACAAAGAAGCAGCAGTTGATCCGGCTCTACGCCTGGATGAAGGGGAGTCCGGAAGAGATCTCCCGAGCAGGGGAGGCTGGGCAGTTAGACCGTATCGCGACTAGGCTGTCTAAAATACTAGAGCGAGCCAATACGCAGGGCAGAAGAGTATCAATACTCCGCAAACAGCTCCGGGGCGTTTCAATCAAGACGATTCAGGAAGTCCGCAGAGAATGCCACGGTTTCTGCGGTTTAGTGGGACTGGAAAAGGCCCTCGAATTCAGCCCCATGATCTGGATAGACCCCTTTGGGAGATGGGTCGTGTGAGCGACAGCGGCAAACAGGAGGTCGCAATGCGAAAAAGCAGTTGTAGATTTGGGCTAGTGCTATGGTTAATCGGTGTTGTTGCAGCGCTTATGGGAGTGCTGTTGAGCGCTGCGATGTACTACTACAACCTCAGCCCAGAGGTCGGCATACTAGGCATGAATCTCAGTCTCATTGGCGCCGTCATCCTCGTGATGTCGGCGCACTAGGTCGCGTGAAAGGCCGCGGTACAAGCTACCGCCCGGCCGACTACCGCGGCCTTTCATGTTTCTGTAATTGTAGAACATTAGCAGTAGAATCCAATTCTACGTAGAATTGGATTCTACTTTATGATGCCGCCGCCGAGGCATTCATCGCCGTTGTAGAGGACAAGCGACTGACCGGCTGCCACGGCCTCCTGTGGCGCATCGAATGAGACCACACATGTCTGTTCTTCGCTGGAAGCGTTGCTTCTAGTGAGTTCCAGGCGACAAGACTGGAGGGGCTGGCGGTAGCGGATACGGGCTTGGTAGGACTTGGTCGGGTCGGGGGCAACGCCACCTGTCCAGCTCACCTGCTCGAGTACACAGGACCGTCCTGCACTTGGACGCGGCGCGTCCAAGTGGGAGCTTAGTTCTTTAACCAGGATCTCGGTACGATCTCTGCGTGCGACGACAAGCTGATTGGCTTCGATGTTTTTGCCTATTACGTAGTATGGGGCGTCCGTAGGAGTCTTTTTCGTGATAGTAAACCCGCGGCGTTCGCCGATGGTGTAGAAGGTGACTCCCTCGTGGTGGCCTATTACTTCCCCACTTTCGTTCAAAACCTCGCCAGGAACTTCTTTGATATAATGCTTTAGAAATTCTTTCATATCTATCGCGCCCAAGAAGCAGACGCCCTGACTGTCCTTCTTTTCCGCTACCGGAAGGTTGAACCTTCTAGCCTCCTCACGTACCTGGGATTTGAGGAGGTGCCCGACAGGAAAAAGAGTTTTTGAAAGCTGCTCCTGAGTGAGCGTCCAGAGGAAGTAGGATTGGTCCTTGTTCGTGTCTACGCCAGCGAGTAGTTGATAATGCGTAGGCGCTAGACCAATCACACAAGTCTCTCTTGTGCGCCCACTTAGACACGGGGTGTCTAAGTGGGCCCCCGATTGTTGGACGTGGTTTGTGCTTTGCCGTACTCGGCTATAGTGCCCTGTCGCAATCCTGTCCGCTCCCACCGCAAGGGACTTCCTCAGAAAGGCATCGAACTTCACAAACTTATTGCACATCACGTCCGGATTCGGCACGCGGCCTCGGCGATACTCGTCGATCATGTAGTCGACGACATGAGCCTTGTACTCCTCCGTAAAGTCAAAGGTAAGAAATGGAATCTCAAGGTGAGCCGCCACCCGCATAGCATCCCGGCGCTCCTCCGGCCAAGGACATGGCAGCCAGTCGGGTGACCAGACCTTCATAAACACCCCGGTCACATCATGCCCCTGCTCCTTAAGCAACGCCGCCGAGACAGAAGAGTCGACGCCGCCACTCATGCCGACAAAAACACGGTCAGGCTCTAGACGATAGGCTTTAGGCTCTAGGGAATTCATGATAACGGGAAATCATAGCATTCCTAAGCCCTAGCGCCTAAAGCCTAGTGCCTAGTTAAGGTGCTTGGCCCGATTAAGCCGATGTCCCTCGAGATCAACCGCGTAATAGGTCTTACCATGTTTGTCTGCCAGATAGTAGAGATAGGGAGACTCCTTGGGGAAGAGCACGGCCCGAATGGCGGCAAGGCCGGGATTAGCAATGGGCCCTTCGGGCAAGCCCTTGTAACGATACGTATTGTAGGGAGAGTCTATTTGCAAATCGGCCTGGGTAAGCTGATCAGACGTTTTACCAAGAATGTAGCCGAAAACCGCATCTACTTGAAGTGGTATACCTAGGGAAAGTCGCTTGCGTAAGATGCCTGCGATGAGGGCTCGTGACTCGTCATCGTTCCCCTCTTTCTCTACGAGCGATGCGAGCGTGATAATGTCTGGGAGGCTGTAGCCAGACGAGGCTATCGCTATCTTGTATGGAGCGATCTGGACATCAAAATTATCTCGCATACGAGAAAGAATACTCTCCTCGGAGTCGAACTGCGTAAAGAAATAGGTGTCGGGAAAAAGATACCCCTCTTTGCTTTGTGCCACGGCAACGAACGACCTCGCAGAAAAGGCAGGGAGTTGTCTCTGCAGAATGTCACTCACCTCTTTGACCGTGCTCCCCTCCGGAATAGTGACCTTGGCGCGATCCACTCCAAAGTCCCCTCGGGTAATACGAGTCGCAATGCCAAGCGTACCGAGGCGCTTCGTAAACACATAGTCACCAGGAATGAGCGAGCGATCAAGACCACGCACGCGAACAGCGAGTGAAAGAAGCCAACTGTTACCAATATAGCCTGTCTCTTCGAGACGCCGGGCAACGCTCCGCAGAGACTCCCCCTGGTCGATGTGGAAAAAGCTACCCAAGGGATACGCATACGGAGCAGCATTTAAGTGTCCGAGTAGCCCGATAGCAAGAAACAGGAACAAACAAAGGGACACAAGAGCTACTCGTGGCCAAATCGATTTTCGGGGAATCTGTTCTTGCATAGCCTCATATTTTCGCACAAAAGTAGCTGGGCTACAAATACAACCAGTACCCGCGCACAGACCGTCCAAAACGGGCCCGGAATCCCTGCTTCCAAATGCATGAGGAAGCAAGGCTTCCAGTTATGGACGATCTGTTAGACAGGAAGATTCGCAGGAGGCTCAGCTGCCTTTGACTCGAGGCGATCGAGAGCTGGGGTAGCAGCGACTGAGCCAGGCAGGTGCCAGATAGTTGCAAGCTCTTCGTAATTCATGGTGTAGGTAGGACGATCATGCGGATCGTAGAAATAGCCACGATTACGATAGGCGTCGAAAAACAACTGCTTCAGCCTCTTCGTCTTCGTCCCATAGAGCTCTTGGTAGCGCTCACGAAGGAGTGTCGGCTCGCTTGCTGCTGACGCTACAGGCTTAAAACTGTTTAAGTGGACACTGCCATACTGCTTCAGAGCACCACCGATAGCACCGCCAATGCCCATGTTGAATTTATCTTTCTTGGCTACATACATGCCACGGATGCCGACATCAAATGCTGGCTTCGAAACGGCCCGGGTTACGGCCTCAGCGACCTCACGATCTGGAGGTGAGACTGTCTTAAACTTCTCACCCGGCTCGTAGAGCTTCTTTAGGTATTCGTCAGCATCCTTCTTCCAGAGCGGCGCACCGGTGTCGTCTGCCTTTGGCGACATGATTAGTATCTGCAACCACATCTGATGGTCCGGCGGCACCGAGCCAAGAGCCTCAAGCGTGGCGGTGATGGGGTCGGTCTTCACTTCTTCCTTTACATTCTTGTCAGGGCCGATGCCGAAGTCGTAGTAGGTCTTAATGGGAATGTAGGTTTCCTTGCGAGCCTTCCTAAACTCGACTCCAAACACCTCCCAGTCGGTGTCGGGCTCCAAGTAGTTAATCGCAGCGGTGTAGTCTTCTGTCTCTGTAATTTCTACTCCCGGATACTGTGCATAGAATTGTGCCTCTACTTGATTGCGAAAGTTTGCAGGGATATGCACAAGAAAACGGAGCTTCCCGCCGATACAAACGAGCTCCAGGGACGACCAGAGGCGAACAAAGCCTTTAAACTTCTGATTATACTTATTACCTGCTCCCGGCTGGTTAAAAGCGTTGAGCACCACCTCCATAGCAGCAGGAGACTTCATGATCTCACGTGGGAGGCGTATCTCGAGGGTGACCCACTTCACCCCAGCAAGAAAACTCTGCAAGAGATACTCTCGCCAAGTTTGATGTGCAAAGAAGAGAAGAATGATCGGCAGTGAAATAGGCGCCATTTGCACCATGGCAACCAAGCAATAAAAGAGTCCACCGAAAACAATGTTTATGAGTACATCCATGGTAAAAACCTCCCAAAAACAAACAGAACGCGGTACCGTCCTATTGTACCGCGCATTCAGAGACCAATGAAGTGGAGAAGCATTACGCTATCGCGTACTTGTGATCCTGCTCTTTCTTAAAGAGCCTGGCATTCTGTAAATTGACAATAATCGTGTTCTCTTTGACGTAGCGCTCCTTGAGCACTTTGGCAATAATGTCTTGTCGCGACAGGCTGCCGTGCTTCTCGAGAATAGCATGAATGATATCCTTGACGGTGCCCTTGTTGTAGCCCCATTCGGTAAGTGCATAGAGTCCGCGGCCAACAAGTACAAAGCGGCTATCTTTAATAAGCTCGTTATGACACGTGGCAACATGTGCACTCTTACCAAACGTCTTTGCGATCTCCTTTGCTACCTCTCGGAAATGCATTGGCGAACCATGTTTGCGTAGTATCAAATAGGCGTAATCACGAATGCCCCGCGCCTTAATGTTTGGCGAGTGACTCATCCCCCACTCGCCAAGTGGATTAGGGCCAATCTTCTTCGAGAGGGTAAGCCAATGGCGAGCCAAGTGCTCGTCGGGGGCAGCATCACTCTTGTGCTCCTTGATCTTTGCGATAAAGCGCACGATCATATCCGCTTCGGAGACCAGATCATCATCCTTCAGATCTGCGTGCACGGCGTGCAACGCCTTGCGAACGGCTTCGTTCATCTCGTGGTCTACTACCCAGGTATGATGGAAATCGTCGTCTTCCTTTACTTTTGTAAAATCGTCACCGAGGACCAGAAAAAAGTGAATATGATTCTGTGACGTCTTGTCACTCGAAATGCTCTTAAAAAATTCACGCTCGTGTACGACACCACCATATTTCTCGACGAGTATTCGGAGCTCGTTCCAGACTTCGCCAATCTCTTTAAATACCTTTGATTTACGAATCTGCCCAAGCGAAAAGTTCTCTATCTGGCGAACTCGCTCACGAGTGATGTGGTACTCCTGACCAATAGCCTCGAGGGTCATGCACTCTGGAGCTGTGCCGAGACCGTATCGTTTCTTGAGAATATCTCGACCACGGTCGTTCAGAACACTGAGGAGGGCCTTGCTGATCTTCTTCGGGTTGAAGCTGATTTTGGCAGTGAGTTTATCTTTACTCATGTGGTTAGTTATAGCATTATATGCTGACTAGGTCAAGATCTGTCAAGAGTTACGATGTTCACCAGCTTCTGGGGAATGTAGATCACCTTTGCTATCGCCTTATCTTGGAGCCACTTGGCAATTTGGGGCAAACCTTGGGCCTTTTGCAGAGCTTGACTTTCTGTCATAATTTCGGCGGTTTCGAACTGCGCCCGCACCTTGCCGTTCACTTGGACGGTGATGCAAGAGCTCCCGCCCGCAAGCTTCTTGGAATCGTAGGTAGGCCAAGGTGCCTCGTGAGTATAGTTTGCGTTCCCGAGACCATGCCACAGCTCTTCAGCAATATGAGGAGCGAAACCGGAAAGCAAGAGGAGTAACTTTTCGTAATCCTCCTTGCGCACAACAGTCTGCTTCTCCATCTCATTTACAAGAATCATCAAGCTGCTCACTGCGGTGTTAAACTTCATCTCCTCGATATCCTCGCCCACTTTCTTGATGGTCTGATGGATGAGTCTCTCCAACTCGGGCGTAACCGCGGCCTGCCCTATCTTGTCCTGCACTCTCCATACTTTTTCTAGGAATCGATAGACACCCACCATCGTTGCTGAGTTCCAAGGTACCGCTTGATCAAACGGAGCCATAAACATTTCGCATAAGCGAAGTGCGTCTGCGCCAAAGCGTTCAATGAGATCGTCGGGGCTCGCACCATTGCCTTTCGACTTCGACATCTTTGCACCATCCTCGGCTAAGATGAGTCCGTGCGACGTACGCTTCGCATACGGCTCATCCGCGGGCACTAACCCCTGATCAAACAAGAACTTATGCCAGAAGCGTGAGTAGAGTAAGTGGAGCGTCGTGTGCTCCATGCCACCGTTGTACCAATCAATGGGCAGCCAATGCTTGAGCTTTTCGGGTGCAGCAAAAGTATCCTCATTGTGAGGATCAATGTAGCGCAGGAAATACCAACTTGATCCTGCCCAGTTCGGCATGGTGTCGGTCTCTCGCTTGGCCGAGCCACCACAGGTGGGACACACGGTGTTTACCCATTCTTCAATTGCTGCAAGGGGCGACTCCCCTGTTTCCGTGGGTTGATATTTCTCCACTGGTGGCAACACCAACGGCAGCTCGTCCTCCGAGAGCGGCACAATGCCACAGAGCAAGCAGTGCACTACCGGGATCGGCTCACCCCAATACCGTTGGCGGGAGAAGACCCAGTCGCGAAGCTTGTAGGCAACATGCGCCTCTGCTCCTAGCGCTTCGCGAATGCGCTCTCGCGCGATCGCACTTGGTAAGCCACTATGCTTCCCAGAATTAGTAAGGATGCCGTCCTCGGTCCAAATGCCATTGTTATAAAACTTCTGGAACAGATACTGGTGAAGCGGGTCCTTCACTTTGTCTTCGGCGGCTTGCTTGCTCAACCACTCTACCGTAAACTTCCCTGCCTCGTCGGCTTCGAGCTTCTCTGGTATGCGTGCATCGTCGATAAGGTCGAATGAGAAACCAATGACCTCGATGTTACGGTTTACATTCTTCGAGTGCGCTCGGTAGTGGTGGTGCACCGTCTCTGAAGTGCCTGTATGTTTTACGTGGAGGTAGCCAGTCTCCTCTTTGATCTCGCGGAGAGCGGTTGCAAGCGGGTCTTCCCCCTCTTCCCTGCCCCCACCAATGAAGATGTTTCCGCCCATCTCTTTGCCCCAGTTTATGGAAAGATAGGTGTCGTCCTTGGGATTGCGAATAATAGCGACAATACTCTTGCGGTCTTCTTCGTCGGGCAAAGGCGTACCGGTGACCGGCTCGAGAACAATCTCAATCGGCAAGCCAAACTTCTGAGCAAAGTCGTAGTCTCGCTTGTCATGTGCAGGTACACCCACAAGCGCTCCGGTACCCACATGTCCGAGCACAAAGTCGCTCACATAGATAGGCAGCTGCTTATCGGTAAGTGGATGGTGCACATACCAGCCGGTAAATACGCCGGTCTTCTCTTTGTCCTCTGCTGTGCGCTCCATGTCGGTAGCCTTTGCTGCCTGCGCCACATACACGTCCACTTCCTTCGCGTTCGGGAGCTTGTCGATATGGGTGCGGATAAACTCGCCGTCCGGAGCCACTGCGACAAAGCTCGCACCGTAGTTCGTGTCATGCCGTGTAGTAAATACGGTAATCTTTGCATCTTGTCCAACAACTGGGTACGTAATCAACACGCCCTCCGATCTCCCAATCCAATTGCGTTGCTGGATTTTAATCTTCTCGAGAAAGTTGACCTTGTCGAGATCTTTGTCTAAGCGGTCTGCATACTTGGTGATCGCGAGCATCCATTGCTCTTTCTCGCGCTTCTCCGTGGGCCCCCCATCGCGTTCGCAGCGGCCCGCCACCACCTCCTCATTTGCAAGGCCGATCTTGCAGGTGAGACACCAGTTGATCGGCATCTTGGTCTTGTACGCAAGCCCAGCCTTCAAAAGCTGGAGAAAAATCCACTGCGTCCACTTGTAGTATCTGGGATCAGTGGTATCCACTTCGCGGGACCAGTCGAACGAAAAACCGCATGCCTTGAGCTGCCGTCGGAAGTTGCTCGTATTTTCTTTGGTAATCTCGGCCGGTGGTCGGTTCACCTTAATGGCGTAATTCTCTGTTGGCAAACCAAAGGCATCCCACCCGATCGGATAGAGCACCTCGTGTCCTTCCATCCGCCGCTTACGTGTGATGACATCCATGGCGGTATTGCTTCTGATATGCCCCAAGTGCATACCGGCACCAGATGGATATGGAAACTCAATCAGGCCGTAGAACTTTGGCTTCAAGGAATTATCGTCGGCCCGGAATGTCTGATCCGCCTCCCACTTCTCTTGCCATTTCTTCTCTATCTTTTTGTGATCGTAGGGCTCCATAGGTCTAGTATAAAAAACTATACCACACTGCTTATGAATTAAAAGAGCCGTGCACCCCCGTCTCGTGGGGTGCACGGCATGTCTTTTTTGCGGGCGCTCTTGGTTGACCTCAGGAGCCCGGCGTCGACTCCGGCTGGGGCTGCGCGGCGGGAGCCTCGTCCGGCCATCGGGCGAACATTTCCTGGAGTCCGGCCTCATCCTCGGCGGCCAACATACCACCGAAGTTGAAGCCGGTGGCCGGATTCCAGAGGCCGAGATCTGCCATGAGATCGCAGAGCTGATCGAGCACTTCCGGCCTCGCCGTACGCACGAGCTCGAGCAAGCACTTGCGCCCATCCGCGCTGATCTTGCCTTCGAGCTTGATCAGATGCTCCCCGATGCCGTTGTGGAGGCAGAGGGAGAGCACCTGGTTGACCAGCTCGGCCGTCTCCTTCTCGCTGGGGTCGTAAAGCCACCCGTTCTCCGAGTTTCGGGCCCAGGCGAGGAAGTTCCTAGCCTCGCGACCGAGCACGGTGTCCGCGAGCGCGAACTTGGCGCGCGGGTATTCCGACTCGGCCACGAGCCCGAGGAAGTAGCTGAACACCGCTGGGCGGTTCG
>Ga0208246_1001885_pt1 | contig 10683 bp, 4 predicted proteins | sample RifOxyD2_FD_184039 | JGI IMG/M metagenome (GOLD analysis project Ga0208246, IMG submission 184039) | Soil microbial communities from Rifle, Colorado - Rifle Oxygen_injection D2 (SPAdes) | ecosystem: Environmental > Terrestrial > Deep subsurface > Rock core/Sediment | place: Rifle, Colorado...
ACGCTCACCTCTATCCGCTGATTTTATGATGAACAATGTCGGTGTAATAAATTATAACAATATTGAAATACAACAGGGTTTTAGTATAATTAACAGTATGAAAAAATTATTAAAAAGTAATTGGTTTGCTGTTGGATTGGTTGTAATAATTTATTTTGTAATTTCATTTTACAAAATTTATCTTACAAAAAAAATACCTACCTATGACCCTCAAAATAACATAGCATTTTATTCAACCGAATCTGCTTTTCACTACCGATATGCAGAAAAAATTGCTACAGGTGAAGGTATTCCTGAAATAGATTATAGAGCTCAATGGCCTGAAGGGCTGAATGTATATGATAATTTAACAATTGGTATGGAATTTGTTAGTGGTTATTTATACAGATTTTATTTGCTATTTAATAATACTATTACATTTCATAATTTTCTTATTTATTTCATTTGTTTTTTTTCTAGTTTATCAATTTTTGCCTTGTATCTTAATAGCTCATATATTTGTAATAATAAATATGCTGGAATTTTATCAGTTTGTGTGTATGTAGTTACACCAGCAAGCTTTATACGGACAACAGGTAATTTTATAAGAGAAGATTTTACACTTCCGTTTATATTTTTTAGTTTATTCTTTTTCTTAAAAATGATAAGAGAAAAAAAGATATTATATTCAATTTTATCAAGTATTTTTTTATTGATAGGGTTGTTAACTTGGCATTTTACCCAATTTTATTTAATAGCTTTTGCTATTACAGTTATATTTTCTTATTTTATTAGTTTATATGATGAAATAACAACAAAAAATATAGTTATTTTTATTTTAATTATTTTTGTTGCAAGTTTAATATTTCCTATATTGCGACATAAAATGTTTTATTTTTCAATACCAATGTTATTATTATATAGTTTGATTGCTATAAATATTCTAAATAAAAAGTATAATTTTAAAGGAGTAAAAATAATATTATTATTTATATGTTTGTTTTCAATAATATTTATTATTGTAAGTTTTATATTTAAAGGATATTCTGCTTATTCACACGTTATTTTATTGCCTTATTATAAACTGATATATTTATTTAAAAAACCAGATGAACCATCTTTATTGCCTTTTGATGTAAGATTATTTTGGGGAGATTCTTTTGATACACCTTCACTGCAAGATACCTTTCTTTTTTTCTCAATATTTTTATTATTAGTAATAATTCCGACTATTAGTTTAATTAAAATATTTTTAAGAAAACAACAGGACATCATTAAAATATTTTTATTATGTATTACTATATTTATTATAATATATTATATTATAGCTATAAGATTCTCCGTATTTCTTGTTTTTTTTACCTCAATGATTTTAGGTCTAATGACCGAACACAAATTAAAAAAATATTTAATACCCCTATTAGTATGTTCTATTATATTTCAGGTATATGATTTAAAATATTGGAGAAAAGGCGAATACAATGGATTAATGTCAAACCTTCTATTGCGTTTAAAAGTTAAATATAAAGAGCCAATTATCCTTTTTAGATCTTCATGGTATGATTGTATTTCATATATTAGGAAATATATACCTGAAGATAGTGTAATTCTAACAAATTTTGGAACAGGAGGTACATTATATGCATATACTAATTTAAAAATAGTATTAAATCCTGAATTTGAATCGAATGAAATAAGAAGGAAATATGAAGAATTTTTAAAAGTTATTTATGAAAAAAGTGAGAGGGATTTTTTTGAGCTTTGTGAAAAATGGAAAGTGGACTATTTTCTATATGAAACGAGATATGTTTTTGAAGATTCCAAAAAATCCCAAAGATATATTTCTAATAATTTAAATATTAATAAAAATAATCTTGTTTATAAATTTCATTTTGAACCACAGAAATTACGATATTTTTATTTAATTTATCAAAACAAAAGTTTTCGCATATTTAAAATTAAAAATAATAAAAAGGCAGATTCATTATATTTTACGAATTATTATGATATAGTTTATGATAAGAATGTTTTAACATCTAATGATATTTTAATAAATGATAAAGTATCACAAATATTAACAAAATTAAATAATAATAACGATTATATAGTTGATGGTAATATTTTTAATAAAAGAAAAATGTATGATGAAGCAATTATTAATTACCAAAAAGCTATTGGCGCATATCCATATGAAGAATTTCCTTACATTGAATTGGGTAATATTTATTATAAAAATAATAAAGTTAATGATGCACTTGAAATTACAGAGAAAGCTACTCAAATAAATCCTAATAATTCAAATGCATATTTAAATTTAATAAAATTGTATTATGTGACAAAACAATTTAAGCGAATACAAGATTTAGAAAATAAAATATTTTTAAAATTTCCAAAGGATATAGATTCACAAACCTATTCTATTTTTGGTATGGTAAATTGTGAAAGTGGTTTTTATAGTAAAGCGGTGAAATATTTAGAAATGGGATTAAAAGACAGCTCAAAATTTTCTAAAGAAGATGTATTGCTTTTAAAAGAATATTTAAAATATGCTTATGAACATATTAAATAATATTTTACATAAGGAAGTCAAGGAGAAAAATGATAAATGAAAAACTATTTCTATGGATGAAAAGGAATTTAGTATTACTTATGATATTTTCATTAAGTATCACTCAGCTTATCTCATATGACATTTCAAGCTCAGTCATTGATTCAGCAGGGAATAAATCTAAGAGCAACAATTATATTCTATTGGGGGCTGGCGGTCAAAGTGCTATAGGCAATTCCAGCGGTGGTAATTATAGCATGGAAACGGGTTTTATTGGAGCAACCGATAATGTTCCACCTACTGATATAGTTAACTTAACAGCATTACAAGGGCTAAGTGTAGGACAGATAATTCTAAAATGGACAGCCCATGGAGATGATAAAGATATTGGTAATATCTGGCAGGGACAATATGAAATAAAATATACATCCATGGCAATAATAACAAATAGCAATTATGATAATCCGCCGGACCCAACATATACAATAACGATATCTACAAGCTATTCAACACCAGTACAAGAGCATACAACAACCGTTTATAATCTAAAACAAGGTACATCTTACTGGTTTGCGATAAAAATGCGGGATGAAGCAAACAACTGGTCAGTATGGAATTCTTCTCAAGATATAATAAACGTGAATACTGCTGCATATAACTTAACGAAGGAAATTAAAGCAATAACAAATTTATCAGCATCTATAGGAAGTTATGTTGGAGCAATAAACTTAACATGGACTTATCCGGAAACGCTTATTGCGGGTTCTTCATATTATATTCAGTATTCAACTAATCCAAATGAAGCGTGGAATTATAACAATGCACAGGTGATGGTATGAAAAAGAAAAAAGAAGTTTTAATAGTATCGGGGATATTGTTTGTTCTGATATTTATATTTTTCTGGAAAGCAGCTACATTACAGGAGATTTTTTTTGTTGGTGATGTTCGTGGAAATGATACCATGGAATTTGCATATCCTTGGAAAGTATTTTTTTGCGACTCTTTGAAATCGAAAACTTTACCATTATGGACGACAGATATTTATAATGGATATCCAATCCATGCGGATGGCGAAGGTGCTTTTTTCTACCCGATAAATTTAATATTATGTTTATTTTTACCTGCGTGGGCAGCGCTTAATTATAATATAATATTAACGTTCTTTTTCGCAGGATTATTTACATATCTTTATGGAAGAACTATAGAATTGTCTAAAACTTCAGCATTTTTATCAGCAATAATATTTATGTTTTCAGGTTTTTTTGTTACCCACGTAATTCATTTAATAATGATAAGTGTTGCGATGTGGATACCATTATGTTTATATTTGATTGAAAAATATTTTAAAACAAACAAAGTATTTTATGCTATTTTATTAGGAGTTGCAATAGCTATGCAAGTTTTAGGCGGTTTTCCACAAATGACATATTATTCTATTTTAATGACGATAACATATTTTATTTTTAAATATCTAAATAGAGAAGATAAGCAAGAAATATTTAATGTAAAAAGACATTCTCTAGTTTTATTAATGATTTTAACTATAGGAATAGGATTAAGTGCTATTCAATGGATACCGACATTAGAGTTTGTAAGAAATTCAAGTAGACAAGAAGGAATTAGTTTTGAATATGCAAAACAATTTGCATACAGGTTTAAAGATTTAATAATGTTTATTAAGCCAAACTTTTTTGGAACACCTATAAATGCAACATATAATCAACCAAATAGTATATATGGCGAGAATTGTGCATATATAGGAATTATCCCGTTAGTATTAGCAATAATGGCCATTTTTATTTGTTGGAAAAATAGGTATGTAAAATTTTTTACAATATTAATATTAGCAATATTTTCAATTCTTTTAATTGAACCGTTTTTTAAATTTTTATGGTTATATTTTCCGGGATTCAAATATTTCAGAATGCCACATCGTCTTTTAATATTTGTTGTATTATCATTATCAGTTTTGTCAGGTATTTGTCTTGATAACTTTTTAAAGAAGAAACAGACAATATTTAAGAATATAATTATTTTATTGGTAATTATCGATTTATTTAAATTTGGTATTAAATATAATCCAACAATAAATTCAGATGATTGGTTATCTATTCCAAACACAGTGGAATATTTAGAAAAAGAAAAAGCTTTGTATAGAATATTTAGTCCAAATATCTATCGATATATTTTTCAATATGCAAAAGGATGGGCTGGAGATATTAATGTTTACACTGCATATAGAAAATTGTTATATGTTAATTTTAATATGGTTTACAAAGTAAGTGCATTTAATGGGAATGGGGGTATATTTATAAAAAGAACAAAAGATATATTAAATACAATAAATGAAAAATATATATTGCAGGGAGAAAGAGATTTTAAAGTACCTTTGCAAGGATCACAAATATTAGGTTTACAAAATGTTAAATATGTAATAAGTATAATAAATTTAACTGGACAACAGTTTAAACTAATAAAGGAATTAGATTTTTATCCAAACTGGACTAAAATTAAAATATATGAAAATAAATACTTCATTCCACGAACATTCATTGTCCCAAAGGCAGAAATTATAACTGATGAAAATAAGATATTGGAATATATCCAATCAGATAATTTCAATCCATTAAAAACTGTAGTTTTGGAAGAGAATGTTAATTTTGGTTCTAATTCAACAGAAGATTCGGGAGCTAAAATAACAAAATATGAAAACAATGAAGTAATAATTAATACTAAGAATACAAATGATGGTTTTTTAGTATTAAGTGATACCTATTATTCTGGATGGAAATGTTATGTAGATGGAAAGGAAGAAAAGATATTAAGGGCAAACTACCTGTTTAGAGCGGTTCCATTATTGAAAGGAAATCATGAAGTTAAGTTTGTATTTAAACCTGTATCTTTTAAAACTGGGATGTGCATAAGTATATCTACCTTACTAATAATAAGTGTAGTTATAATTTTATTGAGAAAGAAACAAAAAGTTTTGAGAAGAGGTGTTTATGAAGATTAAAAAATTTTGTTCGTTTATGATGCTTTTGATTATTGTTTTTTTATTTATTGATTGGTTATTTTCTTACACTGTTACTAGTTCAGTTATTTGTTCAGGAGGAACAAAATCAACCGGTAGTACATATGAGTTATTAAGTACAGCTGGACAGTCGGTTATAGGTAATTCCAGCGGTGGTAATTATAGCATGGAAACGGGTTTTATTGGAGCAACCGATAATGTTCCACCTACTGATATAGTTAACTTAACAGCATTACAAGGGCTAAGTGTAGGACAGATAATTCTAAAATGGACAGCCCATGGAGATGATAAAGACATTGGTAATATCTGGCAAGAGTTAATAATAAATAATAAAAGGAACTAGAAAGAGTATTAAAAATATGTTTATATTAAAAAAAGTTAAACAATATTTAAAGAATAATTGGCTTGAAATATTATTCAGTATAATTATTTCATTCCTATTTTGGGGTTCGTTATTCAAATATCCATATAGATATTTATTCGGAGATTTTGATTATTATGCGACAAATTTATTTGCTAACAAAATATCATTTATATATTATCATGAATTTCCATTTTTCACTTCGTACATAGGCGGTGGATTCCCATTGTGGGCAAATCCATCAAATATGTTTATAAGCATTCCACAATTTTTTTCAATAGTGATAAATAACCAATGGTTATCTCTTCGTATTTCAATAGTATTTTTATCAATAATCAGTATATTGGGAATGTTTTCACTTTTAAGGCAACTTGAAATAAAAAACTTATGGTGTCGTTTATTTGGAGCAATAGTATATACATTTTCAGGTTTCTTAGTTTCACATTTGATTATAGGACATTTTTGGGTTCATAATACAGTATATGTGCCTTGGCTTGCATCAGCATTTATATGGTCGTATAAAAACGATAAATTCTCATATGCTATACCCATATTACTCGCAGTAATGGTTTACGCAGGGCTGAATATTACATCGATATTTATAACAATAATAACATTATCCTTTCTTACGTTTTGTAAAATAAAAAGGTTTATTATTTATGTGGTTCTTGGAATATTATTATCAGCACCTAAATTAATCTTTTCATATCAATTGCTTTCATGGTTTCCAAGAAATCTAACTATGGGATATGTATCAGAAACATGGTTTGGAACTATATGTACTTTTATTACAGCACTGATATGGCCTAATCAAAAAATAGATGCTAATATATATAAATATACACCTTCACTTGATGTAATGCAAATAAATGGTTATATTGGTATTTTAGTTTTGCTATTAATAATTATTTCGATAATGAGGATTAAAAAGCATAAATACTATAGGTTTAGTTATTCAATGTTGATAATAATCGGAATAACCCTCTTTTTATATCTCGGTAAGCTAAATCCACTTTGGTCATTAGTATCGAAGAGTTTAATATTCGGTTCTTTACATATGCCTACATGGTTTATTGGTTTATTTGCATTGCCCTTCGCTTATTTTTCAACATTAGGACTTTATAGTATAGAGAAACTTTATAAGAAAAAAGCAGATATAATTTTAATAATAATTTGCATATTTATTTTCTGGGATTATTACAGAGTAAATAACTTAAATTTAAAATACATACAAAATGTTTACACAATTAATAGTAAATCACATTTTAGTAAAAATATTATTTTTATAAATGATAAAGGGCCAGATTGGAAATTGCATACTGTAAAAGAAAAGGTATGTTTTGAAAGTGACATGATGTCAACGTATTTACAAGATAATAAGGGAGTTTTACAATTCTATGATAGTATCATGGGGTATGGTGAATTTGGATTTTTGCAACATTCTTCAGTGAGAAGTGGAGGAATAGATTTATATAATAAAAATCCGAATATAAAAATAGAATGGATTTCACCATCAAAAATATCAGTTGAAATTATTAAGATGAATAAAAAACAATTGGAGATACCAATAAATATAAATTATTTCCCAAGCTGGAAAATAGTAAATAAAATTTCAGGAGTATCGCTAAATAAAAATTGGACACCAGAGAAATGGAGGCTTTTAACTGTATATATAGATGAAAACTTTCCTGTGGGAAAAAGACAAAAAATTTTATTAAAATATTCGCTTTATTGTGGGTTCAAATCAATTAACAGAGGTATAACGATTGAGACAAGACAGACCGAATTAATACCTAGAACTGCAGAAGATTGGTATAAAAAAGGAGTGAAATTATATGAATCATATGACTTTGAGAATGCAATAATTGCATTTGATAGTGCTATTAAATTAAAACCGAATTATATTGATGCGTGGGAAGAGAAAGGTTGGATATTAAGTAAATTGAAAAAATATGAGGATGCTGTAACTTGTTTTGATATGGCATTAAAATTACAGAAAAATAACAATTTTAAAAGAAATATTGTACACAATGCAGATGCAAAAGATTATTTTATTCGTGCAGCTGCTTATTTATCACTAAATAAATATAAAGAGTCTATTGAAAGTTTTAATGATGCAATAAAACTTGATATAGATTATGTAAAAGCATATTATTATCGTGGAATGTGTCGTAAAAAAATACATGATTTTGTTAAATCTATAAAAGATTTTAATAAAGTTATTTTATTTAATTCAGAAAATGCTGGAGTATATTATTCAAGAGGCGGAGCTTATATGCAAATCAAGGATTATCAAAATGCCATATCTGATTTCAATAAATGCATTGAACTTATTCCTAACTATGTTGAAGCATATAATTTATTAAGCAATACATATTGTTATTTAGAGAAGTATGATTTAGCAATAGAACTATATAGAAAGGTTAATGACATAAATTCAAATTACGGGCCTACTTATTTAAATCTCGGACTGTTATTTCAGAATTTGAATAGGTTTAATGAGGCAGAAATAGAATATAAAAAAGCAATCAAAATTGCCCCAAAGCAAAAAGAGGCGCATAATTACCTTGCAAATTTATATTATATGCGAGGTGAATATTACAAAGCATTAAAAGAATATGAGATTGTATTAGAATTATCGCCTAATAATCAAGTAATTTTAGAAAAAATAAGAGTATTAAAACAACTTGTAAAAAATAGTATTCAGTAGAAAAATTTATAGTTAAAAATATATTATATCAAGTAAAGGAGAAAATAGAATGCAAAGAAAAAAATTATTCTTATTGTTTGCACTAATTTTAGTTTTAAATATAGCTCATTTGTTTTCTTACACTATCACAAGTTCAGTTGTTGATTCGGTAGGTAATAAAGCAACCGGTGGTACGTATGAGTTAATAAGTGCCGGTGGGCAAACAGCAATTGGTAACTCCAACGGTGGTAGTTATAGTATGGAGACCGGGTTTATTAATACAACAATTGCACCAAAAGCAATAACAAATTTAACTGCTTCACAAGGCAGTTATGTTGGAGCAATAAACTTAACTTGGACTTATCCTGAAACACTTATTGCGGGTTCTTCATATTATATTCAGTATTCAACATTTAATTCAGATACAGTATGGAATTGTAATAACGCTCAAGTTATAGCATCTACAAGTGTAACTGCAGGTACGTCACAAAATATCACAATTAGTGGTTTTGATGTTGGAAGAGGTTCATCAGCGCTCTCTTATCCAATAATCTCACCTAACAACTTCTTTCGGGTATGGGTAAGAAATGGGGATAGCTTGTTTTCTAATTATTCAAATTATGCTTCTACATATGCAAATACGCCGGCATTAGGAATAGATACATTAACAAATTATTCTGATGGTTGGCTATCAGTTTTTAATAATGGTAGTTATAACGGATATGATCTTGACCCAAGTGTAGCAATTGATGTTAGTGGAAATATATATATTACAGAAACTAATGAAAATAATGATGTGACCATAAAAAGATATAATTCATCAGGCATAATTGAATGGACAAAGTTTTATAATGATTCAGCGAATTCTGTTGATGTTGGGAATGGTATAACAATCGACTCTTTAAATAACATATATGTAATAGGTATAGAGTATCGAACGGATCTTAGTCAAGGAAGAAATATATTAGTAAGAAAATACGATGCTAACGGATCATTTCAGTGGGCTAATACATATAATGGTATTTCAAATAGTGATGATTATGGTAATGACATATGTATAGATGATTCAGGCAATGTATATGCTACAGGTATAACAAAAATGACGACAGGGGGAGACAATATTTGGATTAGAAAATATGACACAAACGGACTGATACAATGGACAACATATTATAATAGTCCAAATAATAGTTATGATTATGGTTATGGCATTATATCTGATAATTTAGGTAATATATATGTAACTGGAACTGAGTACCGCAACGATCTTGGCCAAAATTTTAATATTTGGATAAGACAATATGACAATTCTAACCCACCGCTTATTGAATGGACTACAACATATAATAGTTCAGTTGATGGTGAAGATGTCGGTCGTAGCATAGTATTAGATGTTTTTGGTAATATATTTGTTTCTGGTTATGAAGTAAATTCTGGTTTTTGGTTGCGAAAATATGATATAAATAGAAATATTATCTGGACAAAAACAAATTATAATTTTAGAGCAGAACATATAGCAACAGATAATTTAGGTAATATATATGTTACAGGTTGTAATGATGGTAAAGCTTGGACGGGAAAATTTAATACTGATGGTTTAACTCAATGGACAACTTCGTTTAATTGTCAAACTGGGAAAGTAGATTATACTAAAGATTTAAAGGTTGATAATTTAGGTAATGTTTATGTTACTGGGTTTGAATGGGTTTCTGAAGGTGGACATGTAAGTGATACTTGGCTTCGCAAATACTCTCAATCCTATTTAACTCAACCATCACTTTCGTCATTAAATGTAACCACCAACACAATAACCTTCAATTGGAATGATTCTAATTATGAATCATCGTACACAATCACAACTGCAGATTTTAATACAGTAATATCAACGCTCAATCCCAACACTACAAATTACACATTAAGCGGACTATCTCCAAACTCATCAACATCGGTATACATAACCGCATACAATACATGGGCATCTTCATCATCAGCATTAATAACAACATACACACTATCTAATCCAACAACAGGCAGTTATATAATAAGTAGCGATGATTACAAAATAAAACTTGGTT
>Ga0208246_1001886_pt1 | contig 10665 bp, 8 predicted proteins | sample RifOxyD2_FD_184039 | JGI IMG/M metagenome (GOLD analysis project Ga0208246, IMG submission 184039) | Soil microbial communities from Rifle, Colorado - Rifle Oxygen_injection D2 (SPAdes) | ecosystem: Environmental > Terrestrial > Deep subsurface > Rock core/Sediment | place: Rifle, Colorado...
AAATTTCCCGTGTTTCAATCTTTGCAACGGACTGGATCACTTCCAGGGCGGTAATACCCTGTTTCCACGCTATCTCCGCTTTACGACTTTGTTGTAGCCCTCCATAATCAATTTCTACAGTTACGTTCTGGCTAGCACCGGATGCTGCGGGTAAAAGCACAAAAATGACAAATATTCCTAATATTCTTTTTAAGTGTTTCATATTGCTGCTCCTCTTTATCTTAAGGTTCTTTAAATAAACGGTTCTTCTTACATTTCCGTATTTTTAAAACTTGAATTCCAGTCCTCCGTAAGCTGTGAAGCCAAGGCTGCCAAAGCCTGTTACCTCTTCGTAGTCATAATCAAAAAGGTTTTCGAACCTGACATATGCAGTCATCGACCGTGTGATGTCATAACGAGTCACCTTATCGACGCTCCAATAATTGTCCATTTCTTTGCCATCACTATTAATTCTGTCTCTCACCATAACCCCGGTTAGATTGACGTTCAATTTTTCAAGTGGCTGGGTATTAATTCCAAGGGTTGCCCTATTTCTAGGTCTGCGGGGGAGTTGTTGCTCTTTCTCTCTATCCTTTGTATCGGTATATGTGTAAGTTCCAGTTAATGAGAGTTTGGTGAAAGGTTTATAGGTTAAGCTGGTTTCAACTCCTTGCGACTCTGCCCTGGCCACGTTTTCTGCCAGGAAGCTACCGTCGGGTTGTATTGCAGCGGTAATTAAATTTGTGAAGTCGTTCTTAAAATAAGTAACATCCATGGTTAACTTATCTTTAAGAATCTCTTTCGCAACACCGAGATCCCACCCCTTGCTTTCTTCAGGACGAAGGTCTGGATTTCCATAAAATGGGAAAAAGAGTTCGTTTATACTGGGTGCCCTGAAACCCTTTCCCCATGATCCATGGAATCGGGTAGCAATTTCCTCGATTCTGTAAGACGCAGTTGTTCTGTAGGTAAGGTTGTTCCCAAATGTGCTATAATCATCATGGCGTAGTCCGACCGTCCAGTTCAACGATTCAAACAATTCTACCTGGTTTTGTAAGAAGACAGCACTGTTCCAGTAGGTTTGCTTGTCAAACTTACCCTCGTTTTCACCTTCCAACACTTCGTATTCATAACCAAAGGTCACCGTATCAAAGTCAAGCAGAGAGAAGTCTGATTGATGTTCCGCCCTCCAGACTCTTGTAGGAATGCGAAATTCGCCCGACTCGTTGGTAGGATCAAAGCCTTTCAGTTCTGAATCGTTAACTGAAACGAGAAACGACGGTGTCCATATATCAAAAAAAGTTTTACTAACCTTTGTAGAGAAAAGAATCTCGTCTGTTGTTTGGCGCCGATCGAGGTCGTCTACCGGACCACCGCTACCAAACGCATCATATTCAAAGTCTGAGTGAGATACTCTTATTATCGTATCGATTCTTCCATCACCCATAAAATTCCATCCAAGCCGTGAAGAGCCGGTAAAGTTTTCGTAACCATCCTCTTCACTCCCGCTGCTGGCAGCGGATATTCCGTGGGTTTTCAGGTAGGAACCGCCCACTGAATAATCAAATCTTTCCTTCCCACCCGAAACGTTAACCGTTTCCCTATAGGTATCGTGCATCCCATACTCAGTTCCCAGGATAACTTTGTTATCGCCTGCACCTTTTTTCGTAATAATGTTAACAACGCCTCCGATGGCTTCCGAACCATATAAGGTACTTTGTGGCCCACGCAAGATCTCAACTCTCTCGATATTATCTGTTGTAAGGTTTGCAAAGTTAAATGCCCCTGAAGTGGGACTGTTCATCTGGACACCGTCGACAAAGACAAGGGTTTGGGCAGCAGTCGCCCCCCTTATAAACAAACTCGTAGTCCCTCCTATTCCTTGTGTCCTTGTGACCTCAAGGCCGGGTACCAGGCGTAAAACATCGAGTAACAGCGGCGCCTTGCTATTCTCAATATCTTTACGGGTAATGACTGATACTGAGCTACCGATATTTTTTAATGGTTGTTCCGTCCTTGTAGGTGTAATGACTGTTTCTTCTGTGTTTTCCCTTTGATCACCCTTTTCGTCTTGTGGTAAACTGTCTTTAGGTATTTCTGGAGAGGGATTTTCATCATCCGATAGTGGTGAATCTACCTTAGGTTCTTCTCTATTATTTTTTTCCTCTTTTGATTGTGTTTGTGTTGCTTCAATTGATTTGGTTTCCTCTGTAGGTTTTGCTTCTTCTAGAGGTTTTGGTATTTCTTCCTTTTCGGGCATGCGAATAATTAGCTTTTCTTGTGTGGGTTGATTAGCTTGCTTTTCTGACTGTTTTAGAAGTTTTCTATCATTTGTCTCTTTTTTTCCTTCTAAAGTTGGAATGGGTTCTATTGCTTCATCTATTGGTTTGGCATGACAATAAAAGATAGGCATTAAAATAGTTATCGACATAATTAGCAAACACTTCATTTGTGTTTTCCTTTTCCCCTCGGAAGTAAGAATTCATAAAATCGTGTTCAAACAGGTCTCCTGGCTTCCGGGTCGTCCTACTTTCTGCGCCTTCCCAGAAAGCCGTTTAAACGACCTTCCAGTGGCATAGTGCAGATTTCGTCGCCGGTTACAGTTGCGGGGCAGCTCCCGTTTTTACGGGATTCCCTGAATATTTGAACCGTAATTAACTAATTTTTAACCACAGATGAACACAGATAAACACAGATAAAATTAAGACTAATCAATAGTGTAAATAATTCGTGTAAATCCCTGGTCTTATTAAATTTTTAATTCATACACGAAATAAAAAAGCCCGTTCCTTCGCATCAGGAAGAAACGGGCTTTTACAATATGGACGTCACGCTTCACCTCCTTTACGACGAAGAAGTTTTCGGCAAAACATTACAGGCAGGTCTTCTGACTGGCGGATCATCCTACTTGTTGCGCCTTCCTCTCACCAAAAGGCTGAGAGTGGTCTTGCAACGTTCGTCACCGATTACAGCGGCGGTACCGTTCCCTTTTCTCCAGTTAAATACCGTGAAACCACAGATTTTCACAGATTACACAGAAAAAATCTGAGAAATCCGTGTAATCTGCGGTTGCTTTTAAATTGGAGTTGGGATTCCCTTGGAGTCCCGATAAATATCGGGACACCTGTATGTTGTTATTTGATTTTATATTTATATTACATAGTCAGTCCTTTCAGAATAAATCCATCTACAAAAGCATGAAGGGGTGATTCATGAATTAGCCCTACCAGGTCGAAATTCCTTACATTTAATTAAGATATGACACTTCGCAAAGGAAACCAACGGTACGTCTTCTTGCATATATAAACCAGAAATAACATGGTAGGCACTTCAATCAGCACTCCGACTACTGTGGCAAGCGATGAACCTGATGCAAGGCCAAAGAGCATTGTAGAAGTTGCAATCGCAACCTCAAAGTGATTACTTGCGCCGATCATGGCAGAAGGGGCCGCATCTTCATAAGAAAATTTTAATACCTTAGCAATGCCATAGGTTATCCAGAAAATAAGATTCGTCTGGATAAATAATGGTATTGCTATCCAGAGTATCATAACGGGCTTTGTAAGAATAATTTCTCCTTTGAAGGAAAAGAGGAGAATCAGGGTAATAAGCAAAGCGACAATTGAAACCGGTGTCAGAAAATGTAAGAATATTTCTTCGAACCATGCCTTGCCTTTCAGGTTAATGAGCCATTTCCTTGAAAAATATCCTGTTACAAGGGGAAGCGCAACATACATTGTAATCGAGAGAACGAGCGCCTGCCAGGGAACAGGAATCCGCCCAATACCCAGCAGAAATCCACCGAACAGCCCGTAGAGCACAAGCATTGAGAGTGAGTTTATCGCAACCATTACCAGGGTATGCCCGTCATTACCTCTTGCAAGGTAACCCCAGACAAGCACCATGGCAGTGCAGGGGGCAATTCCCAGAAGGATACAACCAGCAAGATAACTCCGCCATAAGGGGACAAGGAGCATCTTACCACTGTGATGCAGTACGACTATTCCTGCGCCATGCCTGGACCCGATATCCCAATCAGCGCCCAGGGGGAGTTTTACAAAATCGTATGCGTGTGCGCCTATAAAATCCTTAAAAAGGAATCCCAGAAAAAACAAGGCGATACCATACATAGTGAACGGTTTAATTGCCCAGTTTGCAAAAAGTGTTAGTCCAACCGGTTTCACTGACTTGCCTGCCTTCATGACTTCGGCAAAATCAATTTTCACCATGATAGGGTACATCATAAAGAAAAGACACACAGCAATAGGAATGGAAACAACCGGCGCCTCATTTACGTAAATTGCAAGCCCATCCAGATACCGTGCAACACCAGGCACAACCCTGCCTACGCCTATTCCTGCAATGATGCAGAGAATTACCCAGACCGTCAGGTATTTTTCAAATACATTGAGCTTTCTCTCAGCTTTCTTGCGGTGCATAGGCATTTAAATTTATTGTATACGGAATATACATTTCATTTATGCGGATCACATGACACATGCAACTCGAAATCCCCCTTTATTAAGGGGGACTTAAAAGGACTAACTTGATTGAATCATAGAATATACAAGATTCATATTTATGTTTCTGCGGACGATATCGGCCAATTCATTGTATCTGAGTTCTTTTATGGTTTTAAAATCCGCATAACGACCATTCGATGGGTTTAGTCCTTTTTTAAGCCTTAGATAATCAATCAGCTTTGAGCGAAATTCGTCATTATCGAAAACGCCATGTATATAGGTACCTATCACATTACCATCGGCGGAGACACGACCATCAAGCAAGTCCACCATCTTCCCTGCACGTTCTGTAATCCTTGCAAATGGTCTAATAGAATTATGCCCGTTGTGCGTTGTCTCTCCCATGTGGATTTCATACCCCACAAGTTCATCATCTACAGGAAACAAATGCCCATGTTCGAGCATACGTGCCTTTACCTGATATGTCTGCTTTTCTCTGGAAAAGGTAGTAACGGTCTCCAGTAAACCCAAACCCTGAATACTGTCTTCTGACGATTCTACATGATGGGGGTCGTTAATCTGCTTTCCCAGCATCTGGTATCCGCCACAAATACCGATGGTCATTGTCCCCTGTCTCGACAGTTCTATGATTTCTCCAAAAATGCCTCTTTCCTTGATAAACGTTAAGTCACCAATAGTATTTTTTGTGCCAGGGATAATCAGTAAGTCCGGTTTACCAATATTTTCGACCTTATCCACAAATCTTACCCTCACATCTTTTTCGTGGGTAAGGGTATTAAAGTCAGTGAAATTTGATATCCGGGGTAGTTTGATTACAACTATGTCGATAACAGGCTGAAGGCTGAAGGCTGAAGGCTGAAGATTGGAGAGAGTTTTTGGGTTCAATCTCAGTTCCTCAGCGTCTCGGAATCTCGTATACTTACTGCCGATGTACTCAAGTGAAACGGAATCTTCATCATCAACACCAAGATTGTGTATATAAGGGATTACCCCCACAACAGGTTTATTTATACGGCTCTCAAGCATATCCAGCCCCGGCTTTAATATGCCTTTGTCTCCGCGGAATTTATTAAACACAATGCCCTTTACCCTGTCCCTCTCGCTCGTGGTTAATAACTCTAATGTACCCACAATCCAGGCAAAGGCGCCGCCCCGGTCAATGTCTGTCACCAACAACACCGGAGCCGATGCCATCTCCGCCATGCCCATGTTGACGATGTCATGATCCTTCAGGTTTATCTCAGCGGGGCTGCCAGCCCCTTCAATAACAATAATGTCAAATTTACTTCGTAATTTATCGTAGGCATCTTTTATGACTGAAACGAAACCAGCCTTCTTCTGATAATACTCTTTGGCTGTCATATTTCCTATGGGCTTACCCATGAGAATGACTTGTGAACCACAATCACCCGTAGGTTTGAGGAGTATGGGATTCATCTCCACAACAGGGTCAATGCCTGCCGCCTCTGCCTGCGCCACCTGAGCCCGCCCAATTTCTTTTCCATCTTTAGTCACAAAGGAATTTAAGGCCATGTTCTGGGCTTTAAACGGCGCAACCCTGTAACCGTCCTGTTTCAATATGCGGCACAGGGCGCAGACAAGGATACTCTTGCCCACATGGGAACCTGTACCCTGAATCATGATGGAGCTATTTGTCATAAGTTTACTGAAACCACAGACTTCGTCGTGAGCGCTCAGTCGAACGATTTCGCAGATTACACAGATAAAAAATCTTTGCTAAAAAACCAATGAACAAGCATCATATTTTCTTCCCGTGTCCTTACCGCTATGCTTCCACGCTGGTTCAGGCTTGTAGCCTGAACCAAAATATTTCGGTTCAATCTACAAGATTGAACCAGCGAAGAAGGATTGACAATAAATAACATGAACAACTTCATGTTGCTATGCCATCAGGGCCAAAGCCCCGGTATGACGTGTACCCACTAACCCCAGCCTTAAGGCTGGGGTTAGTGACGGTCTTATCTGGACTGGGCTTTAGCCCTGACAGCGCCTGATCTCCAAAGTGTCTGACAACAAACTTGTTCAGATTATTTATTGTCAATCCCTAAACTGGCATCTTAGTAGCTTGAGCAGTTATGTTTTTCAATACTTTAATTAATCGTATATTTTCTTCCCTAGTCCTTACCGCTATACGAAAGTAATTATCGTTCAGTCCTATAAAGTTTGAACAATCACGAATGGCAATCCCATGCCCCAGCAATCGTTCACGTAATAACGAGGAAGGCATGTCATTTGTATTTATTCTAACAAAGATATAGTTAGCCGTGGGCTTGTAAGGGGAAAGCCCTTGGATGCTGGATAATTCATTAAATAAATATAAGCGTTCCGTAAACATAAATTCCCTGCTTCTGGAAATGAACTCTTTATCTTCCAGGGCGGTCATAGCAGCACATTGAGCCAGGGCGTTTACAGACCACGGTTCTTTGTATTCCATCATCTTTTTTACTAAATCCATATGGGCAACAAGATATCCTATTCTCAAACCGGGAAAGCCATAAAATTTTGTAAGCGACCTGACCACAATCAAATTTCGCAGCGTACCGGCCTTATGGGTAACGCTGTATTTTCCTGGTTCGTCAACAAAATCTATAAATGCCTCATCCATAACAAAGGTTATATCCGGATGCTGCTTTACCATGCTTAATATGACAGCCTTTTCAACCAATTGACCTGTAGGGTTGTTAGGATTGCACAAAAAAACCATTTTTACTTTTTTATCATCAAAATAGCTTTCTTGATATGTGAAGCAAAAATCCTCTTCCTCCTTCAGTACATTATTCAGTATTTCAGCATGGCTGCATTTCAATGCCTCAGCAAATTCACTAAAAGTGGGCTGAAATACAATCCCTTTCGCCGGTTTCAATGCGCGAGGGATTAAATAGAATAACTCTGTTGACCCGTTTCCCACAATAATCTCATCTTCAGAGTGTCCAACTTTTTGGCCAATATATTTTCTCAGGCTGGTGCAATCAATATCAGGGTAGTGCAGTACGTCATCAAAATTTTCCAGTATGACTTTTCTGACGTTTTCCGGATATCCAAGGGGATTAATACTTGCGCTAAAGTCGAGGATACCGTTGTTCCCGTGATTAATAATGTGCTTTATATGTCCGCCGTGACCTTTAAACATAATTATTTACGTTCAGTACCTGTCAGATATTCCACGACCTGACTAGGAAAAATCAAATATGAAATGGATTAAAATTTTAGATTTACGATTTTAGATTTACGATTTTTTCAATTTCAAATCGTAATTCGTAAATTTAGATAAAAAATGACTGCTGAGGTACTACATACTAAATGCCGAATGTTTAAGATTAATTGTATTTATTAAAAATTTCCTTGCTTCTCCAACAGTAAGAGGCAGGCTATCCATTGAAAAATTATCTTCGTCCCTCAAAATCTGCATTAACTGGGCAATCTGGGGGAGTTCTAAACAGGCGCGCTTTATTTCATCAGTGTTTGAAAACACCTCCTCAGGCGTACCGATGCTGAGTATATTGCCTTGATACATAACTGCCAGACGATCCATATAGACAGGTACCAAATCCACGGTATTCGTTGCCATGATAATCGTGATACCATGCCTCTCATTTAATTCTTTTAACAATGTCATGATGGAAGTCACCCCTGCAGGGTCAAGACCACAGGTAGGCTCGTCAAGGACAAGTATTTCGGGTTTCATTGCGAGCACCCCGGCAATACAAACCCGTTTCTTTTGCCCAAAACTCAGGGCGTCTACGGCCTTGTTTGCATGCAGCGTCATACCCACCAGCGACAGTGCCTCGTCCACCCTTTGGGTAATTTCATCCTTTGATAGACCCAGATTCAGAGGTCCGAAGGCTACATCCTCCTTCACCGAAGGTGCAAACAACTGATCATTCGGATCCTGGAATACAATACCCACTCTTTGAAATACTTCTTTGGATGAATATTGAGCCAGTGGTTTTCGCTCCAACACTATTTCTCCACCCATTGGTTTCAATAAACCATTCAGGTGTTTCAAAAGTGTCGTTTTTCCTGACCCGTTTGGTCCGAGGATGGCTAATAATTCTCCCTTTTTAATATCCAGAGAAGCCCCGCACAGTGCGTATGTCCCGTCATGGTATTTATACTGAATATTTCTGGCTTGCAATATCACCATACTCGCACATGCCTTGTATAAATAAGGAACGACAAAACAAGAACTATTCCTATGACAAAGACATACTCTTTCTTTCTCCACGGCGGTAATGCAGCGGTTAAAATCCTGCCACCTTCGTAACCTCTGGCATGCATTGCTTCATAGGTTTGTTCTGCACGCGCAAAGGCACGGATAACAAGCATGCCCCCCAATATCCCAAATGATTTTATCGTTTTTTTCCATGAAGTATAACCCAAACGTGTCCTTTGTGCAGTCCACATCGTATCCACCTCATCAAGGAATAGGAAAATGTACCGATACATAAGCGCTAACAGATCAATGATGGTATTTGGCACATGAAACCATTTTAAACCCGCGCATAATTGACTTATGGTTGTAGTGAAAGAAAGCAGAAGTACCAATGAGATACCGCCCAGTACCTTGCTGCAGGTCTGGAGCCCGTTCCATAGCCCCTCTTCTTTTAACACCAGTTTATATCCAACAATTGAGAGGGATAACCATACCTTTTCGCCCTCGTGCAGGCCTCTGATAAGTAAGATAAAGACCGCAAATGACAATGGTAAGAGCATGCTCCGAAGTATTGCCGTAAAAGGGATTTTTACAGTGAGGAGTAAGCTGAAAGACACCGAAAGAAAAAATAACGGAATAAATATATTCTTTGTTAGCAAATTTATTGCAAGTAACAAAACGATGTAAAACAACTTTACCCGTACGTCAACCTCTGTTAACCAGTTATTCCGGCGGGCATAGACTTCAGAAAATGTGTGGTGTAAAAATCCCATAGGTCCTTTAATACTTATTCCTTTTCATAAAAAATCTTTCGTACATTAAAACCCATAATAAACCCACCAACTACCCCGGCAGCGGTAAATACAAAAAGTAACAAATCACCCTGATCAGTGTTGATATAAGGATCACGGGGTGGATGGCCGTATTTTTCAGCATATTTACCCACAATGCTTACATCAATACCAGTCCATGCCCCTTCTTCATTATTCGTTTGTGTAACAACTGGTATGCCTTTCTTCTCTATGTTTTCCTCTGCAAATAATACTGGAGGGAACAACACCAGTATTATAAAAGCAACGAAAAGAAAAAATGATTGTCCACCGCAAAGACGCAAAGGGCGCAAAGTAAGACCTGAAAGAGAAAAAATGGAGATAAAGATTTTATATCTGAACAGGTTTTGTATCATCTTTGATTAACCCCAGGTGTAACAAAATACCGGGTTTCCGTTTATATACGAAAACCAGTATAAATCCCACAACAATGCCTTCAACAATACACAGAACCCCTTGAGATGTCATCATAAACACCCCAAAAATTTCCGCAGTGGCTTTAATGAATGACCCGCCTTTGCCTATCACGAGCAGTCCCAGTTCAATGGATGTGCCTAAGTAGGTAAATAAATCAGAAACCATACCGGCCAGAAATCCACACCAAAACAAACTCAGCCTACATCGTTGTGCTATTTTAAATGCAAAATAACCCGAAAATGAACCCAGTATGCCCATGGAAAATATATTTCCGCCAAGCGTGGTTAATCCACCATGAGCAAGGAACAATGCCTGAATGAGTAATGCGATGGCTGCTACCAGCACGCTCACGAAAGGCCCTAACAACACGGCGCTCATACCAGTCCCACAGGGGTGTGATGTAGCCATTCCATTTAAGGCAATCACCGGGATAGGAAAACATGAAAATACAAATACAGCCGCTCCTAAAGTTCCCACTAAAGGCAAGTACACGGGCATCTGTCTTTTCTTTCGTTTGACATGATAAATACCAATCCCTACGAAAGGCATTGCGACGATAAACCACGTGATTACCCACTTTGGAGGTAAAATTCCCTCCGTGATATGCATGGCGTATACTGCATTCTCAGATGAAATAAATAACAAGAAAATAATTATAGCGAATACCGTTACGGCTCTTGACATTTATTGCCTTTCTCAAAAACAAAAAAACCCATATCCTCGAAATGGAAGATATGGGTTTTATATTTTTATCGGCAACGACAGGTTTCAAGCCTGCCCC
>Ga0208246_1001888_pt1 | contig 10659 bp, 10 predicted proteins | sample RifOxyD2_FD_184039 | JGI IMG/M metagenome (GOLD analysis project Ga0208246, IMG submission 184039) | Soil microbial communities from Rifle, Colorado - Rifle Oxygen_injection D2 (SPAdes) | ecosystem: Environmental > Terrestrial > Deep subsurface > Rock core/Sediment | place: Rifle, Colorado...
TTTTTGGGTAACCTCATCCACTAATATTGTATGCCTTATGTGGAAATGTTCATTGCTCATAGCATTATATGTTCTTACAGAACTTATTATTCCTCCGAAAGTATTTGCTTTGAGACCCTTTGTCACTACAGATGCAGATGTGGTCGAAACCAATATGATTGAGATAGAACTAGGGCTGTTTGGACTGCATGAGCAAAAACATCCTGGAGCTGATGAGCTAACACTCGACATCCCAAGTATTCGTTTCAATTATGGGCTACTATGGGATAGCGAGATCGTATTAGAAACTGTGGGTGAATTAATTGACAGCGAATATAAAGGTACGCTGGGTATTAAAGAGAAGCAGTTTGCCCATACCGCAGGGTTTTATAAGAAGGTCTGGTGGCGTGGAAGTAATTGGATTCCTAACTTTGCAACAGAGACAGGGATTGTATTTCCCACTGAAAAAGACACCTCTGGATTAAACTTTGAGGGTACAGGCATCTTCTCGTGGTATCTCAACAACCTTACGTGCCATCTGACACTTGGCGGAGGCACTGAGAAAGAGACCTTCGAGCAGAACAGACGAGGTCTCTTTATCTACGGCATCATATTGGATGTGCCAGTCCCACGATATAAAAAACTTCATTTTGTGACTGAATATAGTGGTGAAAAGGTTGAAAATTCTATTCTGGATCACCAATTATTAGGCGGTATGGTATGGGAAGGGCCAAAGAATATAGAATATGACATTGCCGGATTTACCGGATTAAATAGCGAGAGTGTGGATTGGGGCATGACGATGGGTATTACCTTTGTTATCGGTAAAACTAAAAAGTGAGTTAATTATGAAGTTCATTGCTATTACATGCACAATTTTATTCATATTGGTGAAAGTTTGCCACGCAGGAAATGAGGTAATCGTTTATACCTCCGAGGATAAGATTTTTTCAGAACCTGTGCTTCAGGGATTCGAAAAGAAGACAGGAATAAAAGTTCGGGCTATTTATGATACAGAAGAGACCAAGAGCACAGGCATGGCCAACCGTTTGATTGCAGAGAAGGATAATCCACAGGCTGATGTGTTTTGGAGCGGAGACCCAGTACGCCCAGCTTTGCTTGAGTTCAAAGGCATAATAACACCTTATTTTTCAAGCGTAGCAGCAGACATTCCGAGGTCTTATAAAGATGAGGACGGTCATTGGACGGGTTTTTCTGCACGGGCACGCATCCTCCTTTACAATACGAATCTGGTAAGTATGGATGAAAAGCCGCTATCTATATTTGACCTTACTAAACTCGTGTTGAGGGGTCAAGTTGCAATAGCAAACCCGTTATTTGGCACCACCTCAATACACATGGCGGCTTTATTCATAATCCTGGGTGATGAAAAGGCCAAAAAGTTTATGAATGACCTGAAGGCCAACGGTGTGAAGATCGTTTCTTCAAATAGTGAAGTAAGGCGACTAGTAGCAAGGGGAGAGGTCCGGGTAGGTATCACGGATACGGACGATGCCAATGTAGCCATTAAGGAAGGAAACCCTGTAAAAGTCGTATTTTCCGATCAATCTGGTATAGGAACACTTATTATGCCAAATATGGTTTGTCTCATAAAAAACAGCCCTAATCAGGAAAACGGAAAGAAATTGATTGATTACCTGGTCAGCAGGGATGTTGAAAAAAGTCTGGCGTTTGCGATGTGCGCGCAGATGCCTCTGAGATACGACGTGCGTACACCAGCCGACGTATTAACCATCGATGCGGTAAAAGGTATGAATGTTAATTACCATGACGTTGCAAAGAAGCTGGAAGAGATCGGAGAATTCCTCAAACAATGGGCGGGATATTAATCACGAAACAAAATCAATGGTAATCAACTTAAGTAATTCAGGGTTATAAGGTGGGATTTCTTCCCTTTCTAAAGATAGCTTTCCTTCAAGAAATTCTGATATCTCTACAAGAAGTCTTTTCCAGCTTTTATGATTATTCTTATAGTTTTTCCACACTTTACATCGCAATTATCTATAATTTTCTTGGGAATCATGGATTATTCTTTCTTCCCAAACCTTTGATTGGCAGTTGCCGGGCGCGAATACGGGTTTGTTCAAATACTATGATACTGCCCTTTTCTAAGTCTTTCTGAATGGCTGGAAGATTTGTGAGTAATAGTTTTACTTGTCTATCAGGACTTCTTTCTGTACTTCTGCGGAATAAGATTATAGAAGGCTTATTTTCTTCCCATAATGCCAGTAAAGTTCCAAAATCTGTATCTGCTGAAACGAGTATGCGGTCTTCTGCAATAGCTCGTGAGAAAATAACACTATCATCAGCCGACTGTAATCCGTAGTCACGAACATGCACGGAGTCGTGCCCTGCCTTGCGGAGTTCATCAACAAGTAATGGCGACAGGGCATTATCTATCAAAAACTTCATGGTAATGTTACCAGTGGGATTTCGCGCTCTCGCACAGCTTCAGAGGCATATTGTAATGCCTCCTGAATATCCCCTCGTTCCAAATCAGGGAGTGCCTTTAGGATTTTTTCTTCTGACATACCGTCAGCAACCATGCCAACAATAGTCGCGACTGGTATGCGAAGCCCGCGAATACACGGAACACCACCCATCTGGTTGGGATTAACTGTAATACGGGTAAATCTCATTTATCCACCTCCTATATTTGTTTTAGTTTCAGTAAAGGTTTAGCTTATTATATTAAAAATTACACGCTTTTCATATTATTATGGCTGTTTTTCACACACACCTTGCCTTATCAAGCCTGTTCTTTACCAACTCGCAAACGGGCTACACCTTGTTTAAAGCAAACTTTCCTCTATCCTCTTTTTCAATTGTTATTTCTTCATTATAGCTTTTTGTCTCAATTTATCATATACATTAACCTCTCTCAATCCTATTTTCATAAAATTCTATCAAAATCGTGTGTAAATTTAATATTGTCTCTGATTCAAATTTAGTATAATATTCACTTATATGCAGAAAAAATTGACTTTGGGATTCTTCTTCACACTCTTTCTCTGTACCACCTTTCTGCCGATTGTGTGGATGTTTGGAAACTCTGTTTATGAAGAGGGAAGATTTTCGTTCGTTTATTACAAGGACATTTTTTTAACACTAAAATACGGAAAAGTTATCTCCAACAGCCTTATACTTGCCTCTATTACAACCATCGTATCTTGTCTCATTGGCGTACCTGCAGGATTCTTTCTGGCAAAAACAAATCTTCCTCTTAAAAATATCTTCAAAATATGTTTTTTTATACCCCTGATTATCCCCTCTTATATTATTGGTATTGCATGGGTAAATCTCCTGGGGAAAACAGGATTTCTGAATAACGTTTTCTCACAGTATACGATGCTCTCACCTGAATCTATTTCAGATTTTATTTACAGCACCTACGGCTCTTCATTCATCCTATCAATAAACCTCTTCCCTGTTGTAATGTTAGTAACCGAATACGCCTTAAAAAGTATAAATCCGCGATTGGAAGAAAGCGGCCTGGTAGTAGGCAGTGTATTTCAGGTATTCCGGCAGATTACATTCCCTTTAATCGCCCCTGCCATTCTCTCCAGCATGATGATTGTCTTTGTGCTATCTCTCTCAGAGTTTGGAGTGCCGTCATTGTTACAGGTCAATGTCCTCACTACCCAGATATTTACTCAATTTAGCGCCTTTTATAACGAGAAGGCGGCTACAGCTATTGCCTTTCCGCTCATAGTAATTACTTTTGTTCTCATTATGCTGGAGAAAATCTATATGCGTGGAAAATCTTTTGAGATATCGGGAAGAAGTTCGTCAAATAGTACGATACAATACAACATCACGTGGCTCAATGTGGTTGGTATAACTTTTTGTACCTTTGTTATGATAGTATGCATTATCATCCCATTGAGTACACTCATTTTTAATACGAAGACACTTTCTGCATATCATGATGCCATCCTTCTGGCCAGGAATGGTATTACGAACAGCATCTTGTTTGGGTCTATTGGAGCTACCTTTCTCACCTTTATAGGTTTCTTCCTAGGCTACCTTTCTGAAAATATTAGATCCAGATTGAAAAGCAGTGCGGCGATATTTATTTGGTTATTCTTTGCCGTGCCTGCAACCGTGATTGGCGTGGGTCTCATCAAATTGTGTAATAGACCAGAAGGGATATTTCAATTCATCTATGGTTCTTTATGGATTGTGATTATCGGATATGTAGCAAGGTTCTTACCGTTATCCAGCCGTATTATGGCGAATTATCTCAAACAAATCCCACAGTCTATGGAGGAGGCTGGCACAGTAACGGGAGCTTCGTGGTTTCGAATTTTAGGTAAAATCTTATTCCCTTTGCAAGGTTATGGGCTAATCGCCACTTGGCTGATCTCATTTATGTTTTGTATTGGAGAGTTAGGCACAACGGTATTAGTTTATCCTCCAGGATCTGAAACCCTCCCCATAACATTGTTTACCATTATGGCAAACAGCCCAACTGACATCGTTTCTGCGCTTTCTATCATAATTATAGTGATGACCTTGTTGCCTGTGGGAGTTTTTCTTGTCGTCTCAAAATACCTGGTATTAAAACCTAAATTAGGTTTTCAGTAACTATTTCGTATTTGTATGTAGGGGTAATTCATGAATTACCCCTACCAGATTGAAATTCCTGAATGTAAATTTATCATGAACGCCCTTGAAGTAAAACAATTAATCAAGAACTTTAACAGAAGAGAGGTCGTACGTAGTATTTCTTTCTGTGCAGAGAAGGGGCAACTCCTGGCTTTATTAGGTCCTTCCGGATGCGGCAAAACAACGACCCTGAGGATGATTGCCGGTCTTGAAACCGCAGACGATGGGGAGATTTGGATAGAAGGCGCACTTGCAAGTTGTGGGCGAAAAGTAGTGATTTCTCAAAAACAGCGGCATATCGGAATGGTATTTCAAGACCTGGCTCTCTGGCCACACATGACGGTATACGAAAATATTGAATTTGGATTAAAGGCAAATGACCTTATAAGGGCTGAAAGACGGAAAAAGATTGAGACCGTCTTAAATAAAATCAATATGCAAAATTATGCCAGAGAATACCCTACAAGACTTTCGGGCGGACAACAGCAGTTGATTGCTATAGCACGGGCAATTGTTACAGAACCCAGGTTGTTACTTATGGATGAACCGTTATCGAACATCGATGTAAAACTGCGCGAGGATATTCGGCAAGAAATCAGACGCATCCAACAAGAGACACAGATTACAACTGTTTATGTAACCCATGACCAGGACGATGCCTTTCTTTTGGCTGACAAGATAGCGGTTATTAATAACGGAATACTGGAACAGATAGGCATCCCTGAAGAAATTTACTCATCTCCAACATCGCTTTTTGTAGCCAATTTCGTTGGAGAAGCAAATATTATGCAGGTAAAAATAATCGGAAAAGACAAGGTATTGACACCGTGGGGCGAATTAGTGTGTAACACAAAAGGTCGAGAGGGGAAAAATGCCTATCTCTTTTTTAGGCCTCATCAAGCAGTAATTGATGATAGCGGCCATTGTTATGGTACGATAATCAACCGGGACTTTGTCGCGGGAGGGTATAAGTATCGTGTCTCAACTTCAGGCATTGAATTCAAATTACAAGATCAAACGAGGCATGATATAGGTAAGTTTATAAAGTTCTCCATCAGAAAAATGGATATACTATTTTTTTAATCAAAAAAAGGGTTATGTTGTCTTTCCTCACCGATAGTGGTAAATGTACCATGCCCCGGATAGACTATTACATGGCCTTCTAAGGTAAACAAGCGAGTTTTTATCGAGCTAATTAGTTTGGTGTAAGAACCACCATAGAGGTCTGTCCTTCCAATCGAACCGGCAAAGAGTGTATCCCCAACAAATACTACTTCATTGATGAGGAAACATATACTGCCGGGAGAATGTCCTGGTGTATGTATAATGCGTATAGCCTCGTTCCCGATAAAAATTTCCTCGCCATCTGCAAGTGCCCTATCGACCCGGGGTACGGGAATGGGTGATAGTCCAAAGGCATCTGTTTGATCATTCAAATAATTAAGAAGTGGAATGTCTTCCCGATGAAGCAAGAACTTTGCGCCTGTCAAATCCTGCAGAGGTCTCACTCCCCCTACATGGTCGAAATGAGCGTGGGTATTTATAATGAATTGTAAGGTAAGGTTGTGTTTTTTTATGATGTTCAGGATTTCTTCCGGATTGCCGCCGGCATCAATAACTATAGCCGTGTTATCCTTTTTAGAACCAACAATGTAGCAATTTACTGCTAAAGGACCAACCGTCAGCATCTCGAAAATTATCTCAGGCAATTTCATTAGCCAGCAAATTTAACCCTGCAGTAATAGGGAAGGGCTCTTTTATTAAAAGTCTCATCTTCCACTGTTTTCTTTACTTCTATAGTCTCTCTTGCAAAGGTACTATGGCAACTCTTACAGCACCATAATTCATGATCTTTGAATAGTCCGCTTTGCCTTTGCAGACCGATAAGGACGAAGCTATTTCCGCTGCAATGAGGACATACAAATCCACTTTGTTTCATGTCTTCTTCAACAACCATAACTACCTCCCCACCTTTGAATAAATTTGTTGACAGGATTTTTAAGCCATAGCTAATTGTTATTTATTACGCATTTGCTCCTATAGGGCTCTTTTTTCCCATGATGACGAGTCTTTTGATTTATTGATGCCTTTACTTCGTTACAACAGTCGTCACATTCATAAGGGTATTCAAGACAATTTGAGCAATCATTTTTAAAGTGTTTTTTCACGATGGTCTTTTTCTCCTTAATTTTTTGTCTGAAGATATAATTGTTTTCGTTTATGATATTCATTTGAATGGGCATATTCGAGAAACAAGCTATAATTCATGTTTTTTATCCATGTTTCAAACTCCTGAAGTTTTTTATTTAGGACATTGGTACAAGTATATGCCTGTGGATTCGTAGTATTTTCGTTTTTCATAACAATAATAATTAGTAAAAATATGTTTCCATGATTAAGATTTTACTATAAAATTGACACAGTTTGCGATTTTTACCACTAGTTTTTTGCCTTTTTTAAAACTACTATCATTATCGGCTTTTTATTGAGAAAATTTAGGGTTTATTTCTGAATGCAAATCCGGAAATTCTATGAACTTTACTCCGCGACAACACTTAGAAATTGATAATTATATTAAATTTGTAGATGAAATCCTTCACAAGTGCGATAAGGGAATCGAATATTGCAAGATTTGCCCCAATGAATTTGTGTGTACAGAATTGGAAAAAGATGACTTTGGCTTAAATAATTCAACCATATCGGAGGTATTAACTGCCATCCAATATGCCCTAAGCAAGGTACCTGGTCATCTAAACATCGAGAAAAGGAATGATCTCAGAGAGCATATCAAAAGCTACATTAATGAATCGCCTGTCCATGAAAGAAAGATTTGGGAAGACAGTATCCTGGATTTATTGCTCGATAACAAGCTTGCCAATCCTTCATATAAACCAAGGGCCAAAATAGGTGCGGTCAGAATACTCCTTACGTATAACTCCAGGATTAGCTTCTCTGCCTATTTGAAATGTTTATGCACTGAAGATATCATGTCGAACTTTACAAGTAATTTGCCTCCAGAGATTACTTCAAACTGCACAAAGATTGTAAATCAATATATCCAGGCCCAACACATCGATATCACCGTACCGCAGGCAATTGATCGTAGAATATTTTATCTTGAAAAAAATATGCCTGAGATAATCCAAGGGTGCAACCTAACCGATACAGGACTTGCGGCTGCACTCTGTTATTACTCAATGCTTATGAAGTCACCAATCACAGAAGACATGGCGATAACAGGTGGTTTAGACGAGCAGGGAAATGTAGTTCATGTAAAATTCCTGGATAGCAAGATTGAGACGGTTTTAAGGGAATTACATTTTATAGACAGGATCGTTATCCCAAAAGGTTCTTCATGCAGCATCCGTGTCCCTGAGAACGTAAAAATAATTGAAGTGAGTAACTTTGAACAAGCAATAGATATTGTATTTAAAAACGACTTCACAATTTAACCTAATTATTTTCCTCCGTTTTTTCTCATCTCTGTTGAAGCAGATTAATTCCTGCATTAGGCTGAGAACTACATTCTTTTGACGTAGACGTAGTGGTTTCAATCCACTGGAAGAGCTTTTTCTTCAACTCCTTTGCTATCTTAGGATGGTTTTCAAAAATATTCTTCTCTTCCTTAGGGTCGTTACTGAGATTATACAATTCATATTTACCATCGCCTAAGCCTCCGCTGCTCATATTACTCGTGGGCGTGTTGGTATAAATGAGCTTCCACTCTTTCGTCCTGACACATCGGAGTTTGATTTCCTCCATCTCTTTTGTACTCTGATACCCACCCAAAATCGTTTCACAAAAGACTACCCCCTGCTCAAAACGTCCAGGCGTAAATTTTAAATTATCAACAGATTTTCCCCGCATTAATGTTGATAAGGAATATCCGTGTAAACCTTCAGGGATGGGCAGACCTAATATATCCAGGATCGTTGGCATAACTTCTATTTGTTGCACCAGGGCGTCTACGACCCTGTGTTTAACTTTTTTTGGCCACCGGATGATCAATGGTATGTGAATAATCTCATCATACAATTTCGCATTCAATGATGTGGATGCATGACCAATAAAGCCATGCTCAAACAATTCTTCTCCATGATCGGAAGTTATAATGATTACCGTGTTGTCCAATATGCCCCATTTCTTCATCTTTTCCGTAAGTTGCCCCATGTAGTCATCCAACTGTCTCAACTGTCCATCGTACAGCGCAACAATGATCTTTCTGTCTGTGTTATCGAAATTAATGGAATTGTTTTTGATGACGCTTTTCTTTTTTACCACAGAAACAGCTTCGGTATCAGCAGATATACCACTAAAAATATCCTCCTGGAAAATTTTATCGTAAGGATTTTTGGGATTATACGGCAAATGCACCCCATGATAGTGATACCATATAAAAAATCTCTGGTCTTTGTATGCCTCTAACAATTTCAGTAAATCTTCTCCTTCTTCTGCCTGAAACCGCTCTTTATCAACCACATCGAAACCTAAATGCCAGTAATTGGGAATATCGACAAATTTTGGCAACACAGGCGCTACATATCCACTTCCCTTCAAAACTTTGGGCAAGGTCAAAACATTCTCTCTTAGAGTTCTGTCCTTTGCATCAACGCCATGGGTTGGTGGATACAAAGATGTAAATATGGAAATCATCCCTGGAGTAGTCCATGCTGATTGGGAGAAGGCATGGGTAAACAGCACCCCTTCTGAGGCTATCTTATCAATATTCGGAGTAGTATTGCGATTGTAACCGTAACAACCAAAGTGGTCTGGACGGCAGGCGTCAATTGTGAAAAGGAGTATATTGGGGAGGTCTTCCTTTGCTTCTGAACTCGTACCAATAACAAAGAGAGGCATGAGGGAATATACCACAAAGATTAATCGTCGAAGTACGCTCATTTCATTTTAAATATCCGGTCTTAATACAAAGGCGATAAATAGTTCCCCCATTCCTCCGGAAAGGCAATTCATAAAGATATCCTTTACATCAAAAACCCGCATCGGTAAAAGACCTTGAATAAGCTCATCAGTTGTGCCCAGTAAAAATACCAGAATGGTTGTGTAAAAATATACCCTCGTCTTCTTTACGTCGTTTTTAAAGGCCCAAAAAATAATACAACCCAATATACCATACATGAGCAAGTGAAATCGTTCCGGTCCTGTAGAACACATGTATTTCAGTATGGCAAGACAGGAAAAGGATATTAAAATAAATGCAAAATAAACAGAAATTTCTCTGACCTGTTTTTGAAAGATCAAATAAAGTAAAAAATATCCACCCAATACAAATACCAAAAATAATCCTAAGTAATTAATACTATCACCCCACTGACCTAACACAAACCTCCAGAACCTCGGTCCAAATGGTAAAAAGACATAGAGAGCCGAAGTATAAATAGCAACGATTCCCCATCGCCATTCCCGGGAGACTTTTTTTATAAAGCTATGGTCAATATAAAGTGCCATAATACAATTATTGTTTAAGTATTTTTACTAAATATTCAAAGTCCGGTGTAACCGCAACAAAATGGGTAGTTATAAGTTAAAGGTTACATGTTGAAAGCTGAAAGAAGTACCCATTGTGCAGTACTTATAACCTCACCGTCAGTCCCTGGGCCATCTTGATTTCCATGGCATGATTGACCGTCCACGCCGTACGGTGTGTTACCACATCAATCAGGGTGCTGGCCGATGGCAATCCTGTCCCACTCTTTTTAACACCGCCAAATGGTAAGTGAACCTCAGCGCCAATCGTAGGCAGGTTCACATAACCCAAACCATATTCACAATCATCCCGTATCCTCCTTGCCTTCCGGAAGTCCTCAGTAATCACTGCACATGAAAGACCGTAGTCCGTATTATTATGCACCTCTATTGCCTCGTCAATATCTTTTACGGGAATAATTGCTACATGCGGCCCAAATACCTCCTCACGGATCACACGGCTCTTTGGGTTGTTTTGCATACGATATACAAATGGGGACATAAAATAACCCTTTTTATAGTGCTCACCGGTAAGCCTCCCTCCGTCCAATAACACCATTGCCCCTT
>Ga0208246_1001898_pt1 | contig 10610 bp, 9 predicted proteins | sample RifOxyD2_FD_184039 | JGI IMG/M metagenome (GOLD analysis project Ga0208246, IMG submission 184039) | Soil microbial communities from Rifle, Colorado - Rifle Oxygen_injection D2 (SPAdes) | ecosystem: Environmental > Terrestrial > Deep subsurface > Rock core/Sediment | place: Rifle, Colorado...
CTTTTTGTCTTCAGTATCATGTGGGTCTTAGAAGAGAAGGTGGTTGAGCTCGCGGACGGCGCGCATCACCATACCGACCACGATCGTTAGGGGAGTCTATGTCCACAGGGGACTCCTCTCCTGCGTGATATGCTGAGTGCATGCGCACCACTGCTCTTCGTTTGCCGAACCAATTGCGGGCGATATACTTTGCCGCATTTCTTGCGTCTGTTTCGTACGCGTTCCTGGTCTACATCGAATCCTCTTTTCTTGAAACTTTCATTCCCGGTGAATCTATCGGGCTGCTCTTCAGTATTGCTGCGATCTGTTGCGTGATCGGTCTCTCACTCTTGGCGCGGTTGCTTCGAGAAGAAGGCCAGCTGCTGCTCACTCGCCTCGTGGCCGGCATTACCATCATTTCCTCATTCGGACTTTCTTTCGCTACGTCGGTAACTGGGGTAGTCGTCTCCTTTATCTTTTATACGGTGTTCCAGCTCATGTTGTGGGTACTCCTCGACGTGTACCTACGACACGCATCGACGACGAAGGGCACTGGTAATATTCGTGGCCATTACCTTATGGTAGGTGCCATTGCGTTCGCCTGTTCACCATTTCTTGTGGGATGGTTGGTGAACGACTTCGGCTACCGCCCTATTTTCTTTGCAAGCTCACTTCTGCTTCTACCACTGTTCTTTGTGATCACGAAGCGTATCGGTGCAGTCGACGCTCGTCACTTACCAAGTACGAGACTTCTCGGCGGACTCTTTCGGGCATGGCGAAACAAAAACGTTCTTGCCATTATGTGTACGAATTTTCTGCTCGAGTTCTTTTATTCTTGGATGGTGATCTACACTCCCATCTATTTGCATTCCTATCTGCATATGGACTGGTCGGTCATCGGCATCATTTTCTCAGTCATGCTGCTTCCGTTTGTGTTGTTTGAACTTCCTTTGGGGAAGCTCGCGGATACTCGCTTCGGGGAGCAGGAGATTCTGATTATCGGTATTGCCATACTCTCAGCAAGCACACTATCGCTGAGCTTCCTTGCCACGACGAGCGTGGTGGTGTGGGGCAGCGCACTTTTTCTGACCCGTACAGGAGCGAGCTTTGTCGAAGTGATGAACGAGACGTATTTCTTCAAACATGTCAAAGATACGGATGCCGATATCATCAGTCTCTATCGGACGATGCGGCCCTTCGCCTATATTGTCGGCCCCTTGGCTGCGACTCTTGTGCTCGGCTATCTCCCGATGCAGTACTTGTTCCTTGTCCTTGGGCTCGGCATGCTCATTGGTATCATTCCTGCGGCGCGCTTGCGTGACACGCTCTAGACTTCAATGATGACGGGCAAGATGACGGGCTTCTTGTGTGTCTGTTGGAAAATGAATTTGCCAAGCGCTTCGCGCGTTGCGTTTTTCGCATAATCGAGGTTGAGGGGACGCATACCGGTAAGGGAGGTCTCTACACTCTTGCGCACAAGCATGCGCGCCTGTCGAAGCAGCTCCTGGGATTCCTTAAGATGTACCAGTCCTCGAGAAATAATGTCAGGAGAACGAAGAAGCTTGCCAGACTTTGCGTCAATTACAATGGCAACGACGAAGAAGCCATCCTCGGCGAGTGTTTTTCGATCACGAATGACAACCTCATTCACTCCACCTGTGCCTAGGCCATCTACCATGACCACCTCAGATGAGGCGCGCTCTTTGAGGACAACGAGCTTCTTACCCTGGTCTTGGATTTCAATAATCATGCCGTTATCGGGAATCACGGTGTTTTCTTCAGGGATGCCGGTTGACTGAGCGAGCTCTGCGTTCATGCGCAAGAAGTAGTGGCCACCGTGGCAGGGCATAAAGAAGGTGGGATGCACCATCTTGTACACCCAGGCTGCCTCGTCTGCATTTGCGTGCCCGGAAGAGTGAATCTCGGCAAGCCGGTAGTCCATGATTCGTGCGCCCTGACGCGACAAGTTATCCTTGAGTGTCTGAATACGTTTCTCGTTACCAGGAATAATCGAGGAGGAGAGGAGTACCACGTCACCTTTGCCTAGTTTAATTTTACGGTGCGTCTTGTTCGACATGCGCATGAGTGCCGAGTATTCATCGCCCTGTGCGCCAGTGGCAATCACCATCACTTTGTTCGGGGGATAGTTCACCATATCCTCAGGGGTAATGAACACTTTAGAGTCGGCCTTTAAAATCCCAAGTTCCTTGGCGATATCAACACTGTTCACCATGCCACGTCCGTCGATAACAATCTTTTTTCCTATTTCTTCACAAACCTTGATGACGAAGATCACGCGAACGAGAAGCGACGCAAAAGTAGCCATGATCAGGCGACCCGGAGCATCCTTGATGATGCCGCGTAGGTTCTCCTGAATCGTGTGCTCGGAGTGCGACCAGCCTGCCCGCCAGGTGTTTGTCGAGTCTGACATCATGAAGAGATTGTTCTCCTTGGAAAGCTTGTCGTAGACCGCCTGCTCCTCGGGAAGCACCTTCTGATCGATGTGGTCTACCTTGAGATCACCCGCAAAAATACAGTTACCATACGGAGTCTCAATAATGACCCCCATAGCATCGGGTACCGTATGAGTCACATTGAAGAAGCGCACGTTCAAAGCACCTGCTTTAATCGTTGTGTTGGTTTCAATCACATGAAGATTCAGTGCAGGTAAATGGGGAAACTCGGACTGACGCTTCTTGATGAGTACTGCCGACATAAGGCGTGTAAAGATTGGCGGATTGCCAAGTCGGTCCATGATGTAGGGGATACCTCCGATGTGGTCTAGGTGCCCATGGGTGACGAAGATGCCACGGATACGATCCTTGCGCTCCACAAGATAGGTGATGTCGGGAATAATGTAATCAACCCCGGGAACTTCTTCTCCGGGAAAGGAAAAGCCGGCATCAATGATGATGATATCGTTCTTGTACTCAAGCACGGTCATATTCTTGCCGACTTCCTCTACACCTCCGAGAGGAATAATACGAATATTGTCTGTGGTAAGTGGGCCTGTGGGCAGCGAAGACTTCTTCATGCTTGGTTCAGGGCCCACTTGGTCGACGATATGACGGTGCGGAATTCTCGTGTGTCCCCGTGGTTCAACTGGACGGAGTGTGCCTGTCCCATGCCGTCTGGCGGGTGGCCTGGTGCGACCCGTTGCCCCGGAACGGGGTCCGGTGTTTTCGCGAGGAGTCGCCGGCCTCTCGAATCTTCGAGGTCCTCGAAACCCACTCGATCGCTTCATGCGGTCGATGTCATCAGGGGAGGCGCTAAAGGTGCGCGTTGGTGGCGTTACTCCCTTTGGCTGCCCGGTGTTGTTGCTCGGTTGTCCTGTCTGTGTGCTATCGATCATTGTAGTTATGGATGTTGTTATCAGTTAGTTTTGAAAAAAGGCCAGACCAGTTCTTCTTCGAGATACCACTCATGCACATGCAGAAATCGCTCGGTGGGAGAGGCAAGCGCAGCGAGTGCTGTACCCTGGAGGCGCTTGGGGAGGGCATAGAGGAAAGAGGGTGAATAAAGAAAAATGGCGGGCACTTCCTGCATAAGTGTTCTGTTAAATGTCTGAGCTAGCTTCAACCGCTCAGTAAGTTCGTGCTCTGCTCGCATCTTCTCAAGAAGGGCATCCATCTGCACATTCGTGTAGAGAGCGATATTGAGGCCGGGATCGTTCCTCTGCGAGGAGTGCCAGAAGGAGAAGAGATCAGGATCTCGGCCCACGATTTCGCCAAAGAGGAGCGATTCATACTTGCGCGTACGAATGCTATTTTGATTAAAGTCACCAAGCTCATAGGTTGCCACTGTCACCTCCGCGCCAATCTGCCGCCACACAGCAGCCACATACTCGGCGGCTCGAGTGAGCTCATCGGTATTTACCGTTGTAATCGTAAAGCGAAGCTGTCTCGTCTCGGCGCCCGTCTTATACTCCATAACGCGACTTGCATCATTTAGCTTCCAGCCTGCTTTTTGGAGAATTGCTTGAGCCTGAAGGAGGCGATCGGCGGAGCGCAGTGTAGTTGTCGCGAGGCTTGCGCTAAACCCGAGTGACCCCGGGGGGAGGGGGCCCTGAAGGGGAGTTCCGTAGCCATTAAGTACTCTTGCGATGAGCGCCTCCTTGTCGAGTGCTAGATCAAGCGCGTGCCGCACCTCTGGCTGGCTGAAAATCTTGTTTTGGTTTTGGTTAAGAAAGAGGGCAAAGACGCGGGGTAAAGATGCCTCTCGAAGGGCAACATCCGGTCGTCGCAGATGCTCGACGAGTTGTGGCGAAAGAGCTGCTGCTGCATCGACATCCTTTCGCAAAAAAGCCCGCACCAGGTCGTCCTCATTTTGATAGAACGCGAGGGTAAGGGTGCTCACTCGTGGCTTACCGAGCGTAAAGTGAGCAAAAGCTTGTAGATCATAGGAAAGAGGTGTGCCGTTGCTATCTTTACGTACTCGAGCAAGTCGATAGGGCCCAGAGCCGACAGCAAGTAGGTTCGCTTCATGGAATGCGAACAACTCGCTCGACACTTTTTCCCAAAGATGGCGAGGAAGAATACCGATGGTGGCATTGTCCATGAATGCGGCGTACGGTTGTTTTAGACGAAAGACTACGGTGAGAGGGTCAGGCGTAGCTATCGTGACCCCATCCCAGCTGGCTCGCCTTGGACTCTTGATCACGGGGTCCTGAGTGCGTTCAATAGTGTAGCGCACATCAGCACTCGTCACGGGATGGCCATCATGGAAGACGGCTTCAGGCTTCAGCGTGAAAGTATAGACAAGACCATCCTCGCTTACAGTGTAGCTCCGGGCGAGATCGGGGATCAGGTCACCTTCCTTGCTTACGCGAAGGAGGCCGGAATAGAACAGTGTGGTGAGATCTCGATCTGCGTCTGACACGGCAAGTACTGGATTTACAAATCGTGGCGTACCGATAACGCCCTCAGTGAGCTGGCCACCTTCCATGGGCACGAGAACCATAAGACTCTTGTTCCAGATCTGCAGGAGACCAACGGTGCTTACCGCGACGGTCGCTATGAAAAGGTAGTAAAGGAGTACTTGACTATACGAAAAAGATCGGCGAATAGCTTGCAGATAGTCGAAAGCACGAGTTGTTTTTTTAGAAGACGTGGAGCCCTCAGATGGGAGTGATGAATTTGTCACGATAAAAGCAAGGAAGCTACATTGCTCAAGTGCGCAACTGTTGAGATAGGAGACCCAGCAACAATTTAGCAATTCAACAATTTAACTAGCACTGACGACACAAGGATCTGCGGAGAGTAGGAGAAGCAAACAAAAAACGAAGTCCTAGCGAAGTCCTCTAGAGTACTAAAGCAATAATGGCCGTGGCAACAAAAAGAATAGATACAATGATGGTGACGACAAATATGGTTTTCTCCGCACCCCGTTTGACGTGGAAGCTAGAATCTTGACCTCCACCAAAGGCAGCACCTACACCAGCATCATTTTGCTGGACGAGTACGAGGGCAACAAGTATGACCGAAAGCACAATCTGTGCGTAGGGGATAGCTGTACGAAGCAATTCCATTGCTGAAGATGATAGCAAAACGTATTAAAATTGTAAACGGCAGTGAATGGGTGCCTACTGAAGTCATGGCCCACAGGGGATATTAGGACTCTGAGAATATATTGCATTGTAAAGCCGACTCAAGTGAGTCGGCTGTTCTGCCTAGGTGTGCCTACCAAGGGCATGCGGGGTCGGAGGGTCATCGGAACCCTCTGCCTTGATCGTAAGTTGGCCTTCAGTTCGTTCTTTTGTGACCACTCCGACCCCGTCTTCTTCTTTCCCGAGGACTAGCCTCCGATGGAGGGGTCGCCTAGCTCGTCGTTGTCGGCGAAGGGGTCGGCGGTTCTCGTGGCCTTGATCTTGAGGCCTAGGCGGGGCGGCTCCTCGCCACCCACCTGGGGAGTCTCGAGCGGCTTGTTTTGCTCGCGCTCGATGTCCTCCGCGTGCACGCAGAAGCCGTTGTAGTCGACCCCGACGATTGGCCAGGCAATCACACGCTCTCTCTTCAGATTGCAGGTGATGGGGTCGCCCACCTGGATTGAGGCGCCCGCCTTGATCTGGAAGTCGAGCTTCCAGATGGTGACCCCGTTCCTTCGGTAGAGGTTCGTATCCTCGCTCAGGGTAAACTCGCGCATCGTCTCTCCTCTCGTTTGGTGTCCTGGGTACGAAGAGAGAAAGTACCATGAACAGGTGCATACGTCAAAGCTTTGACTGTGGATGGAGTTCCCTATATACTTGCTTCGCTTAGTAGTCTCTCTACTGAGCATTTTTAGTATGAATAATTATCAGTAATTCATTCTTATCGCATGAGTAAAAAAATCGGGTTACGTCCATTGGGTGATCGAGTTGTCGTGAGACCGCTTACGGAGCACGAGCGTGGACGCAAGACAGCTTCAGGCATTTATATTCCCGAAACCGCCGAGAAGGAGCGCTCTGAAAAGGGCACGGTGGTTGCCGTTGGCCCAGGCAAGATGAGCGACGAGGGGAAACTCATACCTATGCACGTCCGGATAGGCGACAAGGTGCTCTTTACCAAGTACGGCCCCGATGAAGTAAAGTTTGACGGTGAGGACTACTTTGTCCTCTCGGAGAGCAATATATTAGCGGTTGTAGAATAAACACATGGCAAAACAAATCATTTATAGCGAGGATGCTCGCAAGAGTCTCAAGCGAGGGGTAGACAAGGTGGCAAATGCAGTACGCATTACTATCGGCCCACGTGGCCGCAATGTGGTCATCGACAAGGGCTATGGGGCACCCACCATAACGAACGATGGTGTGTCGATTGCAAAGGAGATTAGTCTTTCGGACAAAGTGGAGAACATGGGGGCAGAGATAGTAAAGGATGTAGCCAACAAGGCAAACGACAGCGCCGGAGACGGGACCACTACCGCGGTAGTGCTTACACAGGCAATCGTGGATGAGGGGTTCAAAAAGACTTCGCTTGGTGCAAACGCAATGGGAGTGCGAACCGGCATCGAGCATGCCACGCGTGATGTGGTAGCGGCACTCCGCGAAATCGCGAAGCCTATCAAGGGCAAACAAGAGATCATCCAGGTGGCGACTGTTTCTGCGGAGTCTGAGGAGTTCGGCAAGATCATCGCGGACGCTATCGACAAGGTGGGTAAGGATGGAGTCGTGACCGTCGAAGAGTCTCAGACCTTCACCGTGGAGTCAGAGATTGTAGAAGGGATGCAGTTCGACAAGGGCTATGTTTCCCCCTACATGATCACGAACGCCGATCGGATGGAAGCAGTCTATGAAGATGCTCTCATTCTGATTGCGGACAAGAAGATTTCGACAATTAAAGAGATCCTTCCGTTGCTTGAAAAGGTGGCACAAATGGGCAAGAAGGACTTGGTCATTATTGCTGAAGATGTCGACGCAGAGGCGCTGACTACGCTCATTGTAAACAAGCTCCGCGGCGCCTTTAACGCGCTCGCCATCAAGGCTCCGGGCTATGGCGATAGGAAGAAGGAAATGCTTGCTGATATCGCCATTATGACGGGAGGCAAGGTGGTAAGCGAAGAGACTGGTCTCAAGCTCGACACGGTTGGACTCGAGGTGCTCGGGCGTGCTCGTCGCGTGATTGCGTCTAAGGACAATACGACCATCGTCGGCGGCAAGGGCAAGAAGGGAGACATTGATGCTCGAGTAGCTCAACTCCGTACCCAAGCAAGCACTACGGAGTCGTCGTTTGATAAGGAGAAGTTGCAAGAGCGCATTGGCAAGCTCTCGGGGGGTGTGGCGGTGATCAAGGTGGGTGCGGCCACTGAGTCTGACATGAAGTACAAGAAGCTGAAGATCGAGGATGCCGTAGAGGCCACCAAGGCAGCGCTTGAGGAAGGAATTGTGCCCGGAGGTGGTGTTGCCCTCGTGCGTGCCATGAACAAAGTGCTCGAGAAGGGAGTGCGCTGCCCATCGCCTGATATCAAAGCCGAATTCGATGCCGGGGTGCACGTGCTCTTGCAATCACTCGCCGCACCGCTCCGGCAGATTGCGGTGAACGCCGGTAAGGAAGACGGCTCGGTCATCGTAGACAAGGTAAAGAACGGTAAGGGCAATGAGGGATACGACGCTCGCAAGGATGAAATGGTGAAGGATATGGTGGCCGACGGCATTATTGATCCCGTTAAGGTAACGAGGACAGCGCTTGAACATGCTGCCTCTGCCGCAGCTATCCTCCTCACGACCGAAGTGGCTATTACGGACGAGCCAAAGAAGGATGAGCCTGCAGCCCCCGGTGGTATGGGAGGTGGCATGGGCGGGGGAATGGGGATGGAGTACTAATACCCAAAGCCATAGACTGAAGTGCAAGAAAGCCGCTCTCGAGGAGCGGTTTTCTCACGCCATGAATCATGTGGCAGGCACCTCAGTTGGCAAAAGCGGGTGGCGCAGATTGGTGTCCTATACAATAGTGTTGACGGACAGTCAAGTCTATGCTAATTTACTTTCAGCCATCTTGGACCTTACACAGCGTGCAGCCTCGGTGTGAATGGGGAATAGTGATCGCTGTCGAGCATTGCCCATTTGCACCGACGACTGCACGCACAATCAATCACGTGTACGTCATCGGGAAAGTGAAGGTACCCTATGCGCACAACCGTTGCGCTGGTGTTTGTACTCAGTGTCTTGGTCCACGTGTGCGTGTGCAAGCACGCCATCGCGGAGACCAGGCCGTCTCTGACGAAGACGGCACGGAGCTGCCCGACCACTCTCCTTGGGGGGCCTGGAGGCTACGAGGTCCCCCTCAACGTCCGGGAGCTCGACCAGCGTGGGTGGGACGCGTTGTTGCAGAAGCTCTCGACGCTGCTCGACGACGTGGCTGCTCAGAAGTCCGCGGCGCGGACGCTCGAGACCTCGCTTCGAGCGGAGATCGAGCGAAGGCGTGACTCGCACATCACTCTGAGGTCGCAGCATGGCACCTTGGAGAATGCCATGGTCGGCCTCAGGGCAGACAAGGAGACGAACGACAGGTTGCTGGCCGACTACAAGCAGGTAGTCGGCAGCATCGAGACCAAGCTCGGTCTCGACGGCGGGACTCTCGAGAAATTTGCCTACCTGCGCAGCAACTCGATCCAGCTCGCGGTCGTGCGCCTGCAGGAGGCCATTTCTTCTCGCGACCACCAGCTGAAGATCCAGACCGAGCAGATCGCCACTGCCCAGAAGGAGGTCAACCGGTGGAAGGAGTGGCGGCGGCTAAGGGCAGAAGCGGCAAGGCTGACGAAGGAATTCGGGCCGTGCCCCTTCATCGAGCAGCCGGCCTCCAAGGCGCCTACGCCTCCCTCTGGCTCTGGCACGCAAGCCGCTGCGGCTGCGAAGTAAGCCCACCCAGGGCTGCACGTGATCGGGCCGGACACCAACCAGTGCGCGCAAACGCAGCTGCGGTGTCCGGCCCTTTCCAATGTCAAATTTCGTTGCAATGAGCAAAGCTAACACAGTAAGGCTCTACAATATATTGACTCGTATAGCGTGAGACCTAGTATGAAGTCTCGCGGCGTCCCCCACCCATCAATTTCTGTGAGTGCTATAAGTGATACGGCCGTGCCGGTTACAGCATCCGGGAACAAGAAGCGCGTAGTTGACTCAGGGTGCCGAGTACCTAGGACGCAGTCTAGTTGACTTAATGGTTAATGTGTCCTACTATTTATTCTGACCCGATCTTTGTATACTTGTGCAGCTTTGAACCATTGCCATAAGTTGCTTGCGGCCATGGTTCAAAGCTGCACTTTATGTTTCCAAATTCACGTGTACGGGAAACTGTTCGGTTTGGGCCCATAGGCCAAAGGGGAAGGGGTATGTTCAAGTTTCTAGTCCTGAGTTACTTGGTTTTCGTGGGAAGCACCTCCGCCCAGAGTGGAGATGAACGAGCGGCCTCAACGGCTGCTATGTTCTCCACAACTGCGGAGACGAACGCTGAGCTCGACGACGGCTACGATGAGAGCGAGGTGAGTCGTGAGCCAACTCTCTCCCAGATGTTCGTCATTGAGAGCATCGAACAGGGGAGCGTCGCGGCTGAAGCTGCTCGGACTGTTGTCGAGCCGCTTACGATTCCGGACGTCCTCATGCAGCGCGATTGCCTCAGGCGGGCTCAAGAGACGTTCTCGCACGCATTCGCCTCGGCGGATGTGAGCGAGCACGATCGCCTTGCTGCGACTCGCGGCGTCGAAGTTGCCTTGAGGCCGGCTCTCGAAGGGGTGTGCCACTTCAACTTTCGACCTATGCCAAGGTCGGAGGACGTGGACGTGGGTATCAAGCTCGCAGACGTGCGCGAGCTGCAGCTCCTCGCTTACCGAGCCTATGCCCGCCTGCTCGAAAAGAGCATGGGGGAGCAGCTTTTGACCAACGTGCGAGCGGAGTTGTTACTTCGCGAGCCTCGAGTGCCAACGCCAACGCAAGCGCTCCGCTAAGCAGTATCTCCATTCCCAAGCTTCCTCTCGACATCGGCTTCCTGCAACACGTGAAAGACCCAAGTCCCTGCAACAGGTTTATCCTCGCAGGATGGCAGACGCAAACGCGACGCCGGACTTGGGTCTTCTTGATAAAAAGAAACCCCGCCCGGATCATCCGTCAAGTAAGGGTATCCGGGCGAACTTTGGAGGGCGGGGTGCATCAACGGAGGCAC
>Ga0208246_1001901_pt1 | contig 10605 bp, 9 predicted proteins | sample RifOxyD2_FD_184039 | JGI IMG/M metagenome (GOLD analysis project Ga0208246, IMG submission 184039) | Soil microbial communities from Rifle, Colorado - Rifle Oxygen_injection D2 (SPAdes) | ecosystem: Environmental > Terrestrial > Deep subsurface > Rock core/Sediment | place: Rifle, Colorado...
GACCTAAAACTCAAATAACTTCCATCGACGAGGTCCTTCGCTCGCTAAACCCGAAAGCCTAGCTCGCCAAAGACCTCTGTAACTTGTGGTCTCTTGCTTCCAACCTTATTCTGTTTTCAATGAACTTGCTTGGGATTGTCTCAAGCAGAAGATCATCCTGCCCAAAACGAATTCACTCGTCAAGTTTTTGTGAAATTATTTTTAATTCACCCGAAGGATCAATCGCTTAAAAGTCTGCTTCCCCCCACTTTCCCGTCCCCCATGAAAACCGCAGACCCTTATCCTGTAGGGGATTGCGAGTCACCAGCTCTTTCCTTCCCCAGCTTCTGGTGACATTGTCACTTTAGGCTCTCTATATTCTTTGGTAGAGTCTTTTCACAGGCCGGGGAGCAGGAACTTCCCCAAAGAGCTGGACCAACGAGGTCCGGTGACATTATCACTGTGGGAAGGCAGAACGGCCGGTAAGGTAAAGTCAGAAGCAGGAAGAAGTCTCAGGGAAAAAGCAGTTTACATTATTTGAATATTCACCCTAGACTGTACTAAACCCCCAAAGGAGAACGCCATGAAAACCATGTTTGACCCCATTACCGACAAAAGTCTTCGGTGGTCCCTCTATGCTACCGCCCTCCATGTGACGATTTACTACAATCTGCTGATTGCAGAGAACCCTTGGTGGTCCGTCAACCCTTGGTGGTAAGCGTTTTTCGGTAATCCGGCCTAAGGCGGTTCGCCGTACTCGGGCCGGGATTTTTTCTTTACAAGAAGGTTCGGGCAAATCAAGGTAGCGAGGTAACCCAGACTTCCACTTGATCTGCAACCGGAGTTTCCAATGCCAGTCCTTCAGTTGGGCATCCCCAAGGGGAGCCTGCAGGATGCCACTGCGGCCATGTTTGAAAAAGCAGGCTACAAATTGGGCATCAATTCCCGCTCCTATTACCCCACTATCGACGACAACGAGATCGAATGCCTGCTGATCCGTGCCCAGGAAATGGCTCGGTATGTCGGCGAGGGCATTTTGGATGCCGGGCTGACCGGCTGGGACTGGATCGAAGAATCCGGTGCCGATGTCCATGAAGTCTGCGAGCTGATTTACGGCAAGGTCGGGCGCAAGCCTTTGCGCTGGGTCTTGGCAGTACCGGAAAACTCCGACATCCACGGTCCCAAGGACCTCCAGGGCAAGCGCATCGCCACCGAAGCGGTAGGCATGACCCAAAAATACTTGGCCAAACATGGGGTTACCGCCAATGTGGAATTCAGCTGGGGGGCCACCGAGGTCAAGCCGCCTAAGCTTGCCGACGCTATTGTCGAAATCACCGAAACCGGCTCGTCACTCAAGGCTAACAACCTGAGAATCGTGGACATTCTTTGTTATTCCACCACCCGGTTGATCGCCAACAAAGAGGCCTACAAAGACGAATTCAAGCGCAGGAAAATCGACCACCTGGCCTTACTGCTCCAGTCTGTTTTGGCTGCAGAGTCTCGGGTGGGGCTGATGATGAACGTCAAGTCCGAGAACCTCGACAAATTGGTCGCTCTTTTGCCCTCTCTGAACAACCCGACGGTCTCCAACCTTGCCACTTCCGGCTGGGTCGCCATCAATACGGTGGTGGAAGAATCGGTGGTTCGGGAGATCATCCCCGAGTTGCAAAAGGCTGGGGCACAAGGGATCGTCGAGTATCCGCTCAACAAGGTTGTCCTCTAGCTCCACAGTACAAAGGGGAATCCAATTCCCCTTTTTTTTCGGTTTTTTCCTGTTTTTTTTGGGTCCTCCTCAATTCTGGTCCGTTTCTTCCATTGATCTTTGTACCAAAATGGACCTAAAATCCCATCAGTCATAGAGACCGAAAAGGTCGGGCAAACCTTGGCCAAGCCTCACTAGGAGGGTATTTGTTTCAGCAGGGCATGTTCAATCTTTTTAACCAGAAGACCGAGACCTCCCAAAAGGCGGTTGAATACTTCGAGAACGGCAAGAAGCTTCTGAAAACGAAGCTGTACAAACGGGCCATGATCGACTTCAACAAGTGCTGGCAGGAAGCGCCGGAGTTTGCCGCTGAAAACCTCAACGCCTTATTTAAACAATACAGAGTTGTAGCCAACTACGAGGCCTGCCTATCCATCGGTTTGATCCTGATGAAGATTGATCCGCAGGACTACAAGCTGGCCAGCGTCCTGGGCAACTGTGCTCGGAAACAACAAAGTTATCTCCAAGCCAACAACCTCTACCGCTACGCCCTCAAGCTGAACAAGGACTACAAGGTCGCCTTTTTTAACCTTGCCGCCAGCTTGGCTCGGGTCGAAAAGTACGATTCCAAGGTGACCGCCACCTTGCAGCCCTTTGCCAACCTGACCGAATATGTCCTGCCCGAGTTTTTGGGCGAACCGGACATGTTCGAGAAGTTGATCAAACAGTTGACCGACATCCTGGCCGAAAAGGCCTTGCGGCAGGTCATGGAGCTGCAAAAGCAGATGGAGGCCAAAAGCAGCAACAACGAGCTTCTGGAAGTGCACCGGATCTCTCGGGAGATCCAAGCCCTGGAAGAACGGCCGACCGCTCCGACCTTTGAGGACGTGAAGCAGTACGTCAACGAGCGGTTGCTCGAATACAAGGAGAAAATGTCCGAGTTCAAGGAAAAGGCGGACTACGAGCCCCGCAAGGGCTACATCACCTACCTCCTGAACCTGGGCCTGTTCTCGCTCAAACATGGCTACCCGCTGTATGCGCTGGAATGTTTTTTTTCCATCAAGGACGACCCGAATTTTAGCGTCAACTACCTGGAGATGCTGATCATCTTGGCAAAACATGCGACCAAGATCCCCAAACGGCGGCGGGCAGTGCAAAGACAAGTCCGCAGGCTGGCCGGGGCGGCACCCACCCTGGGCGACGAACCGCCGGACATCGACCCGGAAACCAGCCCCTACAAGGATGAAGACCCGCTCAACCAGCTGACCGAGCTGTTGAGAGACGACCCCAATGACCGGTATTACAACATCAACCTGGGGGTGATGTTGAACATCGAGGGGAACAAATTGATGGCCTACAAGCATTTCCTGATCGGCGGGGTGCTGCTGGAGACCTCGGAAGGGATTTACGAACGGGCCAAAATCTTCAGCCAAGCGGTCATCTATTTCGAGTCCGACCAGCTCAAAAAAGCGCTCAAGCTCTTTAAAGCCTTGAGTGAAGAGGAAAAAAACAGCCAAGCCCTTTGGTACATTGGCCGTATCTACCTCAAACGAGCCCGGTGGGACGAGGCGGTGGATGCCTTCAAAAAGATCCAGGAGATCAACCCCAAATCGGTTTTGGCCGGCCAAGAATTGCAGCAGGCCCACGACCACTTCTACGAAGCCGGGGAAGGGTACTTCAAGGAAGGCAAATACAAGGCGGCGGTCGGCCAGTTTGAAAAGGCCCTCAACGTCATCCGTATGCCCGACACCATCAAACGCACCGCAGCGGTGTACCGGGTCTTGCGCAACAAGCCCAGGGCCATGGAACTGCAAAAGGAATACGACCAGATTCTCGAACAAGAGAAAAAGGGCGAGATGGAAAAGGTCCGGCAGGAATACATTACCCAGGGCCAGTCCTTCCTCAAGGCCAAGGTTTATCACAAGGCCATCCACAACTACGAACTGGCGTTCCGCATGAAGGTGGACAAGGATGTCTTTATGATCCTGGCTTACCTTTACAAGTCACTGGGCCAAAAGGACAACTTGCAGCACCTGATTTTGCGGTGGAACAAGATGGTCGAGTTCGAGGAAAAGGAAAAAGAATTCAAACGGCTCCAGGAAGAAGGCGGCGGTGGCCGCTCCAGCCGAGAAGACGAGATGGTGATGTAGGTCCCCCCTAGACCTGCCTCCCCTGCCCCTCCGCCTGCCAAATCAAACCTTTTCTACAGCAAGCAACGTTTCCCCTGACCCTACCCCCCGCTTTTCCCAGCCATGCCTGCCTTGCCGAAAAAGGGGTGACAACAGCCCCGGACCCTCGCTAGGATTACCGGTCCATCGCCCTTAACTCACAAAAAAGACAAAGATGCGTTTGATTTTAAGGTTCCGCCGGTTTGCCGCCAAGTCACTCCAGGAACAGTGGCAGCTGGTTACTTGGGTTTTGGGCCAAACCTTGGCTTGGGCCTTGAGGTACACGGTGGGGCTCATTGCCGGGGTGGGGCTGCTGTTTGTCCTGGATGTGATCGAACCTTTGTACAAACTGAGGCTTTCCCGGATCCACAGCCTGCGGATCGGCCATTTGGCGCTGAACCTTGATCTTTTCTGCCGCCGTCGACAGCTTTCCCCTCCCAAGGGACCCAAGGTCCACCACTTGATCGTCACCGACCATGCCCAGGTGGCCAACCGGGAGCTGCTCAAGCTTTGGCAACGGCATCTGTGGATCACCGAATCGGTCTTGTGGCGCTGGCTCTTGTGGTTGACCGAATGGTTGGTCAAAAAGACCCCTTTTTGGGTGCCTTTGCCGATGAACTCCGTGGAGTGGGAGGAATTCAACCAAGCCGCCCCCACCTTGACCTTCACCGAACAAGACGAACGGCGGGGGCAGGCGGAACTCCAAAAGATGGGCCTCAATCCGGCCAAGGACTGGTTTGTTTGTATCTTTGCCCGAGATTCGGGCTACCTCAACGCCCTACTTCCCCGAGTCGATTGGAGCCGCCACGACTGTAGGAATTCCAAAATCGAAAGCTTCCGGCCCTTGGTACAGTGGCTGTTGGACCAGGGGGCCTTTGTGCTGCGCCTGGGCAGCCATACGGTTGAACCCTTTGTGGTGGATCACCCCCGGTATGTTGATTATGCCAACCGGTTCCGCACCGAATGGATGGACCTCTACCTTTGCGGCAAGGCCAAGGCCTTTGTGGGCTCTGCTTCGGGGCTGGCGGACGTGACCAACCTGTTTAATACCCCAAGGCTCCAGTTGGACTGTGTCCCCTTTGGCTTTATCCCCTTTGGGTACCGTCAGCTTGCCTTGCCCAAAAAGGTGATTGCTTTGGAAGACGCAGCCCCGGTCCCCTACAAGGAGGTGATCGAACGGGGTCTGGCCTTGGAGCACAACGGGATCAACTTTGCCCGTGCCGGTTACGGCTACCTGGACAACAGCCCGGAAGAAAAACTTTTGGCCACCCAAGAACTGATGCGGATGGTCGAAAGTGCCGATCCCTTTACGGACAGCGAGAAAGCCCTGATCGAGCAGGCCTGGGCGCTGTTTCCCGAAGGGCACCCCAGCCGGGGAATCAAAAACCCAATCTCCCCCAGCTTCATCGCCCGGCACCTCGACCTCTTTAGTTGACTGGACGAACCCGGGGGAAAACCGATAGTCTCTGGGGCAAAACCGGTTTTTTCTTGGGAGGTTGTCGATGTTGCTCGAAGGTGGCTGCCATTGCGGCAAAATTAGGTACCAATTGGTCCCCGAAACCCCCAAAGTGGTGGAGTGCAACTGTAGCATTTGCACCAAGAAGGGAGCCCTGCACCTGAGGGCGCAAGAAGGCAGCTTCAAGGTTACCCAAGGGGACGGGGAGGCAAGGCTCTACCAAGCGGGCACCAAAATCGCCAAACATTTTTTCTGCCCCCAATGTGGTACCCACATTTTTGCCAACCCCAAGCGGGCACCGTTGGCCTTTAACGTCAATGCCAAGACCTTGGACCGGTTTTGGGAACTGCTGCCCCAATGGGAAAAAACCTACTTTGACGGCAGGAGCTGGGAACCAGAAGGTCCTGTGCCCGTACCTTCCTCAACCCCGTTTCGCTAAGGGCTTGGTTGCTCTTCACCTTAACCTCCAAAGGTTCAGAATGTCCCACAAAGGAAGTTGCCACTGCGGCGCGGTTGCTTACCAAGCGGAGTTTGAAACCTCCAGCCTGATCGAATGCAACTGCTCGATCTGCACCACCAGGGGGCACCTCTTGGTGCCGGTGCCCGCCCCAAAATTTCAGCTCCTCACCGATCCAACGGTCCTTTCCGGGTACAGCTACGGGAAAAAGGTGATCACCCATTACTTCTGCCCCACCTGCGGGATCGGGGTTTACTCCTCCTCGGGCGACCCAACCAGGTCCATCATGCTCAATGCCCGTACCTTGGAACAGTTCTGGGAACTGAGCACCCACTGGGAACGGAAGACCTACAACGGCAAAGACCGTCACCCCGAATTTAACCCCAAGCACCAGAACCAGTGAACTTTTTTTCCAAACTCAAGGCCTTGTTACCGGCCCGGGAAGTCAAAAAAATCTATTTGATCCTGGTCGGCGTTTTTGTCATGGCCCTGCTTGAAACCTTGGGGGTAGGGGTGATCCTGCCCTTTGTCCGGTACGTCTCCGACCCTACCATCTTAAACGACTACCCCCAGCTGACCGCCTTTTTGGCCCAGATTGGGCTCGAAAGCGAACGGCAGACCATTCTGGTCTTGGCCCTTTCGATCCTGATTTTTATGGTCGCCAAGAACCTGTACATCTATTTTTTCCTTCGGTTCCAGCTGACCTTCCAGTACGCCAACTCGGCCCAGTATTCGGTGGACCTGCTGGAAAAATACCTTTTTGCGGACTACCTGTTTCACCTGCGGACCAACAGCAGTCTATTGCTTCGTAACCTCAAGCAGGAAGTTCCGCTGCTCTTTACCCGTGCGGTGGGGCCTCTGATCGTGTTGGTCTCCGAATTGGCTACCAGCATCCTGGTGTTTGGGCTCTTGTTGTGGGTCAAACCGGTGGCGACCTTGGCGGGCTTTGTCACCTTGGGGGCCTTGGGCCTGCTCTTTTACCGGCCCATGCGCCACAAAGCCCGGTTCTACGGCAAGAAGCGGCTGATCCATGAGGAACAAACCTTCCGGTGGATCAACCAAAGCTTGGGAGGGATCAAAGAAACCAAGCTGTACCACGCCGAAGGTTTTTTTGTCGAAAAGACTCGGGACCATTACCAACAGCTGGCCCAGGTGACGATCTTTGAGGTCCTGATGGGCCAAACCCCGAGGCTCTTTTTGGAAGCCTTGATGGGGGTGGCCTTGATGGGGATCATTATCTTTTTGGTACTCCAAGGCCAAGATTCCACCCAAATCTTCCCGACCTTGGCGCTCTTTGCGGCGGCAGCATTCCGGCTGATGCCGGCCACCAACCGGATCTTGGGCTCCCTGTTGACCTTAAAAATTGCCGCTCCCTCTCTGGAGGTGGTGTACGAAAACTTCATGGAAATGAAGGCCTTAAGCAAACGGCAACCGGACCCCCAAGCCCCAAAGGGGCCAAGGTTTGAAGGGGATATTACCCTCAAAGGCCTGAGTTTTTCCTACCCCGGAGCGTCCCAGCCTGCCTTGGCCGAGGCTAACCTGACCATCCGCCGGTTTGCCTCCATCGGGATTCTGGGGCCTTCGGGCTCGGGAAAGTCCACCTTGCTCAATCTGCTCTTGGGGTTACTCAACCCTACCCAAGGGGAAATTTGGGTCGGCGGGCGTTCGATCCATGAAGACCTGACTCGCTGGCAAAGCGAGATTGGGTACGTCCCCCAGGACATTTATCTGATCGATGACAAGATCAAAAACAACATCGCCTTTGGGGTCCAAGAAGACTTGATCGACCCGCAAAAGTTGGCCCAGGCGTTGGAAATGGCCCAGCTCAAGGAACTGGTCGAATCCCTGCCCGAGGGCCTGGAAACCCAGGTGGGCGAACGGGGGGTGCGGCTTTCGGGCGGGCAACGGCAACGGATCGGGATTGCACGGGCCTTGTACCACGACCCAGAGGTTTTGATTTTTGACGAGGCCACCAGCGCCTTGGACCCGCAAACCGAACTGGAGATTACCAAGAGCATCGAGTCCCTGACCCACAAAAAGACCATCATCATCGTGGCCCACCGGCTCACCACCTTGGAACATTGCGACTTGGTGTACCGGCTGGACCAAGGGAGCATTGAAGCCACCCAGTTGAGCTGAACATCCCATGGCCCAAACCCTGGTTTTTTTGTTTTACAACCCATTGAGCCCCGAAGACCCTGAGAAATACGGGCTCAAAGCCATGGAGTCGATGGGGGCTAGGTGCCAGTTTTGGGTACTGCTCCCCTTGATGAGCCAACACCGGCCCTTAGAGCCGGGGCCCGAGTGGGTCCTGGACTGGGCCGACTTGGACCACCGGTTCGCAGCCTTGGAACCGGAAGCTTTGTTTGTGGATTTTTTTGGTGGCCTCTCCGCTTGGGTGGGGCCGATGGAACGGGTGTACCGGAGGATGAAGGCCTTTGGGTTTCGTTATGTGATCCCCAACTTGGCCCCGCTGCCGATCGCTGTTCCCCTGGTCTCTAGCGGGCTGGAACGAGGCAGGTTTTCCCGGCGGCTGGCCAAGCTCAAGGGGCTCAACAAAAAACGGTTCAAAGACCTCTGGACCAGCCGTCTGGTCCTACTGCTCAAACGGGCGACCCAGATATACCCCAAGCCAGTCCAAGTCTTTTCTTTGGACAACGAAACCTTGGACCAGTACTGCTACCGAAACCAATTCCCCAAAGAGCTTGTGGTTCCGATCCACAGCATGGACTACGACCGCTTTTTGGCCTACCGAAACTCCACCCCCAAGGCCCACCCACAAAAGGTCTGCGTCTTTTTGGACCAAGCCTTTACCCACCACCCGGACCTCAAACAGATCCTGGGCCAGGACCCGGCCAAAGGGGCTGAGGCTTACTTAAAAAAAATGAACCGGTTGTTTGGGGAGATAGAGTCAAAGACCGGGCTGAAAGTGGTGATCGCCGCCCACCCCAGAAGCCAATACGACAAACTGGGTAACCCCTTTGAGGAGAGAGAACTGGTCAAGGGCAGCACCCTCGAATGGGTGGACCGCTCCCAAATGGTGGTAGCCCATTGGTCCACCAGTGTCGGCCTAGCGGCCTTGTTCGGGAAACCCCTGCTGATCGCTTGGGTCGCCGGGTCCCACCCCCTGACCCGGACCTTGGCCCACAAGTTGAACACCAGTCTGATTGACCTGGAACGGCCCGAGGAGTTGGACCACTTTAATCTGGAACAGTTCCCCTTCCGGGCGACGGACTACACCTCATACATCCGCCATTACCTCAAGAGCGAACAGGCCCCGGCCGAGCAAAGTTGCTGGCAGATCATGGGTCCCCAGCTGCTCAAGCTCTGAAGCAACCTCAGGTGAGTTCCTCAAAGAGAGCCAAAAATCGGCCCATCACCTTGGGGTAATCGTAGAGCCTAAAAAACCGTTCCTTGCTGCTCAGGCCCATGCCTTGGCAAAGTTTGGGGTCCTTGACCAGGGTTTCCAACGCCTGGGCCAAGGCCTTTGGATCTTTGGGCGGAACCACCAGCCCGTTGACCCCCTCTTCAATCTGTTCGGGGATCCCGGCCACCTGGGTCCCCACCAGGGGTTTGCCCAGGCACATCGCTTCGAGATTGACGTAAGGAAAGTCCTCAAAGTCCACCGAAGGCAGCACAAAAATATCCAGCGCCGCCAGCAATTTTGAGGCATCAGGCCGAAAACCGGGCAACTTGACTCGCTCGGCCAGCCCCAGCTCCTTAAGCCTGGATTCCAGGGCGTGCCGCTCCTCCCCCTCACCAATGATCACCACTTGCGCCGAATGCTGCTCCAACAGCGGCTTGATCAGCCCCAAGGCCTCCACCAGGACCGAATAACCTTTCCTGGCGGTCAGGTGCCCGGCGCTGCCAATCACCAAGCCCTTTTCGCTCAAGCCCAGGTTTTCCCTGGCTTGCTGCCGGTCGGCCTTGAGCAGCCGTTCCTGTTCTTCCAGACAGTTGGGCAGGTCCAGCCACCGGTTGGGGTCCACCCCTCTGAATTCAATCAACCGTTTCCCGGCAAACTTGGAAGCGGTGACAAACCGGTCCACCGCCGCCAAAACCTTGGCATCCCGTTCCATCTCCATGGTGCCCCGTGGCCGAGTGGCCAGATTGTTGACCATCATCACCACCTTGGGCACCCCGGCGGCCTTGGCGGCTACCGCAGCGGTAAGGCAGGTTTTGGCCCCCGGATAGCCGCCGTTGTTGATCAACAACAGGTCCGGCTTTTGGGTCAAAAAGAAGTCGGTCAACCGGGCCAAATTTTGTGGGTTCGAGCCGCCGAACCGGTCAGCCAGCACCACTGGGGCCATGGCCAACCGGTGGAGCGGTTTGGGCCATTTTTTTTGGGCAATCTTAAAATAGGTGCTGTCTTTGGAGGCGAGCTCCAGAGGAAAGCTGGGCAGGTTGAGCCGCAAGGCCCCAGGGGTGTAGTCCGGGTGATCCCGGAAGGCAAAGGCCAGCTCAAAGGTCTGGGCCAGGGGTCCAAAAGCGGCGAGGTTGGCCAAAACCTTTTCGGAGCCGCCAAACAAGATGTTGTCCGAATAAATGAGCAGTTTTTTTTTCATCCCCAAACCCTGGTTCAAGTGCTTTGGACTAGGGGTAACATCGGCCCTGGGGCTTGTCCAGCAAAAGCCTTGGGGCCATGGGCTTTTGGTTGCCAAGAAACGGTGAGGGATGATACCAGAGGGACTTGGAAACCTTTCTCCCCCATTCCTGATGTTCAAAGGCAAGACCCTACTGATCACCGGCGGCACCGGCTCCTTTGGCAATGCCGTGTTGGAGAGCTTTCTTAGCCAGGCGCTCCAAGAGATTCGGATTTTTTCTCGGGACGAGAAAAAACAAC
>Ga0208246_1001903_pt1 | contig 10603 bp, 19 predicted proteins | sample RifOxyD2_FD_184039 | JGI IMG/M metagenome (GOLD analysis project Ga0208246, IMG submission 184039) | Soil microbial communities from Rifle, Colorado - Rifle Oxygen_injection D2 (SPAdes) | ecosystem: Environmental > Terrestrial > Deep subsurface > Rock core/Sediment | place: Rifle, Colorado...
AAATTCCGTAATAAAAGTCAAGGATTTTAGCGTAATTTGATTAATTTTGTTTTTTTGGTTTTTGAGTGGTTTTGTCTCATAAGTGCTTTTTAGGGCATTTATGAGACTTTGGAGAAACTAAATTTGAGATTGATTTTTTGTCTTCATATGAAGAAGTAAATCATTTTGTGCGTGGATACGATAAATCATATCTCTAAGAGTGTTAAACTCTTCAATTTCTTGTTTTAAGACTTTAACGTCACTCTCTAACCTTACAAAGCGTGAACTAATCACGATAAGTGAGGTTAAGAAAGTGAAGAAAAGACCTGCAAGAACTGCGTAATCTTGAACACTCATCATATCCAACTATTAAAATGTTACTGTTTTCATTGACAAAATGAAGCACTCATCAACGAGAACATCATTAATTGTTTTGCCTTTTAGGGCAGTAAATAAATCCTCTTCAGTTTTGTTAGTTTTTAACAAAAGCGATAAATAAGATTTAACGCCAGACGTAGAGTTTTTAATCATAACTTGAACGTCCCAAGCATCTGTCTCTGTATCAGTACCCTGAGTAGTACCAAGAGCATAAACTGCGTACTCGCCCTCTAAGAAATCAGCGGCAAAAGTTTCCGCACCAGTTGCATCTGTAGGGACTGTTACTTGATAATTTGTACCGTTTACACGGTTTAAGATTAATGATTTAGCCATAATTAAATTCCTTTAGAACTCGCACCGAATGCGTTACAATATTCACATTTTACAGAACTTGCAAAATCTTCATCCCATGAGCCGACAACAGCAGCCTGAACCTCTGAGAACGTTCTAGTATTTTTAATATGAGGAAAAATAATCCCAACACTTCTACGAGACGTTAAACCTTTTTTACCTACGGCTACTTTAAGACTATTAATCTTAACACCATTTGCAGTTGTACCACCCTCGCTTGACATCGTCCACTCTTCGGCTTTACCTGCTAACACACCTGCTACCACGATAAAATCTGCATTTGACATATTTGCGTTTACAGTACGTTTCACACTTCCGTTAACGATTTGTTTAATCATTTTAGACACCTTTTTGTTTAAAGTCTTAGAGAGATTTTTAATCTCTTTAAGCCGTGAAAGATTAAGAGTTTTTTTTCTATTTTACGGGGTGTGAAATATTTTTTTTTAAATAGCGTGCTTTACGCAGTTTGAGATGGGTACGCCCTACACTTTTTTAAAATGTGTTGAATTTGGAAAATTGCAATATGCTGATTATTTGAGCTTTTTTAAAAGGTACTTCAAGGGGCAAAGCCCCATGGAGTACCTTTTTTTTGATGAAAGCTTGATATATTTTTTACGCCTCCGCTGGCTAATGTTCAAAGTTTAGCTATTTGGTATTTACGTAATTGCATACTTTACGCCTCCGCTGGTTAGCATTATAAGTCTAGCTATATTTTAACGGAGAAAGCAAGTAGGAGAAAAACTACGTTTTTCAGTGTGTTCGTGATGGAGTGAGTTTTATGAGCGTTAAAATTCTGAGTGCCTTAGCAATGGGACACAACGGACTTCGTCCTCTACCTGCGGTGCTTTTTTTTTAGCCGTTTTTAGGATCTTATTTATCGCAAACTTTACCGTCTTTTAGGTTTTGCAATAAAGAAGACAAATAGCTCGAATGTTCATAAATATAATCTTTAAAATCATAAATATGTGAATTTTCACACTTTAAATTATTTTGATTAATAGATAAAGGAAAACCACATTTAAAACATTTTACATTATTCAGCTCAAAACTTTTACCAAAAAGCAAAAGGTAAGCATTAATATCAATATTAAGATTATTTGATTTATTACAATGTATATTAATTTGAATATCAGAAGAAGAATCATCGTTTAAATCATTTAAAACTATTGTAAAAGCAGGAATAATAATATCTTCTAAAGTATTAAACTGCCAAGTAATAAACTCGTTAGGCTCAAATAAAAAAGGAGCAGACACAGGAAACCCACCTTTTAAAATAGTACCGTCAAGAATATTTTTAACTTTAATCAAAGGGGTAGATTCCAAATCAAAACCATCACTATTATCTAAAATCAAACTGTATGGAATATGAAAATTATTAGGTGTTGAAGTCTCAAGTGTATTACAAAAAGTCAATAAAGGAGCAGTATTTGAATAAGAAATATCACAATAAGCTAAAATTTCTTTAATACTCCAATAGTTAGAAGAAATAGAGGCTTTACTCGTAGAAGCACGAACATAAAAAAAAGGTAAAACACCATGATAAATATAAGGCATTCTAACCCTTAAAGTTGTACAATAAAAATAAGTTGCTAATGTTTCTTTAGTATAATCAGAAACAATAATTACTTTTTTGGTAATAGTTGAAAAAGGTACCCAAGTACCAAAAGAATAAAACTCAACTTCGACAGCAGGGTAAATACGTGTTAGATAAAATGCTTTAACTTCAACACCATTATCAGGATGTTCATCTGCATTTATAATAATTTGATTATAATCTAAATAGAACCAGTTACCTTGACCGCCACCAATAAAAGAACCTACAGAACCACCTTCAAAAGGTAAAATATTATTTAAAATATCTAAAGCCATTTTCTACCTTTTAAAAAGTGAACAATAAATACTATCTACGTGGAAACCATCAATTTCCATATTCATTTTTATAGAATCATAGATATCACGTTCACTTTTATTAAGTTTAATATTATGGAATATAACTTGCTGAGAGATTCGGTTTTGCTCATTTTTTAAAATGCCCTTGAAAAGTGAATTATATAAAAAATCATCATTTGGAATACTAGAAGTATCATTCTCATATTCTATTTTTAAAACTTCCGTGACTTTCATAGTTGAAATAAGCTCATAGTGTGCTAAAACAGCAGAAAGAGATTTAAACTCTCCATGCTCAACGATTGTGCGTTTACCTTGTTTTAATTGAATTCGATAACGTGGCATTTTTTTTTTGAATCTCCTTATAATAAATGATTTTCAGGTAATGGAACAGAAGCAGATACAGTTCTCTTATAAACATCTGTAGTAGTTCCAAGGTCGATACCAAAACCATCACTATGAAACCCAGACATGCCAATACTGCAAAGCTCAACAAATTTATACTGAATATTACAACCATCAGAAGAAGAACCAGATTCATAATAAACTCGACTATTAGACCCAAAAGAAGAAGCCGCAGATTCGATAAGAGGAACATATTTATAATAAATATCCTCTTTTCTTTCAGAAGAACTAGTTTTTGGAACCGCTTCGATAATTGGATCAACAACCATATATTTTAAATCAATATAAACACGCCAATAAGTAGATTTATCGGTTATGTGAAAAGAAACAGAATCCACGTCAGTAAATTCGCCTTTATTTACTAAAATCCAATCAGTTTCAGAACAAGGAGAATCACAACAACAATCATGAAGAAGTGAAATCATATTACAAAACCTCTTCCAAATTAACATCATCAAGAGAGCCATAAAGAGCTATCGTTAGAGCTTGTAAAAGTCTTTGGATATCTCTCAATCTTTTTAGCTCTTCGGCAGCTAAATCTTCACAATTTAATCCCATTTTTTTTCCTTAATTTAATTTTTATTATGTAAATAGCCTAAACCATTTACGAGTGAAAACAGTTGTTCTGTAAGACCTGTGATTTTGCCCTCTGAATCTGTAACGAACATAAAATCAGCGATTTTATTCATGTCTTCAATATTTACAATACCACCAGTATCTCGACCGAGAATTTTTTTTATAAGAGTTTCATCGTTAGCAGTAAAAGATTTTGTGAAGAGTTTAAACATTAAAGTTTCATTATAACGTTGTGCCATAGTAGAACCAACTTCCATACTCAAACGTTCTTTATTTACAATATGCTCTTTCATTTGCAGAGTTGTATTAATAGTACTATGTTCTGATTGTGCAGTACGTTCAGCCGAAAAATGAGAATTAGCACCCTCCATGACAAGCCTTGCAGTTTGAACCCTATCGCTGTATGAGCTTTTAAAAATCTCTAACTTTTTAAAAAGTCCAAATCCTCTCATATTACTTAACTTATTTTTCATTTTTTGAGCATAAGAAGAACCCAAAATAATAAGAATCAAACCCTTAGCAACATCAAAAACGCCCTGTATAAAAGTCTCTTGACTTCTAATCAATTGGAAAATCAAACCCATAGCAAGAACATTTAAAGCACCGTCTAAGGCATCTTTTAAAACATCATTATCTATATCTTGAGTTAAGCCTTTGATTTGCTCTTTAGCCTCAGAATATGCCGTATGATATATTATAGTTTCAAAGAACTCTTCAGCAGAGTTTTGTCCTAAATTTCCTAAACTCATTTTTTAAGCTCCATTAATTGCATTTGTTAATCTATCTGATTTACTTGAAAATTGAAAAATGCTAGATATATCAATATCACTTAAATCAAACATATCATCAAAATCACTATCACTCATACTAAAATTATTTGTATCCGTACGATATTTCGCAGAAGTGATATCATTGATAGTTTGAGCATCACGAGGCGAAACATTAGCAACAACATTGCCGTCTAAATCAGTGATATTTGAAACAGTAGATTTATAAATAGAGTGTTCGAGCTGTGAATCAGTCAAAGCAATCTCATTTTCAGAACGATGTATATTTACACCTAAATTATCAAGTTTAGGTATTACAGTCTCTAAAAGATTTTTAACATCTGCTTTGCTAGAAGCTTCATCAGTAAGACGTTGGTCTAAAGTGTTCAAATCTCTCTCAAGTAATAAATTAACACCCTCAACAGCTCCAAGACGACTGCTAACAAGGTCAAAAGCATGTGAGAAGTCAGCAGAAGATGCAATAATAGAATCATATCTTTCAATCAAATCATAATGATTTTGCAAACCTTGCTCCTTATAGGCTACTTCAACGTCATGGCGTGTTGATTCAAGTTGTAAATTAATATCGCTGTAAGACTGCTGAACCTCGCCATTTAAAACCGTAACTTCAATTAATTTCTCAATTGAAGTATTTATTTTATTTAGAGAATCAACAATGTACATATTTGAATAGAGCAGAGATTCTGAAATTGAACCGACATTATCAGAACTTTGTCTAAGAACTTCAATCAATTTTGAATTTTCAGGAACTTTTGCAGGTACTAAATCTTCTAAAGGCTTTTTAGGCTCAGGAATAGGAGCGTCAAGAGGTTTAGGGTCGGGAGATGGAGAATTAGGATCTTCCGCATAAGCACCAATTCCAAGACTTCTTGCTTTTGCTTCATAGGCTTCTTTAATTCGGTTTATAACAGGTTGAGCCAAAGCACCAAAGATAGTAGCACCGACACCTGCATTAACTATATCGTTGAAGCCGAATGATGAACCGCTATTGATTGAAGATTGATATGATTTAGTATCTTTTAGGGCGGTGTTTACGGTAGAAGATGGAACGACATTATCAATACCTTTTTTTTTCAAATCAACTTCAAAATCTGTTCTATAAGAAACATTATTTACAGGTAATTTTAAAGCACCCATTATTCAACCAAAGCTTCAACACGAACATAATATTCAGGATTAACATCCATAACATCACTACTATGGTAATCGCTGTAATAGTCTACACCATCAATATTTTTATGAACTGTATATACCAAATTGAAAGAATGATAATTTTGAGGAGTAGGTACAAAACGAGAACTAAAAACCGTATATATTGCAGGCAAATATCTAATTTTTACAGTTGTACCATTTGGATAAACGTCTAAATGCTTATTATTTGCATGTGGAATATTTGCAATAAAGAAATCTTTTGTTACAAGATTTGATAAGTCAACACCTGATACGCCAATGTTAGCGACGTCAGAAGACAATGTAACAACTTTGTTGATAATCTCTAATGATAGATTTTTATTTGATGTAACGCCATTTAAAAGCGTATCAAGCTTTGAGAGTATAGTTTGATTTTGAGTTTTTAAAAGATTTATATCTGCAATAATAGCAGTTAAATCAACTTCACAATTTGCAGGCTCAGAGGGAAGAGAAGTATCACCCTCTGCATAACCGGATTCCATATATCCGTTTTCTACATATTCAGCCATTTTATTTTTTCCTTGTTTTAATTTTTTTGAACATTATACAACTCAGGAGGAATTAATCAGGAACCGAAGCTTTAGTAATAGTAAAATCGGTACTATCAAGATGTCTAAATATAAAAATAAAATAATCATATTTACCATAAATAGTAACAGTAGCTTTATAATGAGTATCAACAAGAGCAAATTCAGTAGCGTCCCAAGATGGATCAACAACAAAATTGCCATCTCTAACACCAAAAACAGTGTAAGGTACTCCCAAAAGAGCAGAACTAATCACGTAATTTTGAACATCAAGTTGAGAATCTGACTCAATATAGCCGAGCATGGTACCGTCAGGAAAAGCGGTAACAGATTCAGACGATAAAGACACTTGAGGAGTAATACCAGAGATTAAATCATTTGCGATTGAATCAGAAAGGACAGGAACCCAACCATAAGAACCCTCTATTGATTGAAATATAGGAGCGAGACTACAATAAACAAAATTGAAATCCATTTCTGCATGAGTAAGTGCAGAGCCTTTTTGAGAACGTAAAATTAACGGCATGTTATTTTCCTTTTATTTAATTAATTTAGCGGTTTTTTGAGAAAACGCACTAATAGATTTTAGATTATTTGAGAGCATTGCAAGAGCTTCAAAATCGACGATTTTACTTTCAACCATTTTATCAATACGTTGAGCAGTACCATCAAGACCGATGATTTTATTTTCTAAAAAATCATCATCAACAGTTGCAATATTATCAGTAATATTACTAGCCAACATAAGACCGCCACCAACAGCAGGGTTAAAAACTCCTACTACTTTACCTACAGAACCAAGCACATTTGAGAGCGTGCCATCTTTTAACATTTTTAAAACTTCATCCATTTTTTAACCTTTTATTTTATTTTTTTTATATTATTGTCATTAACTAAAATTTGAATAAACGACAACAAAATAGAAGACATTGAAACATCATTTTCTTTACAAATATTCTCAAAATCTTCTTTTAAGCTTTTAGGCACTTGAACACTTAAGCCAACTTTTAACTCATCATTAGCTTTTGCCAATTCAATAGCTTTATCTAAAATTAATTGCATTTCAAGCCTTTTTATTATTTGTACCAAACCACGTTTTGAGGCTTAGTTTTATCTATATCACAATGTATGAAAGTTTCATACACACCTATTCTAGTAAATCCGACAGCTAACAAAGATTTTAAAATTAAAAATCTATGAGCAGAGCCGAGAACTTTTATATCAACAGCTAAACCATCCAAATGACTAGATAGTTTTTCGCCACCCTCAGAAGTGTTACGTTTTTCGCAACGACAAGCAGAATTTATTTTAAATGCAACGCCTGCAAGCTCACGAGCTTCATCAAGCTTGTAAACTAAATCAGTGTTAATATTGTTAAGACCACAACCGCAATGGCAGTCAAACTCATTTTCAGTAAAGTTTTTAATTTCATTCCAGATAATTAATCCTTTCATTTTAAGATACTCTCTCAAGTAATTTATTTTCTAAATTTTCACTCAATTCAATACGGTAAAAATCATCCGTTACATCTAAAAGAGTGTTATAGATATCATGCTCAAGCACTTTATAGTCAGGAACGTTTAAAATTCCGTGCAATTCGCAAAAGTCTATTTTTTCAAACCAATCTAAGCACTTGATAATTGAACCCTCAATGATAGAGAATCCTTTATCATCTACGTTTTTACGATTACTATCCTCAAAAGCTTTTATAAATGTTTCTTTTGAGATAGAACCGTAATGCTTTGCCATAGTGCTATATAAACTTTTTATGCTGTTTGAAACATAATCTAAAGAGCCGTGTTTAGGCATCTGAAAAGATGTATAAATATCTTTGTACATGTGCGAATTCCAAACTTTCAAATCAACCCAAAAACTGAATACTTCGGCTCTTTGAAATATCTTGTTTATAGAGTGCTTTGTCAGAAACTTGTCAGTGCCGTTTTTTAAAGTTCTTTTGCCTCTAAGAACATCAAAAACAGTTTTGTCGTCCAAATCCATAAATCTAAAATCTGTTAAAGCCTTTGCCCATAATGACGGTATGTTGTTCAAAATAGTTTCATAATCATCTAAGCTATGAAGATTACTATCTATCATACTTTTTAGCTTCTCACGTCTTATTTGGATCTCAATACGCCAAACGGTTTTTTCCTCATCATAGTTTGGTTTACCATCCCATAAAAGAACTTTTGCAAAACCTTTTTCTTTTTTCTTTTTTATCTCAACGGTTTTATTGTAAACACGTAAGTGATAGTTACCGCCACCAAACGTGAAGCCTGTAAAACTTGTTAAAGAGCCGTACGCTGTAGCTTTTGAGAAGTCAACTTCCTCTTCGTGTGTTTGAGCTATTCTCGCACGGCTTTTTAATCTGAAAAAGTCCAAGTGAGAAAAGTTATAGCCTTGAATGTCACTTGCTAAGTGAATTTCAGATATCTTAATTTTATAAGCTTCAAGCACGTGAGAAGCTATAAAACCGTTCACAATCTTAATCGCCTGTTTGTAACCTTTGCGAGCCAGAAACTCAGCTCTAAACTCGACTTTAATAATCGGACTAGCCGAGATTATAGTTTTAGGCTTTTTAAACGCTATAGATATGTCGCTGTTAGCAATAACAACACTAAATCCGCTTATAGATGAACTCAAAACATTAAATTTATGAACACCTATATCAGCATTAATACTTTTTGTATCCTCGTAATCATTTCTAGCAGTTTGAGCCTCTTTTTTTAAAGAGAGCATTTTGTCAACAAACTTTAAATAATTATTGAAACCATCATCACTTAAATCGTGAGAAGTGTAATAGTGGAATTTTAAAGTATCAACGTGTTGCGAAATAGTTTCGACCATTTATCTAACCCTTTTGGAAATTTTGACTTTTTAACCCCCCTTGTTAAACCAGTGGGGGAACGATTAAAAAAGCGTTAATTGTAAACGCTCTTTTACCTTTAAAGTCTGAAGTAAACACAATCTTGTACGTTCTTCAGCTTCTTTTTTTTCTATTAAAACTTTGTTATAATCCTGAGCAGTAATTTTTCTGACCATCTTACTTGCACCAATACCCATAAAATACCTATTGCAGTTCTTGTAATATATTTTAAATTCGTGTTCAAAATAATCTTCTTTTATTTTGTGCTTGATGTAATATTTTTCATCTGGCACAAAATAACGAGGAGAGTTACCCCCATCAATAAACTGCTTCATAGATAAATTAAAAGACATCTAAAGAATCGTATAATTGTGAAACACGTCGTTAACGTTGCCGAAGCTTAAACCTTTGCGACCCTCAAATAAAACATTTTGACCCATTTGTAGTTCAGAATACCAATCGTCTTGAACTTGCACAGAAATTTCGCCACCTTGAAAAGCAAGAACTACATAATAATACGGAGACCAAAATGCAGGGCTTCCGTCTTCATTGAACATTTGCTCATTTGTTTTTTTGTCAATTTTAGGTTTAGGATCTGATTTTCTTTTGCTTGTAATACTGCCTGCTATCAAAACCTTGTTTGTGTTCATACGCTCCATGTAGATTCGTGTTTGTTCTTGCACATCTGCAATAGTTAACGGCTTTGTGTCAAAGTCCAAGTTGTTTTCTGCTTTACCCATTTTGTAACTCCATTTTTTTATTTTGTTGAGCTAGGCTCATATCTCTATATATCAATATAGAGAAATCAACGTAGGTTAAAAATAAGAATAAACACCACCGCATTTACATTTTTTTTGTGAAAGAAAAAATGTTACATCCAAACAGCGGTTACATTTTTTCTTTTTAAAATATGAACGACCAAAAACAACAGAATCTTCAAAACGCATGTAATGAACGATATCAACAGCAATTTCAAGAATATTACGAGGCAAAGAAAACAAATCATCAACAATTAAAAAATAATTATGATTCTTTTTAAATTTGTAATTTTCAAAATCTAAATTGTGAGCTTCCTCAATAACAACCTTATTTTCAACATGACAACTTGAACAAAAAGAAGTTTTACCATTCGCAGTATCAGCATTTCCGTAAACAATTACTATCATAATGAGATATCCAAATTATTTAATCTATGATAAACGGAAGCTCTATCAACCCCAGCGGCACGAGCAACACTAGAAACGCTGACCTTATTCTTACTTCTTAAAAGCAATAAAAATGCTTTATAAAGTTTAGTATCTGTCTTTTTCATTTTTTAATGCTCTTTTTGTGTAATGTGCAAGTTTTATGATTACAGCTCTAAGGATATGTGACATAACAGCAACTAAAGCAACTTTTGAGGGTTTGCCGTTTGCTTTAAGTCTTAGATATTTTTGTTTTAGTATGTCGTTGCTACGAATTGCAGGAACTGCAGACATGTAGAGAAGTTTCAGTATTTGAGAATCTCCGTGTTTAGAGATTTTGTCTCTCTTTTTTACAGATGTGCCAGACTCATAAGAAATGGGATTCAAACCAAAAAAAGCGTTAATCTGTTTTAGAGAGAATTTGTCAAAGTGGTCGTAAATGTGTGGGATTAAATGGATCAACAATTTATCGCC
>Ga0208246_1001904_pt1 | contig 10601 bp, 7 predicted proteins | sample RifOxyD2_FD_184039 | JGI IMG/M metagenome (GOLD analysis project Ga0208246, IMG submission 184039) | Soil microbial communities from Rifle, Colorado - Rifle Oxygen_injection D2 (SPAdes) | ecosystem: Environmental > Terrestrial > Deep subsurface > Rock core/Sediment | place: Rifle, Colorado...
TAATCCTAATAAAAATTTATATAAGATTGCCAAAAAGAAAGGCTGGGAGATTGTGGTTGAACGCAAGGACGTTATTTATAACATGTAAGCATATGCAAACAGAGATTGAAGCGAAGTGGATCGTATCGGATTTGGATATTATTAGGAATAAATTATCGGAATTAAAAGCGAATTTAGATCAGCCGGAAAGGTTAATAAGACGAAAGCCTTTTGATTTCCCTGATAACAGATTGGAAAAAGTAGGCGGTTGGGTACGGGTGCGTGACGAGGGCGACAAAATAACATTGGCTTATAAGCAATTAAATGATCGCAGTCTACACGGTACCAAAGAAGTTAGTGTTGAGGTATCAGATTTTAATAACACTTGCCAGATATTAGAAGCAGTTGGCTTGGAGGCCAAAAGTTACCAGGAAACTAAGCGCGAAACCTGGCATTATAAAAATTGCGAAATCACCTTAGATACCTGGCCGTGGATACCGTCAGTTGTGGAAATTGAGGTGGAGAGTGAAGAAGCAGTTCAGCAAGCAGCGGCTGAACTGGGTTTTACTTGGGCAGAGGCCTTGCATGGCAGTATTGAGAATGTATACCAAAAGTATTACAAAGTGACCGAATCAGAAGTAGGCCACTGGAAGGAAATAACCTTTATTCCTGTACCGTCTTGGTTGGAGCCAAAACGGCGTCTGGGTTAACGGCAGTTGTAACATATCCCCACTAAAAATCGTCTTAATAGATGTGGGCGTGTAAAATCGCGCTTTTTTAGCTTTTTATGAAGCAAACTACTAAGCAAACGTATTTAATATTCTGGCAACATCTACGCCGTTACCGCGGCCAGTTTTGGCTTACGGTTATATCAATTGTCTTGGCAACATTAGTCAGTGTTATAGTGCCATTGTTTTACAAGAATTTTTTTGACACCCTGACCCTGGCTCAGCAAATAGGAGTAGCGCAGGCGGCGGCGCGACTGGTTAATATTATTGTGGCTATTTTAGCGTTGAACGGCATTATTTGGGTGGCTTATCGGGTGGCGACATATGTTAACAATAATTTTCAATTGCGGGTTATGTCTGATTTGTATAATACGTGTTTTGAATATTTACATGAGCACTCATTCGGATTTTTTATTAATCGCTTTGTTGGTTCGCTGGTGAGAAAGGTGGGTAGACTAGTGCGTGGTTTTGAAGATATAGGTGATTCTTTTTATTGGAATTTATTAAGAATGATTATATCTATCGTGGCCGTTTTAGTTGTGGTCTTTTTTAAATATCCAATTGTTGGTTTTGTTATGTTAGGCTGGTTAGTATTTTACATGGTGATAAATTATTTTCTGGCCATATATAAATTTAAGTATGATGAAGCCGCGGCTGCTTCCGACACGCGGGTAACAGGTAATTTGGCTGACACCATAACAAACCAGGCCAATGTCAAAGTATTCACTGCCTTGCCTTTTGAGCTATCATTTTTTAAGAATCTTACCAAGGAGCAATTCAACTTAAGAAAGCGCTCCTGGGATTTTGATGCGTTAGTAGAATCTATGCAGGCGGGCTTTATGTTTATTCTGGAGTTTATAATTTTTTACCTGGCTATAAAATTATGGCAACAAGGCGTCGTGACGGTTGGTGATTTTGTCCTGCTCCAGGTTTACATTATTCATTTATTTGACATGTTGTGGAATTTTGGCCGGATTATTCGGCGAATTTACCGCAGTTTGGCTGATGCTGAGGAAATGATTGAAATTCTTACTATGCCTCATGAAGTTCAAGACCTGTCCAAGGCTAGTCCGCTGGTAGTAACGCATGGTGAGGTTGAATTTAAAAATATAACTTTTACTTATCAGGGTGGCCGGGATGTAGTTAAGAATTTCTCTTTAAAGGTTAATCCTGGGGAAAAGGTTGGAGTAGTGGGGCCATCAGGCGCTGGTAAAACTACTTTAATTGCCTTAGTTTTTAGATTTTATAATCTTACTAAAGGTGCCATTTATATAGATGGACAGAATATATCTGAGGTCACTCAGGAATCATTGCGTCGGCAAGTTAGTTTAGTTTCTCAAGATCCTATTTTGTTTCATCGTAACTTAATGGATAATATTCGTTATGGTAGGCGTGAGGCAACCGATGCCGAGGTATTAAAAGCGGCCAAACTGGCTCATTGTGATGAATTTATAAGTCAACTACCAGATGGTTACAATACTATGGTAGGTGAAAGAGGTATCAAACTTTCTGGTGGGGAACGTCAGCGCGTGGCGATTGCACGAGCTATTTTGAAGGACGCGCCAATTCTGGTGCTAGATGAGGCAACTTCTAGTTTAGATTCACGTGCCGAGTTATTAATTCAAAAAGCACTGGCGGAATTAATGAAAGGCCGAACCACAATTGTAATTGCGCACCGGCTTTCGACCATTATGAAGATGGATAGAATAGCAGTTTTACGTAAGGGTGAGCTGCATGAAATTGGCTCCCATGATGACTTATTGAAGAATAAAAGTGGTTTGTATAAGGAACTTTGGCAACTACAAGCCGGTGGTTTTTTGGTAACCTAAAATATAACAAGTCATATGACTGACTGGCGCTAGTATTCAGTTATAGCCCGGGCTTGCCTAGTTGGAAATGACTTGCTATAGTACTGCTGTTATCTTTTTTCTGTTTTTTATTTAAAACTACCGCATGTCAGTTTGGCGAAAAGTAGGTGAGGGCTTGAATTCCACCATTGGGTTTATTTGGTGGCCTTTTTTGGCTTTAGGCAAGTTGCTTTTCCGCAATGTTACGCCCCGTAAAAAAGCTTGGTATTTTTTCGTTGGCGTAGTGGTTTTGTCTATGTTGGCTTTTTTAGTAGATTGGCCGAGAATACCTACCTGGGTGCCGGGAAATAATTTTTGGAATAAATATAATGTTCAACTGGGTTTGGATTTGCGCGGCGGTTCCCATTTAGTCTATGAAGCCAAACTTGATGAAGTGGCGTCTAGTGAGCAAGGTGATTCAGTGGAAGGCGTTAGGGATGTGATTGAACGTCGGGTTAATTTTTTTGGCGTGTCTGAGCCGGTCGTTCAAACCAGCCGAGTAGGGGACAGTTGGCGCGTGATTGTGGAATTACCCGGTATTACTGATACCCAGGAAGCCATTCGTTTGATTGGTGAAACACCAGTATTGGAATTTAAAGAACAATCTACGGCCGTACCTGATACTACTGAGATTGATAAATATAATGAGGAAGCTAAGAAAAAAGCTGAAGGTATTTTAAAGAAAGTTTTGCAAGGTAATGATTTTGCCAAGTTAGCCCAAGAAAATTCTGAAGATTCTAGTAAGGATCAAGGTGGTGATCTGGGTTGGTTTGCTAAGGGTGTAATGGTTGCACCATTTGAAGAAGCGGCTTTTGCTTTGAAAAAAGGTGAAGTTACTAAGACTTTAGTAGAAACTCAATTTGGTTATCATATTATTAAAAAAACCGATGAGCGCGAAGGTGATAGCGGTCCAGAGATTCAGGCCAGTCATATTCTGATTAGAACGCAAACACCTGAAGCCCCATCGGAATGGGCTTCTACTGGGCTTTCGGGCAAGCAGTTGAAAAAAGCTAATGTTGAATTTGATCCTAACACTGGTATACCCTTAGTTAATATTACTTTTGATGATGAAGGTAAAGATCTGTTTGCCGCTATCACTGGTCGCAATATTGGCAAACCCGTGGCCATATTCTTGGATGGCCAACCTATCAGCATTCCGACAGTTCAGGAAGAAATTACTGGCGGGCAGGCTGTTATCAGTGGTGATTTTACTTTACCAGAAGCTAAACAATTATCTCAGCGCCTTAATTCCGGCGCTTTGCCAGTGCCCATTGAATTAATCAGCCAAACCACCGTGGATGCTACCCTGGGTAAAGTTTCAGTAGAAAAAAGCTTGTTAGCAGGAATTTTAGGTTTGATCTTGGTAGTAATTTTCATGTTGATTTATTATCGCTTGCCTGGGTTATTAGCAGTTTTAGCTTTAGGTGTTTATGCCATGTTAACCTTGGCCTTGTTTAAACTTTGGCCAGTGACTTTGACGCTAGCCGGTATTGCTGGATTTATTTTGTCGGTTGGTATGGCAGTTGATGCCAATGTACTTATATTTGAAAGATTAAAAGAAGAGCTTAGAGCTGGTCGGCCAATGGCTGAAGCAATTGAAGAAGGATTCCGGCGGGCCTGGACATCTATTCGCGATTCTAATGTTTCCAGTTTGATTACAGCCATGATTTTAATTTGGTTTGGTTCTAGTATAGTAAAAGGATTTGCTGTAACTCTAGCTTTGGGCATATTAATTAGTATGTTTACCGCTATTACGGTTAGCCGAACTTTCCTGCGTTTAACTGCTACAACTTGGCTGAGCAAGAAATATTGGTTATTTGGCATTAGTCGCAAAGATTTACCTAACCAAGGTGAAAAAACCTAAGCTTATATGAATATTATTCGTTGGCGTATAATTTGGTATATTTTTTCTGGAGCTTTAGTAGTTTTATCAATTGTCTCGTTGGTGTTTTGGGGATTACGCTTTGGTATTGATTTTACTGGCGGAAGTTTATTAGAGGTAAAATTTGCTGATAATCGGCCCACTGTTGAGAAAATTCAGGAAGTATTGCAGCCATTAGAATTGGATGGTGTTAGTATTCAGCCTTCAGGTGATAAGGGTGTGTTATTGCGTTTTAAGCATGTTGATGAAATAACCCACCAAACAATGGTTCGTCAATTGAGTGATGCTGGCGGCGGAGAAGCGGACGAGCTTCGGTTTGAAAGTATAGGCCCAACCATTGGTAAAGAATTACAGCACCGTTCCTTATGGGCTTTAATAGTAGCGATGACCTTTATTGTTATTTACATTGCTTGGGCTTTCCGGAAAGTTTCTCGACCAGTAGCTTCTTGGAAATACGGTTTAATTGCAGTACTGGCTTTGGCTCATGATGCATTAATTACCATTGGCGCTTTTAGTCTCCTGGGTCATTTCTTGGGAGTAGAAGTTGATAGTTTATTTGTTTCCGCCCTACTTACCGTGGTAGGTTTTTCTGTACATGATACAATCGTGGTATATGACCGCACCCGTGAAAATTTATTCCGTCATACTCTGGCTGATTTTGCCGAAACTGTAAATAAAAGCGTTAACGAAACTATTGTCAGATCAATTAACACTTCCTTAACCACAATATTAGTTTTACTAAGTCTTTATTTGTTTGGCGGTGAGACTATTAGATACTTTTCACTTGCACTTATTATTGGTATTATTATCGGTACTTATTCATCAATTTTCCTAGCCTCGCCCCTGTTGGTGGAATGGTATAAATTAGGTGCTGGCAAAAAAGTAAAAAAGTAATCTAGAAGTATAGTCTGGATTTATTTAACCAGGTATTTATTGCCTGGTTTTATGTTGACATATAAGCCTATCTATGATATAATATGGTTAGTTAATTCCAAATTTAAGGCCATAATAAAAGGCCAATTTAATTATGAGTGATGATACTACCTCAATTTTGGATCAAATAATTGCTACCCAGCAGGTTTCACATCGTGAAAATTTTAAACCCCGCTCCGCTTTGAATTTACTGCTTGAGTTATTAACCGAGCGTGAGCGGCAGATTTTATGGCGACGGTTTGGTTTTGGTGGTGAAAAAACAGAGACTTTGGAAAATATTGGTAAGTCTTTTCGTGTGACCAGAGAACGGATCAGGCAGATTGAGCGTTTGGCGGTGGCTAAGTTAGTTAACGGACAACAAGCCCAAACACTATTAAAGCCGTTGAAGCAAGTGGTAGTGGAAATATTGGAAACTGAGGGTGGGGCTTGTACAGACGAGCGTTTTATAAAATTACTGTCAGAAGTGGGCGATGAAGCTAACGCTAATATCTCTCGTTTTTTTATGACTGAGGTTTTGACTGATGTGGTTACACACTTAGGTGGAGAGAATTCAGTTTTTTTGCCAGGGTGGAGATTAAGAAGCGCTTCCATAGAAGGTTTGGAGAAATTAGTTAGTTGCGCTGAAGAAATTATTACCGACCGAGGTCTGCCAGTGACCGAGGAAGATTTAGCTCAGCAGTTATTGGCTAAAAAATTATTAAGCCCACTTCAAGGCGTGTTGGCTGAGCCAACTGTCATTCTTAATCTGCTTCAATTATCAGCCGTCATTAGGCGAAATACTTTTGGTGAGTGGGGTTTGAAACATTGGGAAACAATCAGCCCCAAGCGAATGAACGATAAAATCTATTTGGTTTTAAAAAAACACGGCAAGCCGATGCATTTTAGGGAAATAGTCCGACTTATTAATGAACAGAGTTTTGATCATAAAAAAGCCTATGCTCCGACCGTGCATAACGAGCTTATTTTGGATGATAAGTTTGTTCTAGTTGGTCGGGGTATATATGCGCTTAAAGAGTGGGGTTATAAACCAGGGGTGGTAGCAGATGTTATGGTAGAAATTTTAAAAGAGCATGGCCAGCCAATGCAGCGTGATGAGCTGGTGGCGGCGGTTTTAAAACAACGATTAGTCAAGCGAGGCACAATTTATTTAGCCCTGACTAACAAGAAGAAATTCGCTAGATTGCCGGACGGCCGTTATAGCCTGGCAAATAATGAAACCGAGACTAAACCCGCGCCTACGGTTATATAAATCATGGAAAAATTATTAAACATTCAGACATATCTGGATCAGATAATTTTGAATATCCCCGGTAGCGATCCGGTTTCAGCTGCCTGGTATATATTCATTCACGGCGGCTGGATTGTGCTTTTGGTTGCGATATTGCAGGCGATGGTTGAAATATGGCTGCAGAATAGGCGAGAATTATATGATCAGTCAATTACCTAAAGAAACCGAGCAAAGCCCGCAGGCAGTTGAGCATATTTTTTCTTCATTAGCTTCAACTTATGCTCGCGGTACAGTTTATGAACGTTGGTGGAAAGGTAAGACACCAGATTATTTTAGTTTTGAAATTGTTTCGCTAGGTGGTTACACTCAGTTTTTAATCAGAACAGCTGAGATGTATCGCGATTTGATTGAGGCTTCAATCTATGCCCAGTACCCTGATGCTGAAGTCACTGAGGTAGAGGATTATGTTGATAGAATCCCCTTGAATTTTGACACACAAGCCTATGATTTATGGGGTACGGAGTTTCAACTAGCCAAGTCAGAAGTTTACCCAATTAAAACTTATCCGGAATTTGAGCATCAATTATCCCAGGAGTTTAAGGACCCAATGGCTCAGTTTTTAGAAATTTTGAGCCGAATTAACCCTGATGAAGATGTTTGGTTCCAAATTCTAGTTACACCAACCACTGATTATTGGAAAAATCATGGCAAGAAAGAGGTTGATAAAATTATTAAACAGCAGGAATTGGGTGGCAGTGTCTGGTTGCGCTGGTTTTCTTATTTATTTGTTCAAATACCAGGCAAGTTTATTTACACTGTGACCGAAACCGTTTTATCTGGCATTATTGAGCCGCAAGCTTCGTCAGTAACAACGCTCGGGCCGGAAAAGAAAACTGTGCGCACCATGCAGCAGTTGACTCCAGGCGAAAAAGAAATAGTCACTGCGATTGAACGAAAAGCCAGTAAGATTGGTTTTAAAACCAAGATCAGGTTGATTTACTGGGGGCGACGTGAGACTTTCTTGAAGGGCAGAGGTGTGGCTGGAGTGGTGGGAGCGATTCAGCAATACACCAAGCTTAACCTTAATGGTTTTAAAAATTCTAAAAAGTTAACCACTAAGGCGGAATATTTTTTAAAGCAGGCGCGCATTAATAAAAAGCAACGTAAAATATTATGGCATTATGCTAAACGCAGCAATACCCGCGGGCATGGGGCGGGCTTCATTTTAAATACTGAAGAGTTAGCCACGATTTATCATTTCCCCGTAATAAACGTTAAGGCGCCTTCGGTTAAAAAATCAGAAGTCAAGAAAGCTGAGCCGCCCTTTAGCTTGCCGGAATATCTGCCAGGTAAGCCCAAAGAACAAACTGAAGTGGTGGCGGTTGGCCGTGCCATCAAAGGTGCGCCGCCAACTAATTTACCAACAATTGAAGAATAATTATTTATGGATAAGTATTATTCAACTGAAGTAGTGCCGTTCGCTATTACAAATTTCCGGCAGCAACAGCGTAAGTTCGGTATTAAGTTGGACGACCGGCGCCGGCATATGTATATCATTGGTAAATCCGGTACTGGCAAATCAGTTTTGCAAGAGAACATGATATTCACAGACATCAGGGCCGGCAATGGTTTAGCCGTAGTTGACCCACACGGCGATCTGGTGGAAAAAGTTTTGGATCTTGTCCCATCTAATCGGGTAAATGATGTGATCTATTTTAACCCCTCAGATGTTGATTACCCGATTGCTTTTAATCCATTGGAAACAGTTGATCCAAAATACCGACACTTAGTAGCTTCGGGTTTGGTCGGGGTGTTTAAAAAGATTTGGGCGGATTCCTGGGGGCCGCGCTTAGAGTACATTTTAAGAAATGCCATCTTGAGTTTGTTAGAATATCCTTCCTCTACTTTGTTGGGTATCACCCGTATTTTGGTGGATAAATATTATCGCAAAAAAGTTTTGGAAAAAGTGGCTGATCCAGTGGTGCGTTCTTTTTGGATTGATGAATACGATAATTATAATGAGAAATTCCGTACCGAAGCGATTTCGCCAATTCAGAATAAAATTGGACAATTTTTATCTTCGGCCGTTATTCGGAATATTGTTGGCCAGCCCAAATCAACCATTGATTTGCGAAAAATAATGGATGAAAAAAAAGTTTTGCTGATGAATCTATCTAAAGGCAGGGTCGGTGAGGATAACAGTGCGCTCCTTGGGGCCATGATGATTACTAAGATTCAACTGGCAGCCATGAGTCGTATAGATATGGCGGAAGAGCAGCGTAAGGATTTTTTCTTGTATGTGGATGAGTTTCAAAACTTTGCTACTGAAAGTTTTGCTACGATTTTATCCGAAGCCAGAAAATACCGTTTGAACCTTATTATTGCCCATCAATATATTGAACAATTGGGTGATGTCGTTAAGGCCGCAGTTTTTGGCAACATTGGTACCATGGTTGTTTTTCGTATTGGGGCGGATGATGCCGAATTCCTAGAAAAAGAATTTGCCCCTATCTTTACGGAAACTGATTTGGTTAATTTACCTAATTACCATGTTTATCTTAAATTGATGATTGATGGTGTGACCAGTGATCCTTTTAGCGCTGTCACTATGCCGCCAATTGGCCAGCGCAACAATAATCGCAATTCAATTATACGAGTATCGCGTGAGCGTTATGCTCAAGATAGGGTCAAGGTTGAGGAAAAAATTCTGCGGTGGGCGGGCGTGGAGGAAGTGTTTAAGGAAACAGCTCAGGAAGAATCGCGCAGTTTGAATGAAGAGGAAGCAACTTATAAAAATGTCCCGGCCCGCAAATTTATACAAACTCGATCTAATCGTGAACCGGACGAGCCGCCTCGCCTTAATCTAACTCAGCCGCCCAGCGACATGTTTGAAGATAATTGCTGGGTCTGCGGCCGTAAAGTTCTCTTGCCTTTTAAACCCGATGGCATTAGGCCGGTTTATTGCAAAGAAGACATGAAGAAAATCAGGCAAGGCCTGATCGCTAAACCTAAACCCAGATTAGTGGTAACTAATGCCGTGCCTGCTGTACCCAGCAGTTTACCCACAGTGGAAGAAGTTAAATCAGCTGAGCCGCCAGCTGCCGTAGTTGAATCTGACAACATTACTGTTCCGCCGCTTGGTTCAGAGAATAAACCATTAACTGTTCCTGAGATGCATTTAATTGATGTTTTGTCGGCCGAGCCAGTATCTTTTAAAAAAAATGAAAGTCCGAAAACTGAACTGAATAACAAATTACATTCAATCAAGCCTAATCAAGTGGTAAGATTCTCCAATGAGTAAGATCAAGAATTCAGATATTACTCGGTTTATTCAGGCGGTTAGTGATGTCAAGATACAGGGTGCTACCGCCGTGGCTGAGGCGACAATTGATGCCTTGGTTCAGTATTTAGCTGTTGCTCAGATACCTGTTCGGGCGACTGATTGGCAAAAATTTGCCAGGTTAGCTGATGAGCTGGCGCAAATCCGCCCTACTGAACCATTGGCGCGGAATTTATCACGTTGGCTGATTTATGAACTGAAAAAAAATTTTAAAACCCAAAGGAAACCTTTGGATAATTGGTTTTCTCAAGTTAACAAATTAGGTCAAGAATTAAAGTATTTACTCAAAGAAGCTGATGCTAATTTGAGCGAGGTGGGCAGTAAGTTGGTTGCCAATAATCAAATAATTTTTACTCATTGCCATTCATCGCTGGCTGAAAGTATTTTAATCAGAGGACGCCAACAACATAAGAAATTTAAAATTTATCATACAGAAACCAGACCCTTATTCCAAGGGCGTATAACTTCACGTCATTTAAAACGAGCCGGCATCCCAGCAACCATGGTGGCAGACAGCGCCGCCGCTTGGTTAGTTTCAAATCACTCTGGCGATGAGGTAAAAGTTTCTTGGGTATTACTCGGGGCTGATAGTATTGCTCGTGATGGTTCAGTTATAAATAAGATTGGCAGTTTTGCCATTGCGCTGGCCGCTTATGATTCTGGT
>Ga0208246_1001906_pt1 | contig 10592 bp, 2 predicted proteins | sample RifOxyD2_FD_184039 | JGI IMG/M metagenome (GOLD analysis project Ga0208246, IMG submission 184039) | Soil microbial communities from Rifle, Colorado - Rifle Oxygen_injection D2 (SPAdes) | ecosystem: Environmental > Terrestrial > Deep subsurface > Rock core/Sediment | place: Rifle, Colorado...
CAAGCTGCCCGCTGAGTTGATCCCCTGTACCCAAAGTCCCGAGCGGTCCGAGATCAATCGAGCCTTGGATGCCGTATTGCACTCCAGTGATGCCGCCGAAACCTTTTTGCGAACTAATCTGATCCAAAGTACAAGCACCTTTAGGTTGGACCATTTCCGCGTTTTCGCACATTTCCACGCAAGAATTAAACTGCATCGCTTGATCCACCAGCTTCTTCATATCCTGGCCCCATTTTTGGGCTAAATTATATTGCCGGCTGTATACTTTAATTGCCTGGAAAAATAAATCATCAGTTAAAGCAAAAGCCATTGTCCGCTCGATAAAATGATGATCCCGCTCGCTGTTAGCGAGGATATCATTAAAAGGCGGAACGGTCGGCATCGTTAGGTACGGCTCTAATTTCTTTTTAGCTTGATAAAGCGGCGTCAACCACGAACTGAGGGAATCTAGCTCAATTGACGACTCTAAATCATTAAGCTGTGTTTCTGAAAAGGCCATACTTCCTTGATACATCAGCGAAATAATCCCGCTTAAATCCGGTACGTTCGGTGGCTCAACCCCAAGAGCGCCAGAGTTGATTAACTGGTCAGTCCGGCGGAACAGTTCAAAAACCTGCCGGACCACGTCGTCTTTTTCTGGAACAGTGTTGAGTGCCCAAAGCTGGCCAGGCATTTGATACTGCCGGCCAACGTATAAAAACAGACCGCCCAAAATGCCCTCTTTTTCTTTTTTGGTCAGCCCGGTCATCAAATCTTTAAAAATATCCCAACTACTGCCAAGGAAAATTGCCTGCAACTCTGAGTACTTCGTTATCTTAAGCTGTTCGTTATTTAAAATCGCTTTGACTAATTCGGCAAATCGTTGATTATGTCCAATATAACCAGCGCCAACGCCGCAAAGTGGGGTACCATTAGCTAAACAATCATAAAATTTAGTTAACTTAGCCTCGTCGGTCCAGGCCGGCAGGACGCTCGCGTCAAAGCGGGTTGGTCCCTGCAAAGTGTAACGGACCTGATCCCAAATATATAAACCGACATCGTTGACAACTTTGTCCTCAGCCATGTTAATTAAACTCACCAGGCGTTTGCTGTCATCAGAATATACTTTTAAATCTTCGACCAAATTATCAGCCCCGGTACCTTGCCCCAACATAGCCGCTGACTCAGTTAAAAGACCCTCATCCAGTCCGGCGCCGATGCCGAGTGCTCCGGCCATTGACCCTTCAGCCGCTTGCTCCAAAACTGGCGGCGTTTCGATCGCGGTCTTGGCGCAAATGTCTTCGCATACTTTTCCCCTAACATTGGCGATGCCGCCGGCTAAATCGTTTACCAACCCGCGGGCGCTTAAATCGATCTGCACCATGGCGTTTAAATCGTTTGGTTGGCAGGCAGATTTGCCAAAATAGGTTTGGGACAAATTATCCAAAAATTCACCAGATGCGGCGCCGGCTAATTCTTTAACTTCGGACCAATTCCAAATAAACGAACTTTGTCCTGTGCCACCGGAAGCCAAAAACACCGCGGCGTCATGCGCAAGCCTGGTGCCAAAATAAAGCTGAGTTTGTTTCCACATTAAAGCGGAATTGTCTTTCAACACGTCCCAGATTTTTTTAACTACGTTGTCGTAAATCATTTGGGCCAGATTCGCCGGATCAAAAGTAATATCACCAATGCCTAAAATAGCATAACTCGGCTTAGGCCAAAGGATGCTTAAAACTAAAAATCCCACCACTAACAATTTTCGCCACTTTAAAATAGTTGGGCTTTTATCGTTTTGAGATTTTGTGGACATTGATGATGTCTAACTTTTTATAAAGGTAATTTTATCTTGAATGTCTTCTGTAAGCTCCAGCCGGGATTCACGGCGCCGTAATTTTCGTTGTAAATTCTGATCGCGTGCAAATTGTTTGGTCTCTCGCGCAGGGTACAACCGCTCCGCGCTAAATCAATAACGAGCTGGGTATTTGATATGTGCTTAAGGCACGCTGAATTGGCATTGTACAGTTTGCCGTCGATATTTACTTTACTATTATAGAAGTTGGTACCAGTGATAACTATAGTTTTCCCGCTAACCTGCATATTTCCGACCGTGGGCAAATCCGGCACCAGATAAACGGCTGACTCTTGAATCATTCCGTAAGAGAGAAATCTTAGCGCGGTGATAGTGGCACCCGACATCGGACTACCAATTGCCGGCTCGTGTTCCGGCGCCAGCATTCCGGTCTTGGTGCAGGCCGCGTCCAGGCAGGCCAGGTAACGCTCGGAGCCATCATAATAGGCGGTAGAATAATCATACTTGCCTGGGAGTTTGTTATTCGCCTCTTCCTTAATCCAAATCAAACCATTATCACGCGTCGGCCGACCCAGAGGACTATAAAATGTATTAGCGATGTTAACGTATAAATTATTATCCATTATATCAGTTTTATAATCGTTCGACAACTTGTTGATAAATATTTCCACCAAACCGGTATCAGGATACAGCCCGCTAAAATAATCACTGTCGACGTAAACGTCATCAATCAAATTATCACCGGCGTGAATCAAAGTCGGCTCGATGTTTAAACGATTGTAACGACCGTAAGAAGTGGTCCGATAAGGTGGAACTTCGCCAGAAGCAAAACTCAATTTAAGATGCGTCTTCGGATCGTAAATCACGCATTCCGGGATAACGTCCGGCGCTTTCAAATAGCGGCAAATTTTAATGGGCAACCGGCCAGTGGCGATTAATTGGGACGCGCCCGGACAATCCGGATGTTTGGTAGTTTGCGCGTTTTGCGGCCGAATGACGATGTTCATGTCCTGCCAAACTAAAACCTTGGCCGCTTCCCAGCCAGTATCGCTCCATAAATAAACCGTGCCAGTCGAGGCGGCCGGCGGCGGCACCGGCGGCGGGATGGCCGGGTATCGTTTATTAAAGAAAGAACGCGAAGATGTGACAGCTTCGATGGTAATCGCTTGGCCAGCGCAAAAATTTCCACCTAGGTCCAAAAGCGGTAAAGGCGAAATTCTTTTGACTTCGATCGCCGAAGCGTAAGAAGGTACTGTTTGAGCCAGTTCGCTTTCACCAGGTTCGCTCAATTCTTGGTGGCTATAACCGGTCGTCTCTTTGACGTCGGTTATTTTATACACTGCCCGCTGGGACGCTTGTTCGGACGAAAAACTTTGCCCCAGCCAATAGCTGAATAAATCATCCCAGTTTGATAAAATGACGCCTTGCGAATTGTTAACGTAATATTCGCCGGCGCCGCTATAATCATAATAAGCGTCCGGCACTCGTTTAATGGTAGTAGTCTTAAGCGACAGCCAATCCGGATACGCGAATTGCCGTTTAATCAGATCCAAATTTTCCAACTCATATATCGTGTCGCGGACAAATTCCACGCTCGGCAAATAACTGTGATATCGAATCAGCAAATTAAAAGGTGAAACTTCGTCGCCGTAATAATCAACCCCTTTGAAGATCGGCAAATCTTTGCGCTCAATGTCGCGCGGATCAGTTTCGCGCAGGACTGGGGTTTTGTGATAATAATTCTTGGCTTCGGCAAACGCGACCGGATTAAATCCGGCGATGGCAACACTGACGAATGGTTGCGAAGTAACCCGATCAGCGCGCGTCATCAGCACTTGTCCGGAAATAGCCAACCGGTCGACATTGTCTTTGGCGTCAGCGTAAGTGCGGATATAGTTTTCCTCTTCTGGAATTTTGATCACGATGTGCCGAGGCGTGATGTCAAAAACTTGCGCCCGGGCGCCTGGAATATCCGGACTCGGCGAAAGCGTGTCTTGCCAAACTCCGACTGCCAGCCGGCTAAAAATATTGGTACAACCGCCAGGCCCGCAGAAATCACTGCCAAAAATATCCGACATCTGATCAGCTGGCCCTAAGCTATCCTGCACTGCCTCAATGGTCGGCAGGACATTATAATCTTTTGTCAGGCGCGGATGTTGGGATAAATTAACGCTGGTGTCCAAATATGGCCCTGGGTATTCCAAAAGTCCGGTCCAAACATTCGCCGACATAAACCCGCTTTTCGCGCCAAACGGTGTGGTTAGAGTAATCAAAAAGTTATACCAGTCGTCCATTGGAGAAAGTGGCTGATATTGTAGCACATCGCCAAAATAAGCGCTGGCGCCGGCAGTATCGGTAAAATTACAGCCAAAAATCTGCGCTGTGCCACTTCCGATGGCCAAATCCGCGCCGCCTACTCGGATTGAATTAATATTTTTATTGATGTCTTCACCAACATAGGTTGATTCGACACTTTTGATAAACGGCGCATGGCCGGCAATACACTGGTTATCGCTTTCGCAATAATTACCGAAAGTGATGGTGCCGGGCACCTCATTTTGGCCTTGATCAAAAAATTTAGAAAGCAAAATAATTTTACCGGTGATAACTTGGCGTTCCAGCCCTTTAGGATCAGCTGGTAGCGGAATCAACGCGCCGATGGCCTGGGCCGTGGCCGTCGCGATTTGCAAAACCAGGCGGTCACGATACTGCTCGCGGAACAATCCTGGCGGGTTATGAATATTCAAATTAAAAGTCGTGCCAGCGCCATCGTTTAATTTTACGCGCGCGTTAACAATAATAAACTCGCCGGTATCATAAGCATAATCAAAATCCTCACCGTAAACGGTTACCAGCGATGCGGTCGCCGTGGCACCTGGTACAGCCACCACGCAATAAGGGGTAAAGGTCTTCGGTTCTGGCACATGCCAGTTAACCGACTTCTTAGCCGCGACGTCCCACAAAATACAGCGGTCATCGGTATTGCGGCAATAACGGATATACTGGGCCGTGTTAAGCATCCCATCAATCGCTTGCGGACAAATCCGTACTTGACGGTCGCTTAAAATCGTCAGGCTTGACGGCTCCTTCCACCAAGAGCCATTTTTGTAGGCGCCAAAACCGCTGGCGACCGCATCACCCAAATGCACGCCCCAGAGTATTGAACACGGGGTCGCCGGAGTGAGTTGCAAAACCTCAGGCTCAGCCACGCTTAAAAGATTAGTCGAACAGCCCCGATAAGTGCAGACCCGCACCGGCTGGCCAGCCACTGAAACGCCGCCGCTGGCATCATCCTCAAAAGAAATCGCCGGCGCTTGGACGGTAATCTGATTATCCTGCCACATGTTGATAAAAGCCGGCACCCAGCCGATTTCTTCGGAGAAAAATTCCACAAACCCGGTGTTGCGCCGATCAGGAATGTTATAACGCACGCCCTCGCTTTCACTGCGAATATCGGCAAAATTCTTGCCTTTGATTGTTACCATCTCGCCGACCCCATATTGTTTGTTGGTTAATTCCGTATCTTTATATAATCTGATGGTCGCTGGCGCCAAGGCTTGGAAACCTGCCAGGGTATTCACTTTAACGCTGGCACTGTAAACGCTCAAATAAATATAAGCACCGTTGATTCTGATTCGCATTGCCTCATCCATGATGCTGACCTCTTTTTTCGTGCTTGAAGACGGCGACTTGCGCGGACAGTCCGGACTGGTTAAGCCGGCTTGATACACTTGGGGTAATTCTAAAATAATCTTATTATCCGCCCAGGACAGGTAACGGCCAGCTGCCTGCCAGCCGTCTGTCGGCGACCAAAATTCCACCAAGTTATTGCCCTTAGTACTGCCAAACGGGCCGCCGGTAATTTCTATTTCATCGTAAGCGCACAAATTATTGAAATATCTAAAATTAGGCAAGTAGTGATAAACCGGGACTGGCTGAGGCGCTCCGTAAGGCGCGATTAAATTGACGCTATTGATTAAGCAAGTGCGGCTGGCAAGCGGATCAGGACAGACAACAAAAGACGCCGCATTAGTGGTTTTAATCGTCGACAGCAGGCCGTCAGTTTGGAAGTCGCCGGTACGCTCGCAAAATGGACTGCGCCGGCCGCTGTAAATTGCCGGCGGGGTCACCACTATTTCCCGATCTGACCATTTAAGGTAACGCGACACCGCTTGCCCGCCCAAGTCAATGTGCGCACCTAAGCGTTCCCAGCCAAAAGCGCCGGTTGCACCGGTAATCGAAATCCGATCGTTAAGACAGTAGTTATCTTTTTCCGCTGGCGCTGGATCGGTAACCAAGCGCAATCTCCGCGGCGGCAGAGCATAAATTTTATCCTGATCCAAAATCAAAGTTTGGGTGGCGGTTTGAATTCGTGCTGGCAAAGTTAAATTGGAAACCTCCCCTAAAGTAAAAGGTGCACCACCGCAATCCGGGCTTTTGCCGGTGGCCACGCCACTGGCGCGAATGGTAATTTGTGATGTATTCCAAGCTATAACTTCCGCTGGCAACCAATTATGGACGTCTGTTGCCCAAAGCCTGGCCAAACCAGTGGCCGGACCAAATTTTTTGTCCACCGATTTAATCACAATGTCCTGGTTTAAGCAGTAATTTTCGCGATAAGGAATGTCTTCGTAAATTTTAAAAGACTGTGCCTGCCAATTATCCGGCGGATCAACCGAGGTGATTTGCGGCGCCCGTTCACCGGCCGGGTGGTAATTCTCCTTGTAAACGTCCTGCAAAATTTCCTGACAACACGCGGTGTTTTTGCGGCACATTTTTATTTCGCCAAGCGCTGTGCCCTGAGGCTGTAAATTATCGCTCAAAAGCGAAATGGACAATTGTTGAGATGTCCCGATAGTAACATTTAGCGGCTTGATTCCGTCCCAGGTTTTAACCGTGGCAGTGACTGCTGGCATAGCCGCGGCCGCCGGCGGTTTAAAATCATGCCCCCAGAAAAGCGGAGAATTGCCAGCAGTATTATTGCCCCAAATCGGGCCGACGCGGGAAATGCCAAATGGCTGATATGATAATTCGAACACTTCTTTCTCAGTAAACCGTTTATACTTATTGGGACCCAATGGATTTTGAGCATTACCGCTTTCCATAAAAGGCACTGTACTGCCGCAGGAATAAACCCGCATTGTAGCCTGAGCGACTGCCGGATCCAAATCTGTCACTAGCGGGAAAATTTTAAATTTATTCCAGGGTTTGCCTGGTTCGTACAAATCAACCGGATCTTCTAAATCAGCATTCATGCGGTCAAAGTCATCTCTTGTTACTTGATCAGCACTGCTATAAAACGCGACTCGAGTAAAAAATTGTTCGCGGGTGGCTGGCATATGCTCACGGCCAAAACCGCAAAAATCGCTGACTCCAGGAATGGCACAGCTTCGCGGCGCGGCAATTCGCGGCGTGCCGTCATCGCGATCAGTATAATCGTACTCCATCGTTAAAGACAACGGATAACCGACCGGCGCTTTATTAAAGGCGTCTGGCTGGGAGCATTGCTGGAGGGTACTGTTCACTTGCTGGTCAGCACGCTCAAAAGTAAACCGCGCCCCGCGAAAAGTTACATCTTCCACCATCTCCCAAGGCGGCAAACCGGCGCCGTCCGGATTTGGGGTGATAAGTGCTCCGGGAATTATCTTGTCCTGGGGATCGGTATCTTCGACTGTATCGCGCAAAGTAGACGGCACAATCCAGTAATCATCATTTTCGCCATTATCCCATTCTTTAACGTCAGGCATTACCTCCTGCCAATTGATACCATTGGTTGAATAAACTATTTGATCAACCACTCCGGCAACGTCCACCGTGTTGGAACATTCCGGCACCCGCTGTAAAGGATCTTGATAAGAATTAACCTGCACTTCCATCTCGCAATTAGTCGGCGGCGGCCCGGGAATAACGCAATTCGGCATTTTGACAAATGGTTCGATTTCATTGATTTTATTGCTGATGCCGGCCAGTTTATAACCGCTCATCCAAACTTCGGTGTGCGTTAAACGATCAAGTGTGGGTAATGGCGTCAGTGGCACCGCGCCAAAGTTATAAAAATTATCACCAGAAATCAGCATGATGGAATAAAGCGGCCCAAAACTGGCACGCCCGGCCGCCTTGTCCGCAACAGTCGGTGGATTGGAAAATAAATCTTGATATTTATCGCCATAAATCTCGCTCCTGATAATCGGCTTGGCCGCGCTTAAAGCCGGCGGTTGCACTTTGCAAGCCAGGTCTGGAAAACCAGACCTCACTTCCCAAACAAAATCCCACTTACAATCCCAACCGCGCTTAGCCACATAGCGCCTTTGCTGAGCTAATGGCCCAATGCACGGCTCCCAGCCCCAATTGTCGGCAACACCTGGTTCAAAAATCGTGGCATTGCGGGTCAAAGGATCCGCCACATTAAAAACCTCAACGCCATCGCGTGGCGGAATTGGATAATGCAAACCAGCAACTGCCGGATCAACAAAAAATGGATCATTCTTAACCAGCCGACAGCCGGCAGTGTAAACCTTACACTCGGAATCAGTGCCATAGTAATCGTCGTAAACCCAGAGACAGACCGTAACGACAGTCGGCGGTACCGTTAAAATATTGGGATCCATCGAAATTGTAACCCCAGCTTCGCTTTGATTGACAAAAGTCTGCGCCCAAATATTGCCGGTTGTACCATCACCTTTTTTCTCCAAAGAATCGCAATAATTGCCGGTGCAATCGGTGCCGTCGATATTTACTTTAAGCCACCAGCCTGGCGGGTCGCCGCCGCCGTCAGCTGCGCGCGGCGGCTGGCCCCAATTGCCTTCCGGGTCGGTCGCGGAAAAATCAAAGGTAACGGTGTCGCCAAAAAACAGCTGGGTGCCGTCCACTGGATTGGAATTAAAACTGGTGATTTGCGGCGGATTTCGGACCTCTAAGTCGGTTGCTTTAAGGCCTACATCATCGCACGCATCAGTTGTTTTTAAAGTAAGATGATAAAACCCAGGCACCGTGTAAGTGCACTGCTGAACATTTCCGTCGTTTCCGGCGCCGACAATATCAGCAACACTGCAAGCGGCAAAATCAAAATCCCATTCCCAAAGCACAACTGGCGTTAGTTTGGGGAAGGCAATTGGCGGAACATTAGACGCAATATAAGAATTATCAGTAGCGGTTAGCGTAAAATCGATGTCACCGTAGGTCCGCGGACTCAATATATAGTCTGCTACCATATTTTGGTTCGCGGTGAATGGAATCCAAGGCGACCAACCACCCCATGAAGTAGCCACAGTACAGCCATCGTTATAGCGCACCCGCCATTTGTATTGTTTGCCGATTTCGATTAAATCTTCACCTGTCGGGCCAACGTCAAACGTCTCTTCTCCAGGTGAAAAAACCTGACTCGGTACTATTGAAACCCACACAGAATCGTCAACGTCCCACTCCAATAATTGGAATTCTGACTTAGAAAAAGTATTACCACAATCCGGCGGTGTAACTTTATTTGTCATGTCGCAACTAGCCATGCCGTCCGGATCAAAATAATTACCCCCGTCTAAAATAAAATCAGGGCCTGTGGCACAACCCATCGGGCCGACTGGTTCTGGCGTATCAGGCGGGTCATTATCATATGTCGTGCAATTGGTACAATAATCAGGTTTGATTTCACATTCTACCCAATCATTACCGCACTCCCAATCCTCCCAACATCCAGACGGCAGGTCATCTTGATTATCAGAGTTAGGACAAAAAACTGGGTCATCGCACGAAGAACTTTCTTTATATGTCTTGTTATCACACCAAACGTTTCCCCATTCATCAGTATAATCATAATCAACGTCATAACAAGTGCATTTGCTCCAAGCTTTCAGGCCAGGAATTGTGTAACAAGCCAACGCTGGCGGCGCCTCACTGATCGCGCCAACTAAAAAAAATAAAACCGCAAAGGTGATAAAAATAACCCGAGCGATGCGGCGCGTAATTTTAAAGTTTAATTGTTTAACTAAAATGGGCAGCATTAGTTATATGGGTTAAGGCTGGCCTTGGGTTTGGCTCACCACTTCCTGCCAAGCGTCAAGCAAATCCTGATCCGTTAAATTACCAAGCTTATCTTGGCTCATGCCGTTTTCTTTGAGGATTGCCCGGATATTTTCGGCAGACATATTAGTCGGATCACTGGGTATCCCAGGCGTCCCTACGGTCGGCAAAGTTTGTATTTCCGGATAATTGGGAACCGTTTCTTCCAAACCGCCTTCTATGGGCTTTTCGATATTTAGGCCAGTGCAATCCTTATATTGGTGGCACAAGGGATCAGTCCCCTGCTCAAGCTCGGTTTTGTCGTCCAGGCCGTCGGCATCAGTATCTTTTAGATAAGGCGACGTGCCGTAAGTATAAAGCTCTTCGTAATCGCTTAAACCGTCGCTGTCGCCGTCTTTTTTCTGCAAAGATAAAATGTAATCCAAGGACGCTACTTTGCTTTCAGTGGAAATTTCGGTGACTGATTTTATCGGCGATCGGAACGGGCCGTAAACGTTGCTGTAAATCTGATAAATCCCCAAACCAAAACCGCCGACTCCGAGAATGCTTAACGCGATGGTAATTATTTTGTGTTGTTTAGTCATTTGATTATTATTATAACACTTACGCGCAAAAAATGAATGATGCTCCCCGCGACCTCATCCTATCATCCATTTCATTCAATAAGATACCTCGTCAGCTTGCTGCGAGGAGACAATATAGTATAAAATCAATGTAGATGAGTGAACATGTAATAAAGTCACATAATAAGACATTGATCTTGTACCATATAGTCTGTCCAGCG
>Ga0208246_1001913_pt1 | contig 10559 bp, 10 predicted proteins | sample RifOxyD2_FD_184039 | JGI IMG/M metagenome (GOLD analysis project Ga0208246, IMG submission 184039) | Soil microbial communities from Rifle, Colorado - Rifle Oxygen_injection D2 (SPAdes) | ecosystem: Environmental > Terrestrial > Deep subsurface > Rock core/Sediment | place: Rifle, Colorado...
ATGATCCGTACTCTAGCAGTAAAGCTTGTTCAGAATTGGTTAGTGCGGCTTATCGTAATTCTTATGATTTACCCATTGCGACAGCCCGAGCTGGCAATGTGATAGGTGGTGGTGATTGGGCTGATGACCGCTTGGTGCCGGATTTTATCCGTTCAATCTTAAAGGGCAAAGAACTCTTTATCCGCAATCCCAAAGCGACACGTCCCTGGCAGCATGTGCTTGAACCTTTGGCTGGCTATCTTCTGTTGGCAGAAAAACTTTATAAGAATAAAAAATTTGCCCGGGCCTATAATTTTGGGCCCAAAGATAGCGATGCCAAACCAGTAGGCTGGTTAGTTGAGAAATTATGTAGCAAATGGGGCAAGGGAGCTGCCTATAAAATAGATAAGAAAAAGCACCCGCACGAAGCCCATTTCTTGCAGCTTAATTGGGCTAAAGCTAAAACTGAATTAGACTGGCAGCCAAAATGGGATTTAGACAAGACTCTGGACAAGATAGTTGAGTGGACACAAGCTTATAACGATAAAGATGATTTAAGGCAAATATGTTGGGATCAAATCAAGGGCTATGAGTCAGATAATCAGATAAGATGAAAAATGCAAAAAAGTGATTTAGAAAAATTAATTAGGCTGGGGGAAACCCAGCAAACTGAATTCAAAGAAAAATTTGATGAAGCTGTCATTGAAACACTGGTAGCTTTTGCCAATGCCACTGGCGGAAAAGTTTTGGTTGGTGTGTCTGATAAAGGGGTGGTTAAGGGTGTTTTCCGCGATTATCGCAGCTCATCAGATATTGTCATTAAAATATTTGACCATAAAATAGCTTTTTCTAACCCCGGTAAATTATACGGTGGTTTAACGGTTAAAGACCTCAAGCGCGACGACTATGTTTCTTCTTTGCGCAATAAATTGTTGGCGGAAATGTTTTATCTTTTAGGTGATATTGAAAAATATGGTACAGGTTTGGTCAGGATTAGGAGAATATTAAAAGATTTTCCCGGTTTGACACTACGTTTAGAAGAGATCGGCAATTATTTTAAGGTTGACCTTGCTTATCCTGTTCAGAATGGTTCCCAGAAAAGTTCCCAGAAAAGTTCCCAGAAAAGTTCCCAGAAAATTATTCAGCTAATAAAAGAACAGCCTGGAATTACAATTAATAAATTGGCCTTGGAACTTAATATCAGTGAACGGGCAATAAAGAAACATTTGTCTAATTTGAAAAAACAGAAATTAATAAAACGTATTGGTCCTGATAAGGGGGGGCATTGGGATGTTTAACATGAATAAACGAACCACGAATCACGATCCACGAATCACGGTCAGTTTCCTGGGTACTAACGGCTGGTATGACACTGATACAGGCAACACAATTTGTGTGTTGATTGAGACGCCAAACGAGTATGTGGTGCTTGACGCTGGCAATGGTATTCATAAACTAGACCAAGACATAAAATCTTCATCTAAGCCGATCTATTTGTTTTTAAGTCACTTTCATCTTGATCATGTGATTGGTTTGCATGTTTTAGGCAAGTTTAAATTTAAACAGGGCATGACGATTTGTATTCCAAAGGGGACAAAAAAACTTTTAAAAACTCTCACCAGTCAGCCTTTCACCTTGCCCTTGGCTCGCTTGGATTTTCCTGTGAAGATAGTTGAGATTGGTAAATCTAATAAGGCGATTAAGTTTTTAGAGCAGGCATTATTGATGGATCATCCAGTGCCATGTTTGGGTTATCGCTTTAATTTTCAGGGCAAAGTTATTACTTATGTGCCTGATACGGGATTTTGTCAGAATGCCGTTATGTTAGCACAAGACGCTGATCTCTTGATTGCTGAATGTGCTTTTAAGGCTGGCCAGCATGCAACTTGTTGGAGCCATTTAAACCCTGAAACAGGGGCTGAAATAGCTAAGAAAGCAAAAGCAAAGAAATTGGTTCTAGTGCATTTTGATGCGGAGATTTACCCTGAATTTAATGATCGTCTAGTTGCCCAACAACAAGCGCGCCGGATTTTTAAAAATACGGTTACCACAAAAGATGGCCAGATTATCAAAATATGAAGGAGAGGTAATGAATAAAACCGTTAAAATTGGTAAGGATACTGTAGGGGAGGGTCACCCGGCTTATTTTATTGCAGAAATTGGGATTAATCACAATGGAAGCGTAGATATTGCTAAAAAGCTAATTACAGTTGCAGCGGCGGCTGGTTGTAATGCTGTTAAGTTTCAAAAACGTACCCCAGAGTTATGTGTGCCGGAGGCTCAACGCAACCTAATGCGAGAGACTCCTTGGGGGAATATGACCTATTTTGATTATCGTCATAAAGTGGAGTTTGGCGCTAAAGAATACGGGGAAATTGATCGTTTTTGTAAGGAAGTAGGCATAACCTGGTTTGCTTCTCCTTGGGATGTTGATTCGGTTGATTTTTTGGAACAATATAACTTACCTTGCTACAAAATTCCTGCTGCCAAATTAACAGATGATACGCTCTTAAAACATCTCAGACAGAAGGGCCGACCTATAATCTTATCAACAGGGATGTCATCTTTAGAACAAGTTGATCATGCTGTTGAGGTTTTGCAAAAGAAGGATTTGATCTTACTACACTGTTGCAGTGCTTATCCGGCCCAATACGAGGATTTAAATCTCTGTCTGATTACTTATTTAAAAGAACGCTATGGTGTGCCGGTCGGATATTCTGGACATGAAACTGGTTTGCCAACTTCAGTTGCCGCGGTTACACTGGGAGCCTGTGTTGTTGAGCGCCATATTACCCTTGATCGGGCTATGTGGGGTTCTGATCATGCAGCTTCTTTAGAACCAAATGGGCTCAATCGTTTAATGAGGGATATTAAATTAGTCGAGAGATCAATTGGAACTAAAATAAAGAGAATCTTGCCTAGCGAGGAGCCGCTGATCAAGAGATTGAGGAATATATGATAAACCAAAATAAAATCAAGCGAATAAAAGCCGTTGTGATGGATGTCGACGGTGTTTTAACTGACGGAACATTTTTTTGGGATTCAGGGACTCTTGAGCTGAAACGTTTTTGCTTTGCTGATAGAACAGGGATTCCTCTGGCGCAAAAGGCCGGCCTGATAATTGCGCTTATGTCAGGGGAGAGCAGTGAGGCTGGGATGGCTATTGTTGATCGATATGCCCAAAAACTTAATATTACGGCAGTCTATAAAGGCTGTCGAGACAAAGGCAAGGCGATAAAGGAATTTGCGCAAAAACAGCAATTGAAACTAGCAGAAACATGTTTCATGGGTGATGATATCAATGATATCCCGGCAATCAAACTGGCCGGGTTTTCTGCCGCACCGGCCGATGCCAACCCAGCTGTTTTAAAAACTGTTGATCTTGTCACCAAACGTACGGGTGGTCATGGTGCTGTACGTGAGTTATTAGATCTGATTCTGGAAAAGAAATAAATTACTGGTTGGGACAAAAATAAATGAAAATTAAATTATCTGATTATGTGGTGCAATTTATTGCCGATCATGGAGTGAAGCATATTTTTATGGTACCGGGTGGTGGCGCTATGCATCTCAATGATTCTGTTGGCCATAACAAAAATATTACATTTATCTGCAATCATCATGAACAAGCTAGTGCTATGGCAGCAGAGACCTATGCCAGAATCACCGAAAATCTAGGAGTAGCTCTGGTTACAACCGGGCCCGGTGCTACTAATGCTATTACCGGGGCTGCAGGAGCCTGGCTCGATTCTACGCCTTGTTTGTTTATTTCTGGACAGGTTAAAAGAGCTGATCTAATTGGCGATCTAGGGGTTAGGCAAAACGGGGTCCAAGAAGTTGATATTGTTAGCCTGGTTAAATCCATTACCAAATATGCAGTTACGGTAATGGATCCAAATAAAATTCGTTATCATCTCGAGCGAGCCGTTTACTTAGCTAAGTCTGGCAGGCCTGGTCCGGTTTGGCTTGATATTCCCTTAGATGTTCAGGCCGCTCAAATTGAGACAGATTGTTTAGACGGTTTTAAAATTGCTGAAGTTGGACCTGTAGATAATAATTTAGCTGAGCAGGTAAAAAAGACCATTGAATTATTGAATCAGGCTAAAAGACCAGTTCTTTTTCTGGGCAATGGAATTCGTTTGTCTGGGGCAGCTAAGGATATTGTTAGTCTGGTCAGAAAATTAAATATTCCTGTTTTGTCTACCTGGTTAGCAATGGATCTTCTTTCTGGCTCTGATGAGTTATTAATAGGTAGGCCAGGACCAGTTGCTCCTCGCGGGGCAAATTTTGCCTTACAAAATTCAGATTTTTTACTAACCATTGGAGCACGCTTAGATAATGTTGTAACTGGTTATGCTCATGATAAGTTTGCCCGAGCCGCCAAAAAAGTTATGGTAGATATTGATCTGGCCGAACTAAAAAAAATGAGGACTAAAATAGACGTACCAATCTGTGCGGACGCTAAAGATTTTATTTGTGAACTACAAAAACAAAGCCGGAGTATTTTGCCGCTGGAGCGGGGCGATTGGTTGGCCAAATGTAGTGAGTGGAAGAAAAAATATCCGGTTGTTTTGCCGGAATATCGTCAAGAAAAATTAGTTAGCACCTATGTTTTTGCTGACGAGCTTTCAAATGCTTTGACTAGTGATGATGTCATTATCCCTTGTAGTTCTGGGGCTGGGATAGAGATATTTTTGTTGGCTTTTAGAGCTAAGCAGGGACAAAGAGTGGTAAATACTACAGCCCTTGGGGCCATGGGCAATGGTTTGCCTGCTTGTTTGGGCGGGTGTTTAGCCAGTGGAGGGAAGAGAACAATTTGTGTTGATGGTGATGGGGGAGTTCAACTGAATATTCAAGAGTTTCAAACTTTGTCTCAACTTAATCTGCCAATCAAGATATTTATCTTGAACAATCAGGGCTATTCTTCGATCAGAACTTCACAATCTCGTTATTTTAAACGTTTGTCTGGGGCTGATTCTACGAGCGGAATGACTTTGCCTGATATTAAGAAAATTGCTACTTCTTACGGGTTGAAAGTTATGAGCATAACTAGTCAGCATGATTTAGCTGGTCAAATCAATAAGGTTTTAGAAACACCAGGAACAGTTGTTTGTGAGGTTCTTTGTCCCCCTGATGAACCCAGGGCTCCTAGTATGATGAGCTTACAAAAACCGGATGGAACCATGGTTTCTAAACCATTAGAAGATTTATGGCCGTTTTTAGAAAGAGAAGAATTTTTAGCTAATATGCTTATTCCCCCTTTAGAAGAATAAGGCTTGCTTTAGGAGTGGTAAATGAAGTTTGTGATTGTTGGTTTAGGTTCGATTGGCAGAAGACATTTAAAAAATTTAATTGCCTTGGGCGAAAAAGATATTATTCTCTGTCGGAGCAAGTTGAGCACCTTGCCTGATGAGGAATTGAAAGACTTTCCTGTTGTGACAAGCATTCATGAGGCTTTAAAACTTAAACCGGATGCCGTTATAATCTCAAATCCTACCGCTTTGCACCTTGATGTTGCTATTCCCGCGGCAGAAGCTGGGTGTCATATTCTATTAGAAAAACCCCTTTCGCATTCAATGGAGAGGATCGAAGAATTAAGATCCGCTTTGAAAAAAGGTGGGGGGCAGCTTTTAGTTGGTTTTCAGTTTAGATTTCATCCTACCCTGCAAATTGCTGCTCAACTTATTTCTCAAAAGGTGATTGGTAGACCTGTTTCTGTTCGGGCTCATTGGGGAGAATGTTTGGCTAATTGGCACCCTTGGGAAGATTTTAAGAAAAGTTATGCGGCTCGTAAGGATCTCGGGGGAGGAGTGGTTTTAACCCTCTGTCATCCTTTTGATTATTTAAACTGGTTGCTGGGGAAGCCAGAGTTGCTCTGGGCAAAAACTGATACTATTGGGGATCTTGGGGTTGATGTTGAGGATATTGCTGATGTCTGTTTGCGTTTTCCTGGTGGGGCGTTGGGGACAGTGCATCTTGATTATCTTCAGCAGCCAGCCAGTCATCATTTGGAGATTATTGGCACAAAAGGAACCATGATTTGGAATAATTCTACTGGGCAATTGGCTGTTTTTAGGTCTGAGAACAATGCTTGGAAAAATCATCCTGTTCCTGCTGATTTTGAAAGAAATTCTCTTTTTCTAGAAGAAATGAAGCATTTCTTAGCTGTGGTCCGCGGAGAAACCAAACCAGTTTGTACTTTAGAGGATGGCATTACTGCCCAAGAGATTGCTGGGCAAGTGAGAGGGAGGAGATAATGTTTGATATTAATTTTTATATGCAGGCACATGACTTATCTCAACGGATGTTAAAGGGTGAAGAATTTGAGCGAGCAGATATTGTTGCTCAGTTTGAACAATTCCGCAGCAAAGAGCCCGTTGTCTACAATATTGAAACTACCAATGCCTGCAATATGCTGTGTAAAATGTGTCCTCGGACAACAAGAATGACTCGGCCGATTGAAACAATCACTAAAGATGTCTTTGAACATATTTTAGGTCAACTACGTCCTTGGACAGAGGTTGAATGGGCAACTTGGGAAAAGTTTGTGCTGGATAATTATAAAATTACTAAGGAAGAACAAAGTGAAAACAATTTCTTTTTGTACATTATCCCTAAGGTAATACAGCTCCATGGCTATGGAGATCCCTTATTAGATAAAAACATGGCTGAATATGTAAAATTGTTAAGAGCTAAAGGTTTTTTCTCCTACTTTAGTTGTAATCCAGCCAATATTAACATTGAGAGAACAGTTAAAATGTTTGAAAATGGCCTAAACTACATTAAATATTCCATTGAGAGTGTTGATGATGAAAAACATAAAGAAATTCGGGGAGAAGCCTCTAATTTTACTGCCAGCTACAATAAGATTTTGGAGTTGATTAAGCTTAAGAAAGAGAAAAAGTATCAGACGGTAATCATTATTACTATGCTTGATCTCAATAATACCTGGCAGCAAGAGGAATTTCAAAAACTTAGAGAGGCTTTTGCTGGTTTAGATGTTTATGTTTATCTTAAAAGTGAAGACCAACAGTGGTATCGTCAGGATTTTCATGGTACCAAGTCTGTGCATTGGTCGGAAATTTGCAAACATCCCTGGATGTCCATGACAATTAAATCCAATGCTGAAGTCGTGATGTGTATGGAAGATTACAATAATGAGCTTATTTTGGGGAATGCTAAAAAAGAGAGTCTTGCTGATATTTGGAATGGAGAAAAATATCAACAATTTCGTCGAGATCATTTTAGCCTGTCAAAGGGAATTAAGTGTTCTGGAGAATGTGATATGAATTTGGTGGGGAAGTATCTTAAATGACTAAAGGAGCAAAGATTTTAATAACTGGTGGTAATGGGTTTATTGCTAGAAACTTAGCTGAGCAGTTGGGTGATGAATGTTTAGTGACAACTTGTAATAGTAGTGAGCTTAATCTATTAGACACTAATCAAGTGTTTCAATATTTGAAATCTAACAGCTTTAACATTGTTATTCATGCGGCGACTTACGATCCAGCTCCCAAATATTCCACCAAGGACCCAGCTAAGGTTTTAGAAAACAATTTAAAAATGTTCTTTAATCTTGTTCGCTGTCAAGATTACTACGACAAAATGCTTTATTTTGGTTCTGGGGCAGAGTTTGATCGTACCAATTGGCAACCAAAGATGAAAGAAGATTATTTTGATCGGCATGTTCCGGTTGATCAATATGGTCTGTCAAAATATATCATGACCAAATATACTCAGATGAGTAAAAAGATTATTAATTTACGAGTTTTTTCTGTTTTTGGCAAGTATGAGGATTGGCGCTACCGCTTTATTTCTAAGGCCTGCTGTTGTGCCATCTTTGATTTGCCGATAGTTATAAGAAAAAATGTTTATTTTGATTATTTATATGTTGATGATTTTGTCAGGATAGTTAAGTGGTTTGTCGATAATAATCCCAAAAAACAAGTCTACAATGTCTGTTCCGGTCAGTCTGTCGATTATAAAACAATAGCCGAGCAAGTTGTTGAGATTTCCGGGAAAAAACTTGATATTGTTGTTGAAGCAGAGGGTTTAAATCCTGAGTATAGTGGAGAGAATAGTTTACTTTTGAGTGAGGTGGGGAGAGTTAAAATGAGATCTTTGGACGAGTCGATTAAAGATTTATACAACTGGTATGAATCCGTAAAGAGTACTTTAGATAGAAAAGAGTTGTCAAAATAATGGATATGGCGGAAGCGATTAAGTTATTAGAGCAGCAAATCTTAAATCCCACTCAAGGATTGCCCGATGAAATCTTTTATTTTATTAGCAGGACAACTCCCTTGGTCAATGTTGATCTCTTAATCAAAAACGAACAGAATCAAACTTTGCTAACCTGGCGAGATGACAGTTTCGGTTCGCCCGGCTGGCATGTGCCTGGTGGAATTATCAGGTATAAAGAAACTTTGGCAGCTAGAATAGAGGCTGTGGCAAAGAATGAACTTGGGACGAAAGTAGAGTTTAATTATCCTCCAATAGCAGTTAATGAATGTATTATGAAAGACAGAGTAAATCGGGCTCACTTTATTTCTTTGTTGTTTCATTGTAAATTAATTTCGCCCTTAGATGAAAAATTGAAATGTACCGGAGACTTGCCTTTTGCCAACCAGTGGTGTTGGCATGATACTTGTCCTGATAATATTATTGAGGTGCATGATGAGCTGTATAAGAGGTATATTTGAGCCAATAATGGGGAGAAAGAAGAATGAATCTATTTAATAAAAACAAAGTAGTTATCCTGACTATTACTATTTTAGCTTTAGTCTTGTTGGCCTGGTTAAACCGTTTTATTTTAGATGATGCGTTTATCTCTTTTCGTTACGCTTATAATTTTGCTCATGGGCATGGCTTGGTTTGGAATATTGGGGAGAGGGTGGAGGGATATACTAATTTTCTTTGGACCATGATAATGACTATCCCCATGTTTTTTAATTGGGATCCGGTTTTCTTTTCTTACGTTGCAGGAGTTGGCTTGTTTTTTTTATCTTTATGGTTTACTTATAAAACTGCTTTACTGATTTCTGGTTCAGAAAAAGTTGCTTTCTTTGCAATGTTGTTTTTAGGAACGAGCTATTCCTTTAGCGCTTATGCTACCAGCGGTTTGGAAACACAGCTACAAACTTGTTTGTCCTTAGTTGTTGCCTTTCTGTTTTTGAGGGTTATATTAAACAACCTTTGGAATCCTTGGCTTCTTGTCGGGATTTCTTTTTTGTCTGCCTTGGCAATGTTGACCAGGTTGGATTCGGTCGTGATTTTAACGGTTCCTTATTTAGTGGCTTTCTTTTATCTGTTAAAAGAGCAGATAGATTTTTCAACTAAGGCTAAGAGGGTTGTTTTCTTGTGTTTTCCAGTAGTAGGAATTTTGCTGGTCTGGCTTGCTTGGAAGTTATGGTTTTATGGGGATATTATCCCCAATACATATTATGCGAAAGCGATTTCCGAAGCCTCTGCTATCAGGGGTTTGTATTATGTATATTTATTCTTTCTCTCTTACTGCTTGATCCCTTTTGTCTTGCTTTTTCTGGTTTTCTCAAAAAAAATTATTAAGTCAGCAGGTCTTGTGACTCTTTCTGCTACGGCTATTTTGTGGATTTTCTATGTAATTAAAGTTGGCGGTGATTACATGGAATTTCGTTTTTTAATTCCTGTTTTGCCGTTTATCTTTATTCTTATCTCCAGCCTGATTTTTTCTTTTGTTAAAACTAGAGAAGTCAAAATAGCTTTGGTTTTGCTTGTTTTGGTTGGTTCATTACATCATTTTTTTACTTTTGGTTTATCTACCTACACTGGTTCGATACAAAAAATTCCTGATTTCCGTAATAAAAATGTTGACTGGAGAAAAAACTGGCCCAAAATTGAAATTGGAAAAATTTTAGGTAAAGCCTTTAAATATAACCCAGCTATAACAATCAGCGTTACCGAAGCTGGTGCGATCCCATATTATTCTCGTTTGAGAGTAATAGATATGTTTGGTCTTAATGATAAATGGGTGGCCAAAGAGGCCCCGAGACTTAAGTTAAAAGTTGGACAGGAATTTTTAGGGCCAACTCCTGGACAATCAAGGTTTGCAACACTAGATTATTTATTAAGAAGAAAAGTGAACATTTTAACCTTTGTTCCTCCTTTGTTGTTAAGTAAAGAGGCCTCTCCTGTTTTGTCTTTTTCTGTTTTAGGATTGCAAGAATTAATTCCAAATATGAGCTTAAGTGAAATGCCTAATAATGCACAGTTGCTTTTAATCCCTATAGATGATTATTCTAAAATCGGGGTTATATATTTGATTCCAAATCAAGTTATTGATGAGGTAATAAGAAATAATAACTGGAAGGTGTACCCCATTGTCAAATGATCCAATACGATATTCTCTAGAAGAGGAAAATATTTAGGTTATGATCAAAACAAAAAAATGTCGAGTTTGTGGCAGTGATTTTTTTGCCGAGCCCTTATTGTGTTATCAAAACATGCCAAAAGGGGCTCAATATCTGCCGGATAAAAACAGGCTCAAAGATGATAATGGTGTTAATCTTGAAGTTTGGCAATGCTCTGGTTGTGGTTTGGTC
>Ga0208246_1001922_pt1 | contig 10479 bp, 7 predicted proteins | sample RifOxyD2_FD_184039 | JGI IMG/M metagenome (GOLD analysis project Ga0208246, IMG submission 184039) | Soil microbial communities from Rifle, Colorado - Rifle Oxygen_injection D2 (SPAdes) | ecosystem: Environmental > Terrestrial > Deep subsurface > Rock core/Sediment | place: Rifle, Colorado...
GCCGTTGCCGCACAATTATTGGGTGGTGATAAAGAAAAAATTCAAAACGCCTTATCTCTCGCTTGGGTTGATGGCCAAAGTTTACGAACCTATCGCCATGCACCCAATACTGGTTCGCGTAAATCTTGGGCCGCCGGTGATGCCACTTCACGCGCCGTGCGCTTAGCCTTGATTGCCATGACCGGCGAAATGGGGTATCCCGGTGCTTTAACTGCGCCAAACTGGGGCTTTTATGCGAATACTTTTCGAGGCAATGAATTTAAATTATCGCGTCCCTACGGTAGCTACGTCATGGAAAATATTCTATTTAAAATTTCATTTCCAGCAGAATTTCATGCTCAAACGGCTGTTGAATGCGCAATGACCCTGCATCCTTTGGTTAAAGATCGTTTAAATGATATTGAAAAAGTCGTGATGAAAACGCAAGAAGCCGGCATGCGCATTATTGATAAAAAAGGTCCGCTACATAATCCAGCTGACCGCGATCATTGCATTCAATATATGGCGGCCATTGGCTTAATTTTCGGTGAATTAACGGCGGAACATTATGAAGATGTGATTGCCAAAGATCCACGTATTGATGCCTTGCGCGCAAAAATGCAAATTTCTGAAGAGCCACGCTTTACTAAAGAATATTTTGATCCCGAAAAACGGGCGATTGGAAATTCGATTCAAGTATTTTTCAAAGATGGCAGCTCAAGCGATTTAGTTGAAGTGGATTATCCAATTGGGCATCGTCGTCGCCGTAAAGATGGAATGCCCTTACTGATGGAAAAATTCGAAAGCGCTGTAAACGAACATTTTGTCAGTCAAAAGGCGGTTGCGATTATGGATCTGTGCACTAACCCTGCTCGTCTAGATGAGATGACAGTGGCGCAATTTATGGATTTATTTGTGGTTGCCTAGCTGCGATAAAGTATTTTCAGCGCTGGATGACGTTATTAAAAGCGAATTAGCTAGGATAGATTTCGAAGTCAGCCAAGAAAGCATTACCCGCACTGAAATTGAGCCCTTAATTTTTAATTCAGGCTAAGCAGGCACGACAATCAAAGTCTAAATCCAGCGCGGAAAATTTAGGATTCTGTAGCGAAATCGAGAATTCAAGCAATAAGCCTCGCATGATATAGTAAGAAGATGAAATACTACCAACATCACCTCAGGCCGCTGCTTTATATGATGTTATCCAGCGTCACGCTGTCGATTGTTGCTTTAGTTGCAAAATTAGCCGGTGCACATTTGATTTTGCCTTTATTGATCTTTATTCGCTTTGCTGCACCGGCAGTATTTTTATTTCTTTATATTGCGCTCTCTGAAAAATCACTGATTCGCAAACAGCCGATTCATATTCATCTAGTTCGCGCTATCTGTGTCGTATTATCACAATACGCATTTTTCTTTTATTTAATTCACAGTAATTTATTCAATGCCACTTTGTTATTAATGACCAGTCCCTTTTTTATTCCCGTTTTGGAGCGACTCTTCCAAAAAGAAAAGATGGATTTTCAGCACGCCGCAAATATTGCTATAGGCTTTATTGGCGTTGCTTGTATTTTAAAGCCAACGCATGGCTTAATTAATTGGTACGCGGTTATTGGCCTTTCCGCCGGATTTTTCAATGCTTGCTCACAAATCTTGTTTTACCGCATGAGCAAGCAATACAACACCTTTGTTAATATGTTTTTTCTTTATCTTTTTACATCAATCATTGCTTTATTTGTTTTATTGCTGTTTTACGGTAGCACAAACTGGCAACAAGAATCATTGGCCTTATTGCATTGGCATGAAGCTTTTTTATTGTCCTTACTTGGAATTTTTGTGATTGTTAATCAGTTTTTTCGCAGCAAAGCCTACGAGGATTCAAAACGACCTTTGTATTTAACGCCCGTGCTGTTTTTATCGGTATTTATTTCGGGTATTTTCGATTGGATCTTCTTTAATCAAACACCGCATGCCAATATCTGGATCGGCGCGGTTTTAATTATCACCAATGCGGCCGTGATGACAGTACTGCGGGCGCATGAAGATAAGGTGATTCATCACTAGGGCAACGATCCAATTATCACAACGGTGCTAACTCGCGCAAATTACTTACTTGTTCGCTAATGTAATTCGCGGCGTACTCAATTTCTTCTGTCGTTGTAAATTTCCCAAGGCTAATTCGCAGCGAATTATACGCATTTTTTCGATCTAAACCCATCGCCAACAATACATGCGAAGCATCGGGGTTAGCCGAATTACAGGCAGATCCGGTAGAAATAGCTAAATTACGCAAACTTAATAATAGTGATTCGCCATCAACGCCGTCGAAATAGACGTTCAAGCAATGTGGGATTTTATGTGCGAGACCGCCATTTAAATGAAAGCCTTTTATTTTTTGCAAATTCCGCAATAAATAATCACTTAACTTTTTTATCTGCTCGTTATCCTTTTGCATTGAATGTTTCGCTAAAGCAAAAGCTGCACCCATACCTACGATTTGGTGCGTAGCCAAGGTGCCGGAACGCAAGCCACGCTCATGCCCGCCACCGTGCAATAAAGGCTGTAAATGGAGCGGCGGAGAACGACGGACATATAGCGCACCAATTCCTTTGGGCCCATAAATTTTGTGCGCAGAAAATGACATCAAATCAACGCAAAGATCTTTTGTATCAATTGGAATTTTACCGGCGGCTTGCGCCGCATCGCAATGAAACAAAATGCCGCGCTCACGCGTGATCGAACTAAGCGCTTTAATGTCTTGGATGACACCTGTTTCATTATTAACCTGCATAATCGAAGCTAAGATTGTATCGTCACGCAGTGCCTGTTTGAATTTTTCAGTATCTAAAACACCATTTTTTTCAGGTTTTAAATACGTCACTTCAAAGCCTTGGCTTTCCAAATAATGGCAGGTATCGAGAACCGCTTTGTGCTCTGTTGCCAAAGTGACAATATGCTTACCTTGGCGCGCATAAAAAAGCGCAGCACCCTTGATCGCTAAATTATCAGATTCGGTGGCGCCAGAAGTGAAAATAATTTCGCGCGGATCAGCATTAATCAACTCCGCCACTTCTTGACGTGCCATTTCAACTAATTGTCGGGCGTCATAGCCAAAGCGATGTGATTGCGAAGCGGGATTACCAAAAACGCCATTAGCACCGAGGCAATTCAGCATTTTCGTGATAACTTGCGGATCTACCGGCGTGGTCGCCATGTAATCAAGATAAATGGGTAATTTCATGAATCAATGCACTCCGTTTAGATTCAATGCTCTTTATTGTTTCTTGAAAATCCCCGCGCGATAAAACCACAAGCACAATAAGCCAAACACAATCACACCAAGCAAATTAGCATAAGGCAAAAAACTAGCCGGTACGATTGCTAAAGCATCCGAACTGCCCATCAAAACAAAGGGAATTGCCAAAACAACCCCCATCACCGCACTGCCAGCTACCATACCACAAGCAATCAAGACAGCTTGATGGTTTTTTTCAGAGGCTTGCGCTTGCTCCACAGCTCCAAGCGCTTTTTTTGCATGCTGCGTTTTCACAAAATAACTAATAAAACCGCCCATAATGATTGGCGTCATAATTTCAGGTGGCAAATAAATCGCTAACCCTACGGCCAAGGGTGGAAAACGAAAATTACTGTGCTTCGAAGCAATTTCGTCTAAAACGATCATGGCTAATGCAATGACTGCACCAATGCCAATCATACCCCATTGCAAATTATGCGTTAGCACGCCGCGCGTTACCGCCGCCATTAGGCTCGCCTGCGGTGCGCCCAGCATTTGGGCATGGCTCATGCCAGGGTGAGGAAACACACCCGCCATGCCATATGCTTTAAACAGCAATTCCAAAACGGGTCCAATCACCAACGTTGAAGCAATTACACCAACAACCAACATTACTTGCTGCTTCCACGGTGTTGCGCCCACCATTTGACCAGCTTTCAAATCTTGAATATTCTCATTTGCAATCGTCGCAATTCCAGCCATCACGCCAACGACCACAATCACCAATGATGCCGCGCTCACGATTGAAGCATGTAGATCGTGAGGGAAAAATATAGAATAAATCAGTGACAATACCAAAACAGCCATAATTAAAATACCTGAAATTGGACTGTTTGTTGAACCCACTAAGCCAACAAAATAACCACACACCGTCGCCAATAAAAAGCCAACAATCACAACATAAATAACACTAACACCCGCAATCATAATAATATCAGACAGGTTGTTATAAATGTTCATCTGAAGCATTTCACGGATAAAAAATCCATAGGCACAGGTTGAAATTAGCGCTACCAATAGCAACACCCAATGAATAGGAATATCACTCTCTGTGCGTAACACAGACACCGAGGAATCTTTGTTCAATCTCATAGCGTTAAGCGACACGGCCAAACCTTTCATCACCGGCTTTGCCAAGCGCACCAAGGTCCAAACACCCCCGATCAACATCGTACCCACACCGACAAAGCGCAAGTGCTGGTCCCACAAATCCATCGCAGCGGAATACACATCTTCAGTATGCGAAATCCCAAAATGAAAACCGAGCCAAGGCATAACAAAAACCCAGCCGACAATAACGCCGAGCAATAAACTAATACCCACTTCAAAGCCGATAATATAGCCAGCCGCTAAAGTAGCTGACGTTAAACCAAAACCCATACCGAATAAACTTCGGCCGGCTGTCGTCCACAATTGAATATTATCCGAGAGTAATTTTAAACCCGATTGAAAAAAAGAAACGAGGCCGCCGACACTCGCGCCCTGAATTAAATATTTAAGTTGCGCGCCGCCCTTTGAAGCAGAACGTAACACATTACCCACGGCGGTTCCCTCAGGAAAACTGAGATCTTTCATGCTTAATAAAATTCGGCGCAGTGGAATCGAAAACAATACACCCAATATTCCACCCAACAAACCAATAATCGTTGTCTCCCAATACGGGAAACCCTGCCACACACCCAAAACAATCATGGCAGGTAAAATAAAGGACATGCCTGCCGCCATTCCCTCACCTGCCGAGGCGGCAGTTTGAATAATATTACTTTCCAAAACATTTGAGTTTTTAAAAAAGCGCAGGATACCTAGCGCTAAAACCGAAGCAGGAATAGATGCGGCAATGGTGGTTCCAATTTTCAAAGCAAGATAGGCGTTCGATGCAGCAAGAATAACAGCGAGTATGATAGCAATAACAATGGCTCTAAATGTTAATTCAGGAACAGATTTCGATGGGGAAATCAACGGTTCATCCACAACAACCTCACTTTTTTTTCAAAAACGATCTCGGAGTGTAACAAAAGATTCACGGGATTAAAATCACTTACGTGCCAAAACTTGTAGCAATGCGGGATGCAGTTTTAAATTTGCTGCTACAATATTTCCACTCTTCAAGTATTCTTCTTTACCATTCAGGTCGCTGACTAGACCGCCAGCTTCTTTTACAATCAAAGCACCTGCTGCAATGTCCCAAGCCTTTAAACCAGATTCAAAGCAGCCATCAAAACGCCCAGCGGCCACATAAGCCAAATCAAGAGCCGCTGTACCAAAGCACCGAATCCCCGCAATTTTTGGCATTAAATCAGACAAAGTTTCGGAGCCCTTTTGACAAGATAAATCGTCGTGAGACAATAAACCCGTAGCAATAAGTGCTGACTCTAATTTCTGACAGTTGCTCACGCGAATTTTTCGATTGTTCAGCATCGCGCCACGACCCCGCGCCGCAACAAATAATTCGTTCTTGATGGGATCGAAAATCATGCCTGCTTCAAGATTATTTTTTACTTTTACGCCAATTGAAACAGCAAAATGTGGGATTCCATGAATAAAATTAGTGCTGCCATCGAGTGGATCAATAATCCATTGTGCATCGCTGTTGCTATTATGCTCACCAGATTCTTTGGCTAAAATCGTATGGTCCGGATAGGCTTCACGAATAATCGCGATCATTTCTTCCTCTGCCGCCGCACTCACGCGTGTTGCAAAATCCTGCTTTTGCTTTTGGGTTATATCACCTGCTTCAAGATGATCTAAGGATCGCGCAATCAATTTGCCAGCAACACGGGCAGCTTGGATAGCGATATTGAGTAAAGGATGGTTCATGTTACACTCGGCTTCTTTAAAAAACATCGAGCTTACCAAAATGTTAGACCGTGTGCGAATAGTTTTAGTCGAAACCAGTCATCCGGGCAATATTGGTTCAACTGCCCGCGCAATGAAAAATATGGGCTTTAGCGAGCTGGTCCTTGTTAACCCCCTGAAATTCCCTGATGGCGAAGCCACCGCCCTTGCTGCCGGTGCCGATGATCTGCTTAGAAATGCCAAGCTTACTAACAACCTAGCCACCGCCCTCATTGGTTGCGACTGGGTCTTTGGCACGAGTGCACGTGAACGCAGCCTTAAATGGCCCTTAATTAATCCGCACGAATGCGCTGACAAAGTGCTAGCGGCCCAAGAACGCAAAATCGCTCTGGTTTTTGGCCGTGAAAATTCGGGGCTCACGAATGAAGAATTAGCGCTCTGCCATTTCCACGTGCAAATCCCAACAGTTGAAAGTTTCAGTTCGCTGAATTTAGCGGCCGCCGTGCAAGTGCTAACCTATGCCTTACGCGCCGCCTGGGTTGAAAAAAATAATGATGCGGTTATCGAACCCCGTGAAGCTGTTGCGTCAATGGAAGAGTTAAATGGTTTTATTGACCATCTCGAAGCGACCTTAATTGCAGTTGAGTTTCTCGATCCCAAGCAACCGAAGCGTTTAATGCGGCGCTTGCGTCGTTTATTTCAACGCGCCGAACCCGATCAAACTGAAATTAATATTCTACGGGGGATGTTGGCGGCGATGCAGAGGAAGTTGTAACAACCTATCATCAATGTTGATCTACCAAGTCACAAGAGCTAGTTGGCGTCATCAATTTATGACGAAGAAAAATAATTCTCAAAACTCCCGAAACAAATTTAATATCGTAACGACTGTTTTTAAACTCAGCATTACTTTGATTTAAGTCAAAATTAGCAAGCGGTTTTAGTTTTTTACCATGCCAGGGACAATTTATTTTACCATTTTGTAGCTTTTGCTTATCTAAACACGCGCCTTCGTGTTCACACAACCTGGGAAATAAGAGCAAGATGTTTTTTTCTCGTACTAATTTCAAACCTAAATGATCAGACTCGCCCACTAAAAATTCACCGTCAGCAGGAAGAATTTTTTCCAACTCAAGACTGAGGTCCGCTAATTCACGCCCACCTGGGCTAATTACATTTTTTTCGCTAAGGTTCATCGTTTTAATATAGCTGTGGGGATTGATGTCGCTTTTAAAAGAATAACCCCATTTTCGCAATTGGCCTCGGCGCTCCCTCATTGGAATATCTTCTGACATAAGATTGGCGTAATTTCGCTTCACTAGCCACTTCACAAAAGGATGAAATATTTTAAATATACGATGTGAGCCAATACTATAATTCGTTGTTACACGAGTACGTATTTCACCTATATTTTCCCAGTGGGTCTCGATTAACAAGACAAAAACAAACAAAGTAGCGTAATAATTTTGTGTGTTATACCCTGCATGGTAATTTATTACTGAGACAGGAACGCTAAAACCTAAAATTTTTTGTATATTAATCGATGTAATCAATCTATCTGAAATTACCGACGGATACGCTTCAACAAGTTGATGAAGAAAATGCAGATGAGGAATATCTTTGTAATTCCAATCTGCGTCAAAAGTTTCATAATTCCCCTCATGAATCAATTGCAGATCAGAAAAAACAAAGCCTTCGCCTTGAAGATTTTTCATTAAATCATTCTTGGTTTTTACAAGCATTTTAAGGCATTCCATCATCAATTGGCTTTGTATTCGAAGACAAAGTCGAATGATCCAAACCTATCGATATCGCCAACGATCCTGCGACATAAATCGACGAATACGTTCCGATAATAATACCGATCATCAAAGCCAAAGCAAAAGGCTGTAGCGTCGGGCCGCCAAATAGCAACAAGGCAATCACAACTAATAAAGTCAAACCCGAGGTCATAATCGTACGCGATAGCGTTTGATTAATTGAAGCATCCATAATTTCTCGCGGCTCTGCTTTACGCATTTTACGAAAGTTTTCACGCACTCGATCGTAAACCACAATGGTATCGTTTAACGAATAGCCAATTACCGTTAGCACCGCAGCTAATACAATTAAATTAAATTCTAAATGAAACAGCGAAAAAACCCCTAGAATTAATAAGGGATCGTGAATCAAAGCTACGCCAGCACCAATTGCAAAACGCCAATCAAAGCGCAGCGCGACATAAATCATCGTTCCCAATAAAGAAACGATGATTGCTAAAATTCCATTCGTCATTAATTCTTGACCAACTTGCGGACCAATGTAATCCAGTTGTCCGACCGTTGCACCTGGCAAAGCAGCAATCAATTCGGCATGCACCTGATCTTGCGATTCATTTTTATGTGGCGCTATACGCACTGAAAAATCCCGCGCACCATAGGCTTGAACCACCGCTTCTTTAAAGCCCGCTTTCTTTAAGTTATCGCGCAATTGATTGGCATTCGCTGCTTGCGTGAAACTAACTTCAACTTGAGTGCCACCTGTAAAATCCAACCCCAGGTTCAAACGAAAAATTGCCAGAGACAAAAGTGAAGCCACAATAATTACAGCTGAAAAAATCGCCGCTGCTTTGCGCTGTTTCATAAACGGGATTTTGGTATTAGCTTTAAAAAATTCCATGATTTTCCTTTAATAACTTCATTGTGCGTACCCATCCCTTTTAACAAAGGGCGTTTTTGCATAAATCATTTTTATCGTATTCTGCCGAAATTCGAAAAAAAATCCGATGCCATTGTAGGGGCACCCTTCCTAATTCATGAAAAAAAGGGCACCCACAAGGGGCGCCCCTACAATAAACCGCGCTTTACCGATCTATGCAGCAACGCCTTTTCAAAGGAGATAACCATTAGGACTTCATCCCGATCGACAATTTTTTAATATTAATACGTCGCCCATACGTTAAATTTACAATCGCACGTGTAAAGAAAATTGCTGTTATCATCGATGTGAGCAAGCCAATAATTAATGTCACCGCAAAACCTTGCACGGGCCCTGTACCCAAGGCCAATAACACAACAGCCACAATTAATGTGCTCACGTTAGCATCCACAATCGTTGAAAAAGCACGCGCATAACCCGCCGCAATTGCAGCTTGAGCTGACATCCCATTACGCAATTCTTCACGAATTCGCTCGTTAATTAAGACATTCGCATCCACTGCCATACCCACAGTTAACACAATACCGGCGATTGATGGCAGAGTTAAGGTCGCGCCCAGCAGAGATAAAATCGCAACGATGAAAACAATATTTAACAGCAACGCCACGTCCGCAATTAAGCCGAACATCGCATAATAGAAAGCCATAAAAGCAATCACAAGCAAGGAACCAATTTCCGTCGACCTAACACCCATCTGAATATTTTCTTTACCCAAGCTCGGGCCAACAACGCGCTCTTCCACAAAACTCACAGGAGCTGGATAAGCACCTGAGCGCAGTAACAATGATAAATTTTGTGCGTATTGCGCCGATTCCAGATTGGTAATTTGAAAACTATTACCCAAGGCCTCTTCAATGTTTGCAACATTAATCACTTTCGCAACTTGCTTTTGACGCGAAACGATTTTGCCATTTTCCATACTCTTTACCGTATTGGTCTCAATATAAACGACCGCCATTAGCTTATTCACATTATCGCCGGTGACTTTATTAAATCCCGGAACTTCAGAACCACTAACGCGCACAGAAACCGCAGGCTTACCATTATCTCCGATAATGCTTGAAGCCGAAATAATCGAAGTCCCCGTTAAAATAGCCTGGGTTTTTAATAAAATCGGACCATTATCCGTTTGGTACAAGGTATCACCTATCGGCGTCACGCCAGTTTTTACTGCCGCTGCAGCATCCGCTTGCATATCTACTAATTGCAATTGTATGGTTGCCACTTTACCGATGATATCTTTCGCCTGTGCAGAATCCTGAATTCCTGGCAAATCGACACTGATGTGGTCTGCGCCCTGCTGTTGAATTACAGGCTCACCCACGCCTAATTCGTTCACGCGCTTGCGTAAAATAAAGAGGTTTTGATCGATCGCATATTGGCGCATAGTTTGCAAATTTTGCGCCGTTACAACGGAGTTAACATAAAAGATGCCATTTACGGTTTGTGCTGAAAAAGTGTAATTTGGAAAACGACCTTCGAGTAAGGTCAAAGCCGCTTGTTGCGCCGTCGCATTTTCAAAACGAATCTGAATACCACTCGGCAAATTATTTAATTGTGTGTAACGAATTCGCGCGTCGCGCAATTGCTGTCCAAAAGATTGGATATCACCCTGCTGCGTATGTTGCAGCAGCGCATCAGTATCGACGTACAATAGAAAGTGAATGCCGCCGCGTAAATCCAAACCTAATTGCATAGGTTGCGCGCCAATC
>Ga0208246_1001924_pt1 | contig 10471 bp, 14 predicted proteins | sample RifOxyD2_FD_184039 | JGI IMG/M metagenome (GOLD analysis project Ga0208246, IMG submission 184039) | Soil microbial communities from Rifle, Colorado - Rifle Oxygen_injection D2 (SPAdes) | ecosystem: Environmental > Terrestrial > Deep subsurface > Rock core/Sediment | place: Rifle, Colorado...
GCCTCAGTAACTGCAATTATTCCATACTTTGGCTTCCACCATTGCTTTGGAGTATTTATAGAAGAAAGAAATCCAGAATCAATAACATTTCCTATTTTACCAAAGAATTCCTGTCTTCTTCCTATCTCTTTGCTATCAGAACTAAATGAAAAGAAATTAAACAAATTCGAGGTATCTGAAAAACAAAATCCAGAAGAAAGAGAACTAATCACTTTATTGTGTACAGCCTTTGCATCCTTAGTTCTATATATTCCATCTCCCTCGCTCTTCAAAGAAGTCTTAGTTCTATTGAACGGAGAAAGATTATTCTCCCTAATGAATTCGATTATCTCCTCTTTCATCTCTTTTGTCATAAAACTATCTATTTCCAGGTTTTAAAAGATTTTATGTTCTGATTTATTTAACCTACTAACCTCTGATTCCACTAGGAATTGTAGAGGTTCTTCTCTATGAACTCTTTCTAATTCATCTCTAAATACAGAACCAATACTCGTAAAGCTTGGGGCTACCTCATGAGGTTTGCTTACTGGAACCCAATGAGTATATCCTTCCGCCATTGCTTGACAATCTGAAAGTTCAAGAGGAGCAGGTTTTAAGTTATCATCCAGATATTCATCTCCCCCAAAGAAAATGTTCCAAGAACCAAACCATAAATCATGATTATCTCCTACAAATCGATTCATTTCATCATAGCGAACCCTTTCTCCAAAATAATTATTTATATCTCTATGGACTCCTTTTAGGTATTCCAAATATCTTCTGAAGGTATCTGTAGTAAGATTTATTGTAGTTCCAATAACCTCCACGTGCATCTGCTCAAATTCTGCAGGGTTCATTTTTGGGTTAATCTTATATCGATTCATTAAAAGCCATCTATTGCTAAGATCAAACGCACCCAATATCGCTCTAGCGACATGTTCATCCCCGATGTGATCCTTATCATTTTCTTTAACCAATTCTCTTGCTTGTTCTATTGTTTCATAAGCAGATTTTGCGCTCGGAGGCGCCTTTGCATATCCTCCGCCACTTTCATTTGAAAATGAAAAGGACAAACCATTCCTTAAATATAATTCTATAGCCCTTTCTTGATTTTGTGATTTATCAAAATCATTTTCATCAAACCACAAAGCTATTTCCCTTTCCAAATTTCCATTCCAACTAATTTCTCCTCTTTCGCTAATATCCACAACTGGCGCGCGAACATACACGCCTTGTCTAAACAAGTCATTAACTATTCTTACTTTCTCATCTTCACCAATATTCAATAGAGGAGCCATATTTTTAGATTTTATAACTTGCTTTTAACTCTTTCGTTTTCTCAGAACTTATATCCTAAATAATTTCGTCGGCTCGTCCTTTACAGAAACATCTACCTTGGCTCTAAAATCGCTTCTCTCCTTTAGCAGTTGATTAAATGTCCGTACTGCAAGTTTTGGAGTATTATTTGTGCTACTCAAGTGGGAAAGAACAACATTTCTAAGCTTTTTATTAGAATGCTCAAGCACGGCAAGAGACGCCTGTCTATTTGAAAGGTGTCCGCTGTCGCCCTTAACCCAATTCTTCAAAAAGTATGGATAGGGTCCATTCTCAAGCATCTTCAAATCATGATTTGATTCCAAAAACAAAAAGTCCGAATCTGAAATCGCCTCATTAACTCTCTTGCATGCATATCCCAAATCAGTTATAACTGAAATTCTCTTCCCATTAGAAATTGTAAAAGAAACAGGCTCTTCAGCCTTATGAAATTTAGAGAAAGCCTCAACTTCCATTCCAGCCATCTTAACAATCTCTACAGGTTTAATTGAATTTATCAACTCCTCATTTGAGCAAAGAAATCCATTTGCAATTGTTCCATTTGTAGCAAATATTGGAACATTAAATGTCCGAGCAAATACATCTGCCCCTTTAGTGTGATCAGTATGTTCGTGTGTAATAAAAATACCCTTAACATTTTCAGGCTTAAGCCTGTGTGTTTGCATTCTCTCAACAATCCGTTTAGTGCTTATCCCAGCATCAATAAGCACTGCTCCTTTACCCGAATCCAAATAGAAACAATTTCCCGAACTTCCAGATGCAAGAGCCGTTATTTTCATCTTCCTCTTTTTACCTCTTCTCTCAATAATTTAATTGCTTTTTATATCTATAGTCTATAAGAAGGTTTATAAATCAAATAAAAACATCGATAATGATGGATAAACTAAAAAAATATTTAGACCGGCTAAGAAAAACTCCTGACAAAAAAGTAATTGTAAATCTAGGGGAAGGAGACCGAAGAGAACTCTCTATGCTTACTGCAGAACTTGGAGTATATGATAATTATTGTATTTTGCTAAGAACAGATTTTTCCAAAGCAATAGAATTCTTAAAAAATAGAAGATATCTCCCTACTGCTATTAATGAAGAGCTTGCAGTATTTAATCATCCTCATAACCTTGGAGGGGTAGAATTATCAACAGGACTTAATCGAGCAAATCTAAGTTATTTAGGAGAAAAAGAAGAAACCGTTGCTCAATTAGAAGGAGATTACAACGTCACCGCAATGTTTCATCCAGACGAAAGAAGGCACGCTTCTCAAGAAATGAAAGCTTGTGTATCAATGATAATTGACGTTATTGGTTTTATAAGAAAAAATAAAATCCCTGCCTGTTTTCCAACCTCTGTAGGCTGGAGACATGAAGGAGATATTTCTAGAGTAATATATTATAATCCTTCTCGAACACAAAGATAATTAATCCATCTTCTCCCAAATCTTAAAACCCTCAACGGCATCTTCAACCATTGTAGGACTTTCATTAATAATTCTTATCTCTTTGTCTTTAGGAAGATGCGAAAGCAACTCTTTCCAATTATCTTTTCCAGTGGGAATATGATTCTTTTCTCCTTTCTCCCCATATTCAATTCCAGAAAAATGACAATGCCATTCTTTCCCTGGAAATGCATCAATTATCTTTTCATAATCAACTTTCTTTTCCCTAGCAAGAATGTGCGCAAAATCAATACAAAAAGAACATCCAGTTTCTTTAACCAATCGAGAAACCTCATCCACAGAGCCAAAGACATTTATTTTCCCCATAGTTTCAGGAGCAATCTTTATTTTCCACTTATTTTCTTTTATCACTTCCAATAAATCCAAAATTCCCTTTTTGATGTTATCATAACTTCCTGCTCTATCCTCATCAGTTTTGCCCTTATTGGTATAATATCCTGGATGAAACACAACAACCTTCGCTCCCAATAATTCCCCAATTTTACAACAATCCAAAATCCTTTTCTTCGTAGCAGCTCTCTTCTCAGCTTCATCAGAATTTAAATTCACAAAATAAGGAGCATGTATAGATAATTCAATCCCTAACTCTTTAGCCTTCTTTCCTATTCTTTCCGCATCTTCAGGTTTAATATAAACACTATAAGTAAACGCAATCTCACACGCTTTCAATCCCAGTTTATGATATTGTTCAAGAACATCTTCAGCACTTTCAGAAGGACCAAGCCCCGCAGGACCAAATTTAATCATTTTTTAACCTCCAAAAACGAAGAACAGAAAAATTTATATAACCTTTGTACTTATAATATTCATATGGGGGAACAGGACCTGACGAAACCCGTGTACGCTCTGCGTTGGCACGGCGAGTAGGATTGACGGACCTTCTTACCCCGTATATTGTCTTATTATTTGACATTTTTTAACCTCTCTATATTTAACATAGTATCCAAAACTAAGCTTGCTCGATATTCTGGAGTTCCTTCTGACATCTCACTCTCCCTTTTTATAATGACTTTTTGCCCATCTGCAAATTTTACAAGTTTCCTAAAGTTAGGATACTCGTGATTGTCAACAGAAACAAAGATGATACAGTTTTCATGTTGTTTCAAAAAAGCAAGAACATCTAAATAAATCTCCATGTTCTGTCTCATTTCTCTAATCTTATATTTTATAAAGTAAGAAATAACATTCTCTTTTTCAATTATTTTCTTGATAGCACGAATATATGAAGATTTATGCCTTACCTTTTTATAATGCGCAAACTTGGATATTTTCGGAAGCAATTCTTTTAGTTTTTTGATTTCGATTATTGAATATCCTATTAGATTCACCGAATAATCTATGAATATATAATAATCAAACTCTTTCATGTGACAATTAAACCCATATTGTTAATAAATCTTTAGAAACTATTTTTCATTTAACCTTCCAATCATAATCCTTCAATCTTCCATCTCTGGCCGGATCCCAATAAACAGATTCTTGCGGACCAACATTTCCTATAAGTCTTCCAAACAATATACTCTTCTCATCCAAATGCAATTTTCTAAACTTCTGCTTTCCAGTCAAAGTAGGATCAAATATAACTACATTATTAGTCATTCTCTTATAAAAGTCCGCCCCTAATTTAGAAGGCAATGCAAATGGATTCATCTCTAATGGAGTCAAATTGTGCTGTGTATTATAATGTTTTATAACTGCAATATACGCTGCAATACTGTGAGGATTAAATCTTACAACATCTGATCCTTCCCTTGCACTCTCCCAAGAATATCTAATATCTGAATAAGTTGTATGTCCTGGCTCCTCTCCAGAGTCAAATTTATGTTTCAATCCCCAAACTGCTGCTCTCTTTCCAGTTCCATTATCAACAGGAACATGTTGTAAAGTAACTAAATATCTTCCATGTTTTTCAGTTCTTGATGGAACCTTGCAAACAACTGTCGCTCCTTCTTTAGTTACCCTTCTGGCATCATCATAAGACTTAACCTCTATTCCCCCGACTCCTTCAGAATAAGCAAATAATTGTTCTGCCTGAAGCAAAAATACGAATGGAACGATTCTCTTTCTCTTCTCTCCCACAACTGGTCTCCACGAATATCCTACAAAATTAATTTCTTCTTCTCTCATCCCTTGCAATTTGGCAAAATCTCTCATTCTAACTGCAAGAGGAATTTCCTTAGAAGCCAATGCTTCGTATTCAGAATAGGGTTGAGATAAAGCAATCAGTTCTCCATGTTTAAAACATTTTCTTGACGCTTCCCTACTATCAAGTCCTCCTGCATAAAATCTCCCTGGAGTTATCTGTGCCATCAACTGTAAAGCCTCGCCTGCAGGATTAAGAGCAAGTATTTTATCAACTAAACCTCTAGCTCTGTCTACTCTTTTCAAATCCATTTTTAGAATTTCAGCAGATGTTCTTTCATTAAAAAATGATTTCTTGTTAGTCATATTGTTTGCTCGATATAATTAATTTATAAACCTACTTAAGATAGTGTGGTGATATTTATCCCCTCATTAGAAAACTATTTAAAACACAAAAACCCTGATATAAATATGACAAATAGCAGTTCAATAAATGCACTCTTAGAAGAACTAGGTTTAACAGATAGTGAATCTAAAGTATACCTTGCGCTCCTGGAGTTAGGAGCAAGTCCAATAGGAAGTATAACTAAGAAAACAGGAATACATAGAAGAAATATCTATGACATCACAGATAGACTAATAAAAAAAGGTCTCATTGGATACATCACAAAGAACAACATCAAAACATTCGAAGCAGTAAACCCCCGCAGACTGAGAGACATTCTAAAGGAAAAAGAGAAAAATCTCGACGATAATTTCCCCTTCCTAGAGGAATTATTCTCAAGAACAAAAGAAAAGCAAGAAACAAACTTCTACAAAGGAAAAGCAGGATTGAAAGCAGTCTTCCAGGACCAACTTGAACAAAACAAAGAAGTCCTCATCATTGGAGCAACCCCTCAGGCAGAAGAACTCCTTCCTTTCTACTTCAAATGGTATGATCAAACAAGACTAAAGAAGAAAATAAATATGAAAATAATTGCCTATGAATCTCTTCCATACAAAATCCCTCTAAGTGAAATTCGTTTTCTCCCAGGAAAATATTCAAACCCCTTAGCAATAAACATATTCAAGGATAAAGTAGCAATTATCCTCTGGAAAAAAGACCCCTTGGCAATTGTAATAAAAAACGATGAAATTGCCTCATCATATAAGAAACACTTTGATTTTCTCTGGAAACAAGCGAGAAAATAATTAAAATAACACTAGAAGAAATATAATCAAGAATACTTTGATGGATTAGTTTTAAGATTATCTTTCAATGTTTCCCAGCCACAAAACCTTTGATCATGGTTTATCGCTTCAGCAAATTGTTTCTCTAGATGCTTATATGCAACACCATCGATTAATTCTAATTGTTCATTATGTTGTTCCAAAAACATTAAAAGTTTTGCAAATGACTGTGGACCGCCTCTAGTATCAAATGTGCCTTTTACTTCATGATAACTTCCGCCACTCCTAAAATCAGGCAAATATGTTGTTTTATCCACTCCTGGAAACAGCGTAGAATATTCCCCAGTTATATTCAAAATAAATCTTTTCGGTTCATATTGATAATCTTCTCCTTTCATCATAAAAACCCTTGCAACATTTGCTTCCCAAGTCGATCTAACAAAATGTCCTATATCTCTTCTAAATCCTCCATGAGTTGAAGACAGTGTGGGCGAGACATTTTTTCCGAAAGTATACGACTGAGAACCTCTTTTTCCATAAAATGCACATTTACTTCCACTTTGTCTGATTCTTAAATCCTGTTTCCTTTTAAGAGCAAATTCAACCCCACACATTTCTTCCCACGTTTTTCCTTTGGTCGCGTTTGCCATTTTAACTCTATTTTCAGCACTATGGGTTTTTCCATAAAATGGATTATTTTCTCCTCTCCTCATATCGGATAACCTTCTTTTTGCTTCTTCAGAAAGAGAAGTGCCAGTTAGAGGATTACTTTCTGCTCTATTATTCCAGTTTGGATTTCTCTGCCCGCTTAATGCTTCGGATCTAGAGAGAATAGGTATGCCCATCAGAACCATATATTCCCTTAATCTACCATGACTTGTGGTTAGTTGTGTTAAATCTCCTAATTCCTTAACTAAATCTGCAACAGTTTTTTGATCTTGGTGATACGCCCTATTAAGAAATTGAGGTAAAGATCCATCTGCACCATTCAACACAAGCCCCTTTTCAATTCTTTTTAATCTGTTAAAAACTCGTCTAGACAAAACACCTTTTGTCATACATTCGTCCAAAGTCAATAATGCCATATTTTTTACACCTTAAAGCCTATTTTTAAAGCTTTTCTAGTGTAACTTTAAAGTTAATACAATAGTAAGCTTTAAAAAGTAGGATAAAATGCCACTTTCTGTATGAAACAGAAGATTTCCATTACAATTGATGAATCTCTATCAGAACATATAGACAAGGCTCTAGAAGAAGGCAAATTCAGAAATAGAAGCCACATTCTCGAATACTCCCTAAGAAAATTTCTAAATGACGGAGGAAAGGAATAATGGCTCGAGGAGGAAAACCAAAATTAACAAACAATGAAGCAAGAGCATTATGCTTAGATTATATATTATTTAAAGATGGCATTAAAGACATAGCAAAAAATTATGAAATAAGTTATTCTTCATTAAACAATTATATCCATCGAGGAATTAAATCAGGATTTATAACTGCCCAAGAATTAAATAATGCTATGGTCATAAGATATTCAGCAAATGGAATTAAAGGAGGAAAAAGAAACAAAGAATTAGGATTTGGTATTCATGGAATGACTCCTGAGCAAAGAAGAGAAATTGATAAAAGAAGTGCGGAGCAAGGTATTGGAATTTATAGTTTGTCTGCAGAGCAGAGGGGAAAAATTGGAAAAAGAGTCGCAGAATTAGGTCTCGGAGTTCATGGAATGACTTATGAGCAAAGAAAGACTAATGGAATTAAAGGAGGAAAAAGATCAGCAGAATTAGGAGTTGGAATACATGGGCAATCTAAAGAGCAAAAGACTCTTGATGGAATTAAAGGTGGAATAAAAGTATCTGAACAACTTCGTAAGAATGCTTATCACCTGGAAGGAAGATTCCACACCTCATCACAACAAGAAGGAGCCGTAGCCTTGCTCTTAGAAAAATATATTTCCGAATATCAAGTCAAAGACGGACAAAACTTTCAAGTAAGAAATAATGGAATTAACAATGGGGGAATAGACTTCCTAGTTAATGATGAATTCCTAGAATGGCATCCAACTATACTTGGGGTAAACATCAAAGATCGAAGAGGAGACATTCCAAAAGAAGAAATGCCTTCTTACTTAAAAGTAAGAGCTTCTCTTCCAGAAGAAGAAAGAAAGCAATTTGAACAAGATTACAAAGAAGTTCTAGCAACTAATTACTTTAATAGAAGAAAATCTTCCATAAGAAACTCAGGTTATACAGGTTTAGAATTAAATTTAGCAAGAACTCCTGAAGAATTATATCAATTCATAGCAAGACATTCAACATCATTGCCTTCATTTGACGAATTTAAAACAGAATTCAATCAAAAAGTAAAATATGTAAAAGGATTCAAAGTTGAAAAACAAGATAAAACCACAAATAAAACTGAAGACTCTAAAGACTGGGCATTTGTAAAGTAATTATTCAACAAAAAAAGAAAGAATTAACATTATTATCCCTAAAATAAAGAAAAATCCTCCTGGAAACCATCTCATTATTCTAATTGTCTTTGAAGTATAAGTCATTCTTATGTCAAATAGCTTTCTATTCGTCAAAGCTTGAAACTTCAACATTGGATCAACAAAAAAATACATCAATAAACCAATAACTAAAAATAAAAGTCCCTCTGAAAATAAAATTGGCTGTACCATATCACATCGAAACATGCTTTATCTTTACGAGCACTTTATTTTCCCTCAACAATTCCAAAACCTCTTTATAATTTTCAAGTCCAATTAAAACAGCATTTGACATCTTTTCTGCTTTCAATTTAGACAAAAGCCCAGCTTGCACGTACTCTTTCTTGCCTTTCTTAATAGTATATCCATAAAGATTTCTTATTACCTTCATTTTGTTCTTTTGCTTCAAGCCAGATAAATCATAACTAACTAAAACTGCATTTTCCACCTTTTCATCTGCGAGGATTTTACCATAAAGAACAATTCCATAAATTGAAATTTCCTTTTTAAGTTCTTTCCACTTATCCAAATTAATGTCATCTATAATTAATGAAATTGCATTTTTCATTCCCTTAAGATGCCAGGACCTAGATGCCTTGAGTTCAAACTCATTCAATGCTTCTTTTGAAATTTCTTCAACTTCTTTCTTATAATCTTTTATTGTATCAATAAAAATATCTATATCAGAATCTTTTCTATTATCTCCTCTAGCAAAGCTTCCAAATAATATAACTGCTCTTATCTTTTTCCTATCTTTTAGTTTAGCAAATAAAATTGATAAGTAATCATATACATATTCTATCATTGTTCTTCCTCCAGATTCTTTATTTTATAGAGCAAAGAGATTGCCTCATTTGCTTCTGTTTCTTCCTTTTCCCTTCCATAACAAAGCCTATTTCTTAACTCTTCTATTCTAACCAAATCTTTCAAAATCTCCTGCTTATTGTTAAATTCAAAAGGAAAAGTTTGTTCTGCTCTTTTCAGTGAAGCAAAAAACAAGTGGTTAATATTAAATCCTGGCAAACAAGTTAGTAGATGCCTCAGAAACGCTAAAACCAATTATCTTTTGTCTTTTTGTAACTAAATTTAATCTAACTTTCTCTTCAATGTCTTCGATCAATTCTTTTGCAGTTTTTTCGTGTTCTTCTATTGATGGCATTACAAATCAAAGAGATATAAGTTTATATATCTTTCTGTTACAAATAACATAAAGTATGTTATGCATAACTTATATTATGTTACTAATAACATAAATACTAAATATCTTATTACTCTGTTAATTTGATTAAAGACTTATCAAATTAACTCTAGTATTTTCAACAGCAGAAAACTGAGTAGCTCCCAAATGCTTAACTCCAAAGTCATCGCATGATCTTATAATCCCAGAAGTTGCAGGTCCATCAATTATAACTGCAAAGACTTTCTGTCTTGAATAATCCAAAGCTCTTGGAACATCTCTTGGTGAAACTTTTCTAATTATATCGAATTTAATATCAACTAAAATTGCATTCTTGCTTCCTCTTATCTTCTCATATGTCTCTCTTACCTTTGCCTTAGCATCTCCAACGAATTCAACTTCCTTTTCAACAGGCTTTTCAACTGACTTTTCAACTGCTCTCTCTTCCCTATCTGCAGCCCTGTCGCTTTCTCTCACATATCCTGCACCATTTCCATTAGTTCCAGAATATTTTAGCATTCTAAGAAAATCTTTTACTCCAACTTTCTTTCTAAGAGACATTAAAATTTCTTTTCCCTGCAATTCCTCAACTTCCTTTCCATCAGGAGCAACTGCAACATATGCAATATTAGCATTACTTATAACATTTCCAGCAATTAACTTTCCTCCTCTATCTCCATCAACAAATAATGTAATTTCCTTTGTCTCTCCAAGCTTTGCAATCTCCTTTGGAAGCTTAGTTCCATTCATTCCAATAACATTATTTACCCTATTCTTCAAAAGA
>Ga0208246_1001926_pt1 | contig 10466 bp, 7 predicted proteins | sample RifOxyD2_FD_184039 | JGI IMG/M metagenome (GOLD analysis project Ga0208246, IMG submission 184039) | Soil microbial communities from Rifle, Colorado - Rifle Oxygen_injection D2 (SPAdes) | ecosystem: Environmental > Terrestrial > Deep subsurface > Rock core/Sediment | place: Rifle, Colorado...
ACGCATCTCTTTCAATGCCTGCTGCAATTGAGCCTCCATCTCATGACCGGTTACCACTTCCGGCAACTTTCTGATTAAGTCGCGACCGAGTTTTGTCGAACGGAGGGTGCGCGCCTGCGTTGATGGCAGGCCCTCATGGTCTGTTTGCGGAGTGACATCAATCAGCTTTTCGTTGATCAGGTTGGTAATGGCCGCGACACGAGTGGATTCTGTACCGATCCATTTTTTAGCCATCATCCGCAGCAGTGAAGACTCGGTAAAATACTTTGGCTTCCCGTAATTTTCGCGCGTCAGACGAACCGTGACCGGAAACTCATCGCCCGTTTTGTAGATGGCCAGTTTTTTCTGGTTGGCCAGAATGTTTTGATTTTTCAGCAGATCACGATCGGGTGAGTCATATGAAATGGTTTCCCACCTTTCATTTGAAGAGAAATATTCTCCACCGATCTCAATTGTTTGAGTGCGATCCATAAGGATAAGATGGTTTTTTTGATACAGCTCATTCAATCGAATCAACTCAAAGATGCGCGTGGCTTCCTCTGTCATGCCAGCGGGTAAATCATCCCTCATGGCGACGATAGCGTGATGTACGGCAAAGTCATCAGACGATGTGCCCGGCAGCTGCGTCGAGTTGGTACGGGGATAGCTGATCGTGCCGGACTCATAAAGCTTTTGAATCGCTTTATAACCTTCATCCAGTGGGATGCCGATGTCTGCTGCATCTGCCAGCAACGCAGTGAGTGTGTAGGGGAGGGGCCTCGTTGGCTCAAAGGGGACTCCCATCTCATCGGTGTAGTAGCAACTTTCATCCTTTCGATAAATGCCGCCTTGCGCGCCTGCGAGTCTCTTGAAATCCACGATATGGTCACACGGCTGATCACCTTGTATTAATTCGAGCAGGATGTCACCCAGCATCACATAGGCCGTCTCATATCCGTCTTGTATAACATTTTCAGCTTGCTGGTCATTGGTGACGATTTCATTGAGCAAGCGTGTTTTAACGCGACCGATATTGGCTTTAGATTTGAGGAGGACGGAGAATGCACGGCTTAAATTCATGCCAAACAGCCAGTCCATTTCATGGCGCACACGTCCAGCTTGGTAATAATGATCGGTCTCTGACAGCGGACGCAAGTTTTGCAAGGATTTTTTAAGTGACTCTGTTTCCAGCGCAGACATCCACAGTCGCAAAACTTCTCCAGAATAATTTTGGGCCTGTAATATCTGACGACCGATGACTTCGCCTTCCTCATCAGGATCGGTGGCGAGAACAACCAAATCGGCCTGGCTCAGGTATTTTCCGATATTGTCGAAATGACCACGATGTTCATCCTTGACTTGCCATACCCAAGTTTTTGGCAGGATAGGCAGGTTTTCCAGGCACCATGGGCCAGCACCGATATACGTCTCTGGCTTCGCCAAGTTCAGCATATGTCCATACGCATGTCCGATGACGACCCCTTCTCCGAAATGCATCTGATCACGACCTTTTTCAGCGCCAAGTACCTTGGCCAGCGTACGCGCTTGTGATGGTTTTTCGCACAAATAGAAAGTGTTACGTGCGGATGGGTTTGTTGTGATTTTTACTGCTTGTTTCATTTTTGAAGCTCCTTTATGTGTAGGAGTTCATTCTGCCTAAGTCGAATATTTTCCAAAGCACTATTTTTATGCAAAGAAAATTACGAGATTTTGGTGAAAATTATAAGGTTATTTTGGCTACGTACTGCTGTGGCGAGAAGTATCGAAAATCGTTAATCCGGATCGATTGCGGAGAATTAAAATTTGAATCTCGAATTTTGTTCAACAGAGAGTGATTGAGCGATACTGCTGCGCAAAGGGTTTCTTGCTAAAATTCAAGAGTGATGTGGCAGAGAGCGGTACTTTAAAATTTTGCACAGAAGTTTTTTGAGGCGCAGTGCTGTCTGGTTAAGACCTATATGATGGCTGGTGCTTCGGGATGAATTCATCTGTGCAGATTGATGAGCGCTCTGCAATCTCATGCGTATTTGAATGTGTGCATACATTCCGGTTTTCAGTGATTGGTGAATCGTTACTGACTCAGTACAAGCCCTGTGAATGGAGGAAGGGGAATATAGGCAGTCGGTAAAAGGGCTACAAACCGGAAAGTTCGATACCACCAGTAAAAAGGCTACTTTGAATGAAAACTGTTATTATCAGACAACCTCTTAATTTTGCGGATGGAAGGTGATAATCCTTCTGATGTACGTTAGGGAATTCAACATGTTAGGAATCTTTAATGGCAGATAATACAAAACGTAACCCTTTGGCGGCGGATACTGAACCTACGGATGATGAGTTAGGTGATGTGATGCGTGAGGCGCGTGATTTAGCGATGCTGCGAAAAGGGCAATCGGATAGCTGGATGCGCAGCATGCTTGTGCAAGCAGTTGCGGATGCTCGTGCCAGAGACACGGTTGTTGTGCATGATGCAGCCTGAACAGCCTCGATTATTACTTGTCGCGGGGCCCAATGGGGCTGGCAAAACAACAGTGACCGAGCGCGGTCTGGCGCATGAATGGTTTTCCGGTTGCGAGTATATAAACCCAGATTTCATCGCTCGTGATCAGTTTGGCGACTGGAACTCTCAGTCTGCTGTAATACAGGCGGCTAATTTTGCCAGCGAACTGCGTGAAAACTGTCTTGCCTCCCAGCGTACGGGCGGCAAAATATTGATGTCTGATGGTCAAGGTTTAGGCGTGGATGGATTGACTAAATTCATTGCGGTTTTTGATAAATCTGAAACGCTTGTGGCCGTCATTATGACCATGCCAAAGAATGTAAATTCGACATATTCAAAACTGTCTGAAAAATACAAACCGGTCAGTAAGAATGTTGATGAGTTTATGGGTTTTGGCACCGCCAAGCTTGAAAAAGGTGACTCTTTCATCGTATTAGAAGCGCCTCACCTCTCTTTTGCAATGGATGTGGTGTATGCAACCAAAGAATTTATGGCAACGTCTGAGCGTAACACGGCTGAAACTCGGGCCAAGAATGAGCAAGAGCAGAAAGATAAGCTGTAATTGGCGGCGATGCGATGAAATACACATTCCAGAAGATCTTCATTGTTGTTTTTTGTTCGGTGTTCGTGATGATCGGTACACCTTCACTGATTAATGCAATTCAAGGCGGTGGGAATTTGTTCGGTCTAGTTTGGGGCGGCATGTTTGTATTTATTCCACTCAGTATTGCGATTTATTGGTTAAGGCAACTATCCAGATTCCAGAAGATGACGTACGTGTGGTACAAAACCGTTTATACCGACAATGTGCAGGGTAATAAGGTCTCATGTTTCGTGTGCGGCAATGACAGCATCCACGTTCGGGCACTGATGAACAAAACTTTTCACCGTGAACATTTTTGTACTCAATGCGGCAAAACGCTTTATTACTCGCCTGAGCAAGGCTGATTAATTACGTAAGAACCGTGAATCCCTTCCGTGAGCGTTAGTACTGTCTCTGTGCTGAGGCAGTACTATGGCGGAGGTCTCTGGTGTAGCGTTGTCATGACTACCACCTAGTAAGCGCAATGTTACTCGGCGACTTATAAACCTACACTACAGCAGGCGGGAATCTCTGACAAAACATGAGGTTCAGCCTATTTCCACTGTCGGAGACGTTGGGCAGCGATGGGCATCGCGATGCGACGTTGATCATCTTGACCTATCGTCATGGTCTGCGAGTCAGCGAACTGGTTAGTCTGCGCTGGGATCAGGTCGACCTGCGGCAGGGTTTGATGCACATTAATCGATTGAAACAGGGCAATCCCAGTGTGCATCCGATACGCAGCCCAGAATTGCGCGCGTTGTGCTGACTGCAGCGTGACTATGGGGGAGGTTTTGGCACGAATCCACCACTACGAGCCTGTCGCTGCGTGATTCGATTCAATTAACGGTCGCCGAAGGGGATTAGCATGGATGTATTGTTGGATGTCGTTAAGGTTAAGACCAGTCTAGATTACAGGCTGTATCTTGAGTTTGAGAACGGAGAAAATCGCATTTTTGACATGTCCCCATACTTGGAGAAAAAGCCTTTTGTTCCTTTGAAAGTGTTGTCGCTGTTCGCTATGGCCTCCATAGATTATGGAACCGTGGTATGGCCTGGGAATATTGATGTGGCCCCCGAAACGCTTTATCCTCGCTCTGTTCCGGTATAAAATTCTGTTGCCCTCCAGAGACTCTTTGAAACCGGTGGTTTTTATTTTGTGGTTGGTTCTATGGACGTAAATATTTTGAATCTGTCAGGATTTTAAGCAGACCAGCACCGAGTCCTGAGGATGTAATATGTCCGATGAGTGTAGGGATGTTTCGGAAATGGTACGTCAAACTTGATTGAGGTGAATTTCAGCTATTTATCCGATACCAGATAGTCATATGACATGCACAAGGGCTTTTTGAACAGCTGCAAGGTGCCTTTTGCCTACCCTCAGGATATTGAATCTGAACGACTGCAACAGACCTTCAATTAAGGGGATGAGTGACTCGTGATCGGCAAAAACGGGCAGAGGTGCGGCCTCGAACACAATTGACCATGAGTGAACGTTCAGTATCGTGTTGAGCAAGTGCTACAATTCTTAGAGAATTTTCTATCGTATAAATCTACAAGGCAGTCCAATGTTGATAATTAAGTTAACAGTCCGTAGTTTTTTGTTCTGTCTGCTCTTGTTGAGTAGTTTGAGTCGTGCTGAAACGATTAACTTAGCTGTCCCCGGACCGGGTTCGCTGGTTTATTTGCCCGTTCAGTTAGCTGTCGCAGTTGAAGCTGATAAAGCAGAAGGTTTAGACCTGAAACTACGATTTTTCTCCGGAGGCCCTTTGGCCTTGCGTGACCTGAGCGAACACAACAGTGATTTTACGGTGGCAGGGCTTCCTGCAATTGCCTCTGCGCGAGCCGACAAAATGCCGGTTCTGGCTATCGGTCAGTTGAGTCAGGCTGCAATGGTGTCGTTGATATTGCGCAAAGATTTAAAAGGTAAAGTACACAACATCGCACAACTGAAAGGGCGGCGGATTGGCGTGAATACCAGTACACGAACCGCACGTTCCACCTCTCAGATGCTGGCAGAGTATTTGTTGAATAACGCGGGGCTTAATGCAGATGATGTGCAGATTATTCCTGCTGGTCAAACGCGTGAAGCGCAGCGTTCTGCGCTGATCGGTGAAACGGTTGATGCGGTTATGGGTGACGAACCATTTGCAACTGAACTTGCCTCCAAGAACGAAGCCTCTATTTTGCTTGATTTATACAATCCGCAACGCAGTCGTGAATTGTTGGGAGGACCTTTTGTGCATGCCGCACTGGCTACGCGTGAGGATGTCTTTAAAGAGCACCGTTTAGTCGCAGTTAAAGTGCAGCATATGTTCGACAAAACACTGCAATGGATGAATAGCCATTCTGCACAGGAGATCTTGGACAAACTGGCTAATCAACCCGGTTTCGACCCACAGCGGAATCAAATTTTGTTATCGGTGATGCAGCGTAATCCTAAAATGTACCCTGTTCAGTGTGCGTGGGACCCGAAAGCCATACTTACAACGGAAAGGTTTTTTCATGGCATGGCTGCGGATCAAGCAGAAAGCAGTCTGCACTTCAGCGAGTTTGTACGAAATGCATCACCCGAGGTTCGTCCGTGAATATTTCTCACTTCAACGTGAGGCAGCATAGTTTACGCAAGGTTTTTGCTAGGCGACTGCTGCTGTTATTGGTCGCTTTTTCATCGCTCTCCACACTGATCATCGCGTTAAGTTATGAAGCGCGCTTGAATCGTCAGAATGCAGATGAACTGAGCGCGTTGTTGAATCACATCGCGCCTCGACTGAAAAATCAGGAGAAACTCTGGCAGGATGACGCTGAGCAGGTCTTAGCTGTTCTTGAGTGGTCGGGGCTGATTGGCTTGAAGGAACCTATTCGAACCGCCAGACTTAACTCGTTGTTTACTGTGCAATCGGAACATATGCAATTTGAAGGTGTATCGATCACCGAAAAAAATACCGGTAGATTGATTTATGATTATTGGGGAAACGCTGAGAAGCCCACCGTAAAAAAGTCAGCAGGGGAAGGTCAATCTCTCTGGTTGGACGAAGAGCATAAGGTTTTATACCAGCTGATCAGAAAACCCATGCATTCAATGAGTGGGGAACTGGAGGTCGATTTTTTTAAAGCATGGGACAGTGCCACCCTAAAACGATTGAGCTTCCCCGGTGCTGAGACCTTTCTTGCCCTTGGGACCTATCCTTTACTGAGCTCGTCTGGCAGTCTGGCGCTCGAATCGGCCCAGCCCAAATCTGGCAGTTACTCGAGTTATAAAATCAACGGTGTGCTATTTCAGGAAAATAGCGCATTGCTGGAAAATATACTTATTTCCGATGGAAAAAAAATTCCGCTGAGACTGGTGGTGCGTACTCCCATCAAGCGAGCATTTCCATCGGGCTCTTTGATAGCGATTTCATTGGGCGTCACACTGTTGTTTGGCGGGATAGTTTTCCTTTTTTTTGGACGCTGGCTATCAAAAATTGGTGTCAGGCTGGACTTGGTCACTCAAGCCACCGTGGGTTTTCACGCAGGCTTAGCCAAGGGCGCACTTGACGAGCAGTTGGGCTTGCTAAAAACAGCTGATTCCAATAATCACGACGAGGTCAGCGTCATCGCTCAGGAGTTGTCTGAATTGATGGTGATCTCAAGGAAACGTGATGAAGAACAGCGTGCTTACCTTGATACACTGGATATGTTGCAAGATGCCGTGATTGAATTTTCTCCCGATGGACGTTTGTTGCATGCCACCGATGCTTGGAAAGTCCTGACCGGCAAGGATGATATTTCTCAATGTGGCATTGCCAATTGCGTTCATCCTGAGGACAGCGCGGATGTGCTGGAACAAATTAGCGCGTTGGTTCACAAACAGAAACAACAGATTTGCATACGGTTTCGTATTCGCGGACCTGGCTCACCCGACGGACACGTTTGGGTTGAAGCGCGATTTTCGCCGGTCAACGAGAACGATAAAGTGCTTGCAATCCGTGGTGTGGTGCGCGATATCACCAATTCCTATGTTCAGGAACGACAAATCAGCCATATGGCGTTGCACGATGCATTAACTGACTTGCCTAATCGGGTACTCATGGAAGATCGTCTGGCAATGGCAATAACGCGTGCTGAACGGAGTAATCAACGCGTTGCATTAGGATTCATTGATCTTGACCATTTTAAACAGGTGAATGATACCTTTGGTCATACAATGGGAGATCTGCTGCTCGTAGAAGTGACTAAAAAGTTACAAGCGGCTTTACGCAGTTCAGACACGCTTTCCCGTTGGGGTGGCGATGAATTTGTTGTGCTGTGTCCCGATCTAAATTCCCTGCAAGATGCGAGTGATATTACAAGCAAACTGTCTGTGCTTAACCTGGAAAACATTAAGATCGGGGATGCTGAATTTCCGTTTTCATTTAGTGCGGGTTTTGCGGTCTATCCAGATGATGCGGATAACAGCGAAAAGTTACAGTCGCAAGCTGATCGGGCCATGTTCTATGCAAAAGCACAAGGCCGTAACAACATCCAGTTTTTTAACGCAATTGCAGCCAAAGAGCCTGGTAGACAATCGTTTTACATTCAGAGTAAGCTTGCTGCCGCCATCAATAATGGTGAAATTCAAGCTTGGATGCAACCGTTGGTATCGAGCGAAAGCGGTAAGGCCATTGGGGCCGAAGTATTGGCGAGGTGGCATGACCAAGAGCATGGGTGGGTTCCTCCCTCTACCTTTATTCCCATGGCCGAAAGCATGGGTATTATTGATAAGTTGGGGCAGTCTGTATGGATGCAGGCGTTAGATTCATTTCATTTGCTGCCGGAAGGTCATCGTTTATCGGTCAATTTATCAAAGAGACAGTTATTTTCTTCCTCAATTGTTCAGCAGTTTTGCGATGATCTTGCGGCTGCCGGCGTGTTGCCTGCGCAAGTTATGCTGGAAGTTACCGAAGGAATTGCACTGTCTGATGTCGACTATGCGCGTGAGCGTATTGCGGAACTTGATGACAGAGGTTTTGGTATCGCAGTCGACGACTTTGGCGTGGGTTATTCATCACTATCGCAATTGCATGAAATTCCTGTTGATGAACTTAAACTGGATATTTCGTTTGTCCGGCGTATTCACGAACCCAAGGGGTTGGCGATGGCAACCGCAATTGTTTCGATCGCGAAATCCCTCGATCTTGAATGTGTAGCGGAAGGGGTCGAAGATACGAAAACCGCTGAGTTGCTCAAGCAGATGGGCGTTGAAACGTTGCAGGGATATTATTTTTCTAAAGCGATGCCAATTAGTGAGTATATAAACTGGCTATCAAAGCAAAACGCTGAACTTTGAATTGTTCATTACGGTGGGCTTCCGAGGTATTATATATTCGGAAAGTTCCGATATGTATCGGTAGTGCACATTCTTAATTTCAAGTAGCGGACGCTCCAGCAAGCTGATTAAAGCGATTTTTCAGAAAACCGCCTGCCGTCCGGTTTGGCCGATAAGAGTTAAGCATTCCCTTAAATTGAAGGTCTGCTGTCCATGGTAAAGCTGTCAGTCCGATGCCATAGCTTGGTGGTCGGGTCTGTCTTGGGAACGGCACGTCAAGCCTCAACATGATGAGTATTCCGCTATGAATTTCATTGCGGAAATTCGCAGCACGATTAAACTGCGAACATAGTCATCCGCTAGGTGCCATCATCAGAGGGGCAACTGTCAAAATTGATCAACTGCTTGTTGATGGGTAGTGGTCGTTGAATTGTGTGGCACCGTACTCACTGCAAGGTGGATAAAGCTGTCAAAATCCGTGTACAAATATCGCGCATCACGTTGCACGCCAGTTCGTTGCTTTGCGTTCAGAAATCTGCCAGCCGACAATTTTGAGGCTAAAAATATCCATGAACAAATATCCGGTAAAGATAGATGCCTGTCACCAGCGCCGCTAGTTAGATGATGCACAAACTGAACAGCTGATTCGGGCGGTAGCGCAGCGCGCGGTTTGTGACGGCATTGCGCTGGGTGCTTGGCAGCCCGATGCCTGAGTAGATTCTTGGCTATCATAATGCGATAGAGCGTTTATTCTGATGCAATATATTCGCCGAGCTCCGCCAGTATTGGCGGGATTTTAGACGGCGGAAGAGTGCCAAACTCAACCGAATTGACCGCCATCAAAACTTTTTGACGTCCCATTGTTGCACCCAAACCTCAACGTAAATTTTTTGAGGCGACAACTAGTGTGGAACTGGGTGACAACAATCGAAAAGTCATAAATCCATTCCGCCAATTAACCTCCTATAAGGACACAAGACACCCGCTCCTATTATCAAATGAAAAAAGACGTCAGCTATTTATAAGTGATATTAGCAATAAGTACAGTCAATTTTTATTGCCCAACGATGGTGCATAAAGTTGGCTGAAGTGAATTTTATGGTGCGAATTTCGTATGGCTTCAGTCATATTGCTATGTTTATATACGTTTAAAATGTTTGGCGCGATTATTGCTTGTAGTGTTGTAGGCAAAGCGCAGGGCTAAAATTAAATGCTCCATTTTATTTTAGATCTTTTTACTTATTCGCCAGCTATAACGTCGTCACAACAATTTTATTGGTCAGTGCCCATTGGGGAAAATGTTTAAAAATAATAGATTAGGTAAGGTTTATCTTATTGGTGCTGGGCCAGGTGCAGCAGATTTAATCACGCTGCGCGGTGCTCGTTTGTTGGCTAGCGCCGATGTGGTGCTATATGACGCACTGGTGCAAGCGGAATTATTGGCAATGGCGAACCCTGCTGCGCAGCTAATTTCGGTCGGGAAGCGCTGTTCGCAACTTTCCACCGACCAGCGTTTTATCAATCGTGCGCTGGTTGAAGCGGCAAAAAATAATGGTGTTGTGGTGCGCCTTAAAGGTGGTGATCCGATGATTTTCGGGCGTGCGCAGGAAGAAATTGATGCGCTGCATGACATTGGAATTGAATTTGAAATCGTTCCCGGCATTACATCTGCATTGGCTGTGGCAGCTGAATTGGGCGTGTCGCTGACGCGGCGTGGACTGAGTCGTAATGTGGTGTTTGTCACGCCACGAGTCGGTGAAGCAGAATCCGCCAGCGACTGGGTGCAGAGCGTGTTAGCAGCGGATACGGCCGTGTTGTATATGGCGTCAGGTCAAGCGGCTGAAATCTCCGAATCCCTTATGAAACGTGGCTTTTCGGGTAGTACTCCAGCCGCGATTGTCAGCAATGTATCGTTACCTAGCATGCAAAAAATTCATACCACGCTGGCCGATTTAGTCGGCGCCGCTAAACAAGTTGGTGCGCCTGCGCTCATCATGCTGGGCGAGGTTTTGCATCAACAGTCTGAAATACAACTGTCTGAACGGTTACGGCAGGCGACTGCTTAAAGAGAGCGATACACATGGATGCAACTGGATTTATTCGCGATATAGGTC
>Ga0208246_1001927_pt1 | contig 10466 bp, 4 predicted proteins | sample RifOxyD2_FD_184039 | JGI IMG/M metagenome (GOLD analysis project Ga0208246, IMG submission 184039) | Soil microbial communities from Rifle, Colorado - Rifle Oxygen_injection D2 (SPAdes) | ecosystem: Environmental > Terrestrial > Deep subsurface > Rock core/Sediment | place: Rifle, Colorado...
TAGCTCTCGTCGGCGATGGTCAACACAAAGTAAGTTTGGATATGGTGATCGACACCATGCGTGAAATCGGCCAGAACATGAATTCGATTTACAAAGAAACCTCGAAAGGCGGCTTGGCGGTGGCGGTGAACATTACGGAATGTTAATCCCTAGCCACTGTCCGTTTCCAGCCGCAGAGTAATCAATGAGTTATCCGCATAAAAACGCGATTCTAGGGTGATTTATACCCTGTTTTTAATAAATAAGACCCGTTAAAATTTGACCGTTTATAAGCAATGATAATAAAGCTAGGACCTAGTACAAAAGCGCGGAGCAAGTAAAATGCCTAAGCATCAAATGAATGAATCGGATTACCAAGCAGTTAAGGCACATCTTCATGCCTTAGCGATAGCCCAAGAAACCCAACAACCTTCCTCCCCAGCGGTAGCTGACGCTTATGAATTTGCAAGGAGCCTAAAAGCTCAGCATTTTCCAAAGCCATCAACGAAAGTCAGAATAGGCCAACTGCTCGTTTTTCTCTCCGTAAGCGCTGCTCTAACAAAAGGTACACTGCTCTCCATTGAGTCACTAAGAGAACGTGAACGGCTTTTCGAATATTTTGGCCTAGGTGACTCTAAATTATTTGACGAAATGGCTCGCTTACACTGGGAGCTATTCGCTCTACAAATTTTCGGCCTAGCTCGCCTCATTTTTTCTTTGCCAAGCGGTCTGAAAATCGCTTATTCCATGTTAGTAGATTTAAACGCAACCTTTCTAAACTGTAAAAAAACTCCAGATTATCCGAATTCAATCAGTATTCTCCCCATCAAAGGCCTTAAAGATAATGGAGCTTCTATAGAACAACTATGGGAAATCTATAAATATACTTTCAATACCGCACCTGGCCTCGCTAAGTTGATTGAAGAACTAGACGTAAAATTCACAACAAATAGGCTTATCCCAAGTGACAATCCAATTTTCCAAAACTGGAGTAAGGCCTTAGCTAGCCTCAATGAACTGACGCAAGGTAAAGCCAGCCGTGTTCTCCAGGCTCCCTTAACTGCAGAAATTGCAAGCTGTTTAAGTATCGCCGCCGCAGTTTACACGTTTGCACACTGGGAAAAACCTAGCTTCTCAATAACTACGCTTTTGTTTGCCTCAAAAGTTCACGCCGAAACAGACGGGGACCCTATCTCCAATGGATTTTTTACTTTTTTATATTTTATTGCAATTTCTCGATATCTTAACCAGGAAGAAAGCTTACTCAATCACTGTCAATTTTATATTTTAAGTTTGGTGATTAGTTATTTGGCTAATACTGCCGTAAGAGCTATTAGCCATCAACTTGAATGCCAAGAAAAGCTACAACGATTTAAAACAGACTATCCTCGCACAACGGATTTCTTAAACTCAAGTTTCCGCATTGTTGGTTACTATTTCATAAGTGCACTAAGCACTTCTATTTTTAGTTATCTTCAAAATTTAAACATAAGTGCGCAAAAAGAATTTACAAAAATGGAACCGGAAAGGCCAGACCCACAGGAAGAAGTTAATTATCCTGGTGAAATCAAAGCGGTGAAGTTAAGCTCAAACGAGGAAGCCGCTCTCTTAGCGTGTAGCAACCATGGTGGTTCATGCGAGAGCATTGTAAGACGAGTTGTTGGTTACGCGTCAAGTAATCTTGAGTTCAAAGAACGATTTAGGACCTTATCCCTATTCTGGCATCCGGATAAATGCACAGCCAATACGGAATTATGTAAAGAACAAATGGTCTATTTAAACCAAGTAAGAGAAACCCTTCGACACTAGTTAATCAACATAAATTTCATTTATAAAGAAACATCTAAGGGCGGATTGGCAGTGGCGGTTAATATTACGGAATGTTAGGCACCACTCAGCCCCCTTACTTACAGTTCAACCGCAGGATACAGCCCCCACATCCCTCAATGAGTTGCCCGCAAAAAACGCGATTCTAGGGTGATTTATACCCTGCTTTTAATAAATAAGGCCTGTTAGAATTTGACCATTTATAAGCAATGATAATAAAGCCAAAATTAAAAAATCATGTCGTTGCTTCATTCACAGGATTTGCACGTATCAAACGCAAAATAAACGGCACAAAACCAATCAAAAGCAACCCGACTAATACCGATATTGAGCCCAGCATAAGAAATGTGTGGCCATAACCTGGGTTCGTCGCCAAAGGCGCCGTGCCTTGCGAATCAGCCAAAGCCAAACGCGAAAAATAATTGGAAAAAGTCGCGGCAACACCGGAATACAACAAAGTGACTCCCATTAAAAAACCACGCAATTTTGTGGGTGCTAATAAACCCACCATCGAATACGCAATCGGGGTCAAAGACAATTCGCCGCAAGCAAACAAAGTGTAGCCAACAACCACCCAAATACTCGACGTCAAGCCCTGCGGATTCGCAAAATAAATGCCAAGACGAAAAGTTAAAAACGCCAAGCCCATCAAAATCAAACCGCTCGCAAACAATGCTGGAATATTAGCACTCACGCCACGCTTGTGCATCGCATGTAAAATTCCAGCAATCAAAGGGCCGCCAATAATTACCACTATGCTATCAACATTCATAAACCATTGTGGTGGAATCATAAAGCTTAAAATCATTCGATTCACATTATTTTCAATAAATAAATTCAATGCCATTGGCATCAATTGATACAAAGTAAAAAACAATACCGAGGCCAAAGTTAAAATATTAAAGGCCCAGAGGCGTTTACGCGATAATTTATCTTTTTCGCGCAAGGCTAAAACACATAATACAATCGCGGTAAAAAACCCAATACTCATAATTAACTGGCTGCTAAAACCCGAATGCCGTAATAACCACATCAACGCAGCAGTCACCACCAAACTCATTATCAAGCTTAACACCGTACGCTGTGTGCCATTATCCGGAGATTCAGAAACGTGGGTATTAACATCGTTAAGTTTTCGCCAAGATATCAATGTGGCAATTAATGCAACGCCATTTGAAAAAGAGGCTAATAAAAATAATGTTTCGTAATTTTGGCTAAGCTGGAAACAACCCGCGATGAAAAAACCCACCATAAAGCCCAAATTCATGCCGCTATAATTCCATAAAAATGCGTTTTGACGCATTTGATCTTCATCTTTTTTAAATAATTGTGTCAACATGCAATTAATACAAATCGAATTAAATCCGCTGCCCGCTAAGAAAAATGCCAAGCCAATATAGAGTGATGAAACTGACACCGACATCAGTAAAACGTTACCCAGAATTTGAAAAGCGATGCACATTAAAAATAACGAGCGAAACGACATGAAACGGCCGCCGATATAACCACCCAACAAGTGCAGAGTAAAATTAAACGCGACAAAACTCGCGACTATGCTACTCGCCACATTTGCGGACAAACCGAGCTTTTTAGTAGCATATAAAACAATGGTGGAATACAACACAGCGTAAGCCATCGTTGCAAAAATTTGAATAAAAAATAAAGAAGGAACGCCGTCACGTTTAAATGAGGTAAATAATGATGACATAAAATATCCCGGCTTTTGGCTTTTTTATACGCGAATAACTAAAAATAGTACGGGATTTTACAAAAATAGTCGACTTGTTTAACCTAAAGAAGGAATTAAAATCTGCTAGATTAAAGTAGCCCGGTTATCCAAACCTGGGGCATAAATTGATGAGCAAAACCCGGATAGGATATCCGGGCTACAAAAAAGACGGGGCCTTAATTTCACGGGTATGACGGTGAGAAAATAAAAAGCTAAAAAAACCCGAGGATAAAGCCTCAGGTTTTTTGTTTTAATAACGCCTAACGTCGGTTAGGGTTAAGTGGTCGTCGCTCCTCTGCTGCGAGACAAATCCCCTTCTCTCGAAAGGCGCCACCCATCAGTGCAAGAGCTGCTCCGCCGAGTATCACCCAAAGACTCTTATCGAAGGCTGCCTCACTTTTAGCAAACTGAGCGCCTAAAACCACTCCCACCAGCGCGGTTGCGCCACCAACTGCCAATAAAGCTAGTCCAAACATTTTGTAAATCCGAATCCGCTGTTCATTTCCTAATTCTAAATTTTCACCTTGTGCATTTCCTGCTTCTAAAGTTCCACCCTCAGCTCTCATAAAATCTCTCCAATTGCTATTAAATCTAAATTTTACTCGTTTGGCATGATATCACGTAGCTGCTATCAAAATATTAAATACAAAAAAATCGAGCTCGCCCTTGCGGTTACCCACTCATGATCATGAAGAAGGGCACCCGCAAGGGTCGCCCCTACAAAACATGAGCATTCTTGCTAGCATTTCAGAAATTCCACCGAAATAAAATAAGCAAAAAAAAACCGAGGTTTTATCCTCGGGTTTTTCGTTTTAATAAAGACTGGCGGTGACCTACTCTCGCATAGACAAATCTATACTACCATCGGCGCAGAGCGTTTTCACTTCTGAGTTCGGAATGGGATCAGGTGGTTCCCGCTCGCTATGGCCGCCAGAAACTGGTTAACGAATTCTATTTTTTGTAAATTAAAACAAAAAACGAATTCACAAATTTGGTGAAAACCGCAACAGAAAATAATTTTAATGTTATTTATTGCTACGGAAAACTTAAAGCGTCATTGAGAAAAACATCCTAAAAGCCATTTAAGGTTGCATGGACAAGCCTCACGGTTAATTAGTACAAGTTAGCTCCATTCATTACTGAACTTCCACACCTTGCCTATCAACGTCGTCGTCTTCAACGAACCTTCAGAGATCTTATAGATCTGGGAAATCTAATCTTGGGGTGGGCTTCCCGCTTAGATGCTTTCAGCGGTTATCCCGTCCATACATAGCTACCCGGCTGTGCCATTGGCATGACAACCGGAACACCAGAGGTATGTCCACTCCGGTCCTCTCGTACTAGGAGCAGCTCCCCTCAAATTTCCAACGCCTACGGCAGATAGGGACCGAACTGTCTCACGACGTTCTGAACCCAACTCACGTACCACTTTAAATGGCGAACAGCCATACCCTTGGGACCGGCTACAGCCCCAGGATGTGATGAGTCGACATCGAGGTGCCAAACACCACCGTCGATATGAACTCTTGGGTGGTATCAGCCTGTTATCCCCGGAGTACCTTTTATCCGTTGAGCGATGGCCCTTCCATGAAGAACCACCGGATCACTAAGACCGTCTTTCGACCCTGCTCGACCCGTCAGTCTCGCAGTCAAGCACCCTTATGCCTTTGCACTAACCGCACGATTTCCGACCGTGCTTAGGGTACCTTTGTACTCCTCCGTTACTCTTTAGGAGGAGACCGCCCCAGTCAAACTACCCACCATACATTGTCCCCGTCCCGGATAACGGGACTGGGTTAGAACCTCAAACACATCAGGGTGGTATTTCAAGGTTGGCTCCACTCCAGCTAGCGCCGAAGCTTCAATGCCTCCCACCTATCCTACACAGACAAGTTCAAAGTTCAATGTAAAGCTATAGTAAAGGTTCACGGGGTCTTTCCGTCTTGCCGCAGGTATACTGCATCTTCACAGCAATTTCAATTTCACTGAGTCTTGGGTGGAGACAGCGTGGCCATCGTTACGCCATTCGTGCAGGTCGGAACTTACCCGACAAGGAATTTCGCTCGGTTATTCTCTTTTCTGTTTCCAAAAAAGCCGGACTCTATCTTAATTTGCTCGATTCATTTGTTCCTTTATTTTTCGTATTTCTTCAATTCCAGAATCAGTTAAATGTTGTTTCAACTTCATCTTAAGAAGAACTTTACGAAATTTTTCAAAATCACTTCGCTTTTTTGTTTTAAGCTCATGTTTTTCAAAAAAAGGAATAATGATTTCTGTTAAATGCTCAATACTTCTTACCCTATAAGCCATTCGATCTCCGTGATTAACTCTAACCACGCCACAACCAAAATAAGCTTTTAACGCATGAAGTACTTGTATATCACGTTTGTGCTGTACAACAGTAAATTCTGGTAATACTTGAAGACCAGCAGTCATCTCCTTGTGCTGATTTACAGCCACATGAAAACAACCTTCACCATCGACAAAACCAACGATCCATTGTGCTTCTAATTTCATATGCAAACTCCAAACATCTAGTCTCTGAGGATTCTGACATTTAGTTAAGTTCTAAATGCATTTCACTTATTTTTTTAAAAAACAAAATTGTTTTTATTCTAAAGTGAACTGCACAATCACATTCTTAGTTATGATTTGTCAGTCTTTCCTGCGGATTGTCCCCCTGTCTTTTAGATTTTTACTGCTACATAAAAATGTAACGAGTACTAAAAAGTTTTTGAGGAGTTTCCCGCATATGGTTTGGTTTTACTAAGGCTAGCTATTAACCTTAGGACCGTTATAGTTACGGCCGCCGTTTACTGGGGCTTCGATCAAGTGCTTCGCCCGAGAGCTAACACCATCAATTAACCTTCCAGCACCGGGCAGGCGTCACACCCTATACTTCCACTTACGTGTTCGCAGAGTGCTGTGTTTTTGATAAACAGTCGCAGCCACCTAGTCACTGCAACCCTCTTCAGCTCCAGTCGCGAGGACCTTCACCTACCGAGGGCGCACCTTCTCCCGAAGTTACGGTGCTATTTTGCCTAGTTCCTTCACCCAAGTTCTCTCAAGCGCCTAAGTATTCTCTACCCATCCACCAGTGTCGGTTTGGGGTACGGTTCCGTTATATCTGAAGCTTAGAAGATTTTCTTGGAAGCATGGCATCGATCACTTAATTGCCACAAGTGACAATTTCGTATTCGCATCTCAGGGTAATGAGCTCCCGGATTTACCTAAGAACTCCCCCTACTTGCTTAAACCACCACAACCAATCGGTGGATGATCTAGCCTTCTCCGTCTCTCCATCGCAATATAACAAAGTACAGGAATATTAACCTGTTTTCCATCGACTACGCCTTTCGGCCTCGCCTTAGGGACCGACTAACCCTGCGCCGATTAACGTTGCGCAGGAAACCTTGGATTTTCGGCGAGCGGGTTTTTCACCCGCTTTAACGTTACTCATGTCAGCATTCGCACTTCTGATATCTCCAGCAAACCTCGCCGGTTTACCTTCACAGACTTACAGAACGCTCCGCTACCACTCTAGATAAATCTAGAGTCCGCAGCTTCGGTACATAGTTTTAGCCCCGTTACATCTTCCGCGCAGGACGACTCGACCAGTGAGCTATTACGCTTTCTTTAAAGGATGGCTGCTTCTAAGCCAACCTCCTGGCTGTTTGTGCCTTCCCACATCGTTTCCCACTTAACTATGATTTAGGGACCTTAGCTGGCGGTCTGGGCTGTCTCCCTCTTCACGACGGACCTTATCACCCGCCGTGTGTCTCCCGTGCTAAAACTTCTTGGTATTCGGAGTTTGCCACGGTTTGGTAGATCCTAAGGATCCCCTAGCCGAAACAGTGCTCTACCCCCAAGAGTCATACACGAGGCGCTACCTAAATAGCTTTCGCGGAGAACCAGCTATCTCCGAGCTTGATTAGCCTTTCACTCCTATCCACAACTCATCCCCTACTATTGCAACAGCAGTGGGTTCGGACCTCCGGTCAGTGTTACCTGACTTTCATCCTGGCCATGGATAGATCGCTCGGTTTCGGGTCTACTCACAGCGACTATTAGCCCTATTCAGACTCGATTTCTCTACGCCTCCCCTATACGGTTAAGCTTGCCACTGTAAGTAAGTCGCTGACCCATTATACAAAAGGTACGCAGTTACACGAATTTAATCATGCTTCCACTGCTTGTACGCACATGGTTTCAGGTTCTATTTCACTCCCCTCACCGGGGTTCTTTTCGCCTTTCCCTCACGGTACTTGTTCACTATCGGTCAGTAAGTAGTATTTAGTCTTGGAGGATGGTCCCCCCATATTCAGTCAAGATACCACGTGTCCCGACCTACTCTTTGTTATCCACACTAATTAGCTTTTCATTTACGGGGCTATCACCCACTATGGCCGCACTTTCCAGAGCGTTCTATTAAACTAACTAGTGATTACAATAACTGGACTGTTCCGCTTTCGCTCGCCGCTACTGACGGAATCTCGGTTGATTTCTTTTCCTCTAGGTACTTAGATGTTTCAGTTCCCTAGGTTCGCCTCGTTAACCTATGTATTCAGTTAACGATAACACATTAAATGTGCTGGGTTGCCCCATTCAGAGATCTCCGGATCAACATTTATTTGCCAACTCCCCGAAGCTTATCGCAGGCTACCACGTCTTTCATCGCCTCTTACTGCCAAGGCATTCACCATGTGCGCTTAGTAACTTGTCCATACAACCTCAAATGGTTTTACGGTATATTTTTACTCAGACGCTTTAAGTTTTCACCAAATTGTTAAAGAACAAAAAAATAGTAAATAACTAAAATTTAGCTATTTAATATTTTTACTTGCAGCAATGAATTATTTTTTGGTGGAGCCAGGCGGAGTCGAACCGCCGACCCTCTGCTTGCAAGGCAGATGCTCTCCCAACTGAGCTATGGCCCCTTTTTTGACAATAGCTTCGACTGGGAATTCGCAATAACGGTCAATCTTCAATGAAAAATTTTAAAAAATTTGCTCATGTACATTAGTACATTCCGCTATTTTTTAAAATTTTTCATTTAACCTTGACTCGTTCTTGCGAATTCTCAAGGCCCATAAAAAAGCTGAAACATTAATTACGTATTTTTACAGCAGATAGCGTATTTTAATTCATTTTAATGCGCTTCCAGATTTGGTTATATAAAATGGTGGGTCCGAGTAGAGTTGAACTACTGACCTCACCCTTATCAGGGGTGCGCTCTAACCAACTGAGCTACGGACCCTGATAGATAACTCCAATCTGGGAATAATACAAAAGCAGTTTGTGTGAACGCCGTGAATAGTAACTTGAATACATTATTAAGGAGGTGATCCAGCCACAGGTTCCCCTACGGCTACCTTGTTACGACTTCACCCCAGTCAAAAACCACACCGTGGTAGCCGCTCCCCCGAAGGTTAAGCTAGCTGCTTCTGGTGCAATTCTCTCCCATGGTGTGACGGGCGGTGTGTACAAGGCCCGGGAACGTATTCACCGCGACATTCTGATTCGCGATTACTAGCGATTCCAACTTCACGGAGTCGAGTTGCAGACTCCGATCCGGACTGAGAGCAGTTTTTTGGGATTAGCTCCACCTTGCGGCTTGGCAACCCTTTGTACTGCCCATTGTAGCACGTGTGTAGCCCTACTCGTAAGGGCCATGATGACTTGACATCATCCCCACCTTCCTCCGGTTTATCACCGGCGGTCTCCTTAGAGTTCCCACCATTACGTGCTGGCAACTAAGGACGAGGGTTGCGCTCGTTACGGGACTTAACCCAACATCTCACGACACGAGCTGACGACAGCCATGCAGCACCTGTCACTCGGTTCCCGAAGGCACTTCTCCATCTCTGGAGAATTCCGAGGATGTCAAGAGTAGGTAAGGTTCTTCGCGTTGCATCGAATTAAACCACATGCTCCACCGCTTGTGCGGGCCCCCGTCAATTTCTTTGAGTTTTAACCTTGCGGCCGTACTCCCCAGGCGGAGAACTTAACGCGTTAGCTTCGCTACTAAGATGACAAGCATCCCAACAGCTAGTTCTCATCGTTGACGGCGTGGACTACCAGGGTATCTAATCCTGTTTGCTCCCCACGCTTTCGCACCTCAGTGTCAGTATTAGTCCAGGAAGCCGCCTTCGCCACTGGTGTTCTTTCTGATATCTACGCATTTCACCGCTACACCAGAAATTCCACTTCCCTCTACTATACTCTAGACAACCAGTATCGGGTGCAGTTCCTAGGTTGAGCCCAGGGATTTCACATCCGACTTAATTGTCCACCTACGTGCGCTTTACGCCCAGTAATTCCGATTAACGCTTGCACTCTCTGTATTACCGCGGCTGCTGGCACAGAGTTTGCCAGTGCTTTTTCTGTGGGTAACGTCAATTCCCAAAGGTATTATCTTTGGTTTTTTCTTCCCCACTAAAAGTGCTTTACAACCCGAAGGCCTTCTTCACACACGCGGCATTGCTGGATCAGGCTTGCGCCCATTGTCCAATATTCCCCACTGCTGCCTCCCGTAGGAGTCTGGGCCGTGTCTCAGTCCCAGTGTGGCTGATCATCCTCTCAGACCAGCTATGGATCGTTGCCTTGGTAGGCCTTTACCCCACCAACTAGCTAATCCAACGCAGGCTCATCTCATAGTGATAGCTTATAAATAGAGGCCATCTTTGCTTCTTAAAGATTATGCGGTATTAGCCCGAGTTTCCCCGGGTTATCCCCCGCTATGAGGTAGATTCCTACGCGTTACTCACCCGTCCGCCACTCGCCATCCACTGTATTGCTACAGCTCTGCTGCCGTTCGACTTGCATGTGTTAAGCATGCCGCTAGCGTTCAATCTGAGCCAGAATCAAACTCTTCAGTTAAAAATTGTCGAAGTTTCAAAGCACGAATGCTTTTAGCTTCTATTAAGGCTCG